>ERZ1740059.669-NODE-669-length-17673-cov-5.968441_pt1 | contig 17673 bp, 18 predicted proteins | sample MGYA00581744_ERZ1740059 | MGnify/ENA primary metagenome ERZ1740059 (study PRJEB43018, sample SAMN04849738) | marine metagenome | isolation source: floating plastic debris | place: Pacific Ocean | collected 2008-08-28 | study: EMG produced TPA metagenomics assembly... | reverse complement strand
ATCTTCAGCTAAGAAAGTTACCACAACGGTTCATAGGTTTTGTCATTCAAAAAAGACCTAAAGCTGATGAGGGCAGCTATACTTAAAGGAATAAATAGCGACCTGTCAAAAAAAGTATAATAGCGCCCATGGCAATGAAGCTAATCAGCTAGAGGTACTTGTTCTGCGCTGATACTTGCGGGTTCATGTAATGTAATAATGAGTAAAAAAAGGCGAGCCGTGCTCGCCTTTGGGTTGGCTAGTATCTGCATTTCCGTTGAAAAGCAGATCACTGTACAGCCTCCTTTTAGTACCTATTGACTGGTCGTCAAAAGATATATTTGAATGTAGTACGCATACCTGTAAAAAAAAATGACAAATGTCATGTCCTAAAAAAAATGGAAATACGAATACTAATTACATGGGTTCAGATTAACATTTTTTTGTTAGTATATTAAAACATAAGTTGAGATAAAGCCGTTATCTTTGCTCTGTAAATACAAAATATAATGTTGGTTATTTTAACCGTCAATTTATTCTACTGCCCTGAACAACGCTGGAAAATAGCATTCACAACCGATGAGCAGGGTAACAATCTGCCAAAAACCGAGTGTGAATCATGGATGCACTGGAAGAGCACAACAATATCAGGAGACATCTCTGATATTTCCGATCATGAGGAAGTAAAGGATATGGATATCATTAAAGGCTTAATGAACGAGGGTTTTTACATCGGTTCTGAAAGTAAAATGAACCTGGAATTTGGGTTGTATTAAGAAATTCAAACAATCACTACTTTAACACAGATGTCGTAATCTGCTGCTGGCGGCGCTTTAAAACTAGTTTCCGGCGCTGATATTTTAATTCTCAATCAAAAAAAGAATTTGTTAATAATGGCATCTGTACCCAAACAGCCGGGTACATTAACTTTCTATATTACCATACTGCTCGGCCCAAACATCTTCAAGCTCTTCCAGGGTTTTTCCTTTAGTTTCTACAACGTATGTCTTGATGAATACAATCAGAATGATTAAACAAATGCCAAATACCACATAAGGCAAGGATTTGTTAAATACACCGCTCACATTTATTTCACTTTCAGCCATGATTGGGAAAGTTTGTGACACTAAATAATTCCCGGCCCATTGTACAGCCACGGCAATCGACATTGCTGCACTTCTTACACTGTTCGGAAACATTTCCGAAAGCAATACCCAGGTAACAGGCCCCATACTCAAAGCAAAAGATCCGATAAACATGAGTACACCAATAAGCGACACAATACCCACTTGGTCAAAATATAAAGAACCTCCCAACAGTATAAAACCCAGCAACATGCCATACGAACCAAATAGGATCAATGGTTTTCTTCCCCATTTATCCACGGTATACATAGCAACAAAGGTAAAACCGAAGTTCACTGCTCCTAACAGGATCTGTTGAGCCAAAATATCCTCCTGCCCATAACCAAGAGCTTTCTCAAAAATATCACCACCATAATAGAGTACTGCATTAATTCCGGTGAACTGCTGCAATAAAGATAAGGCTGAACCTATCAAGATGATGGGTAATACCGCTTTTTGAAATATTGATACCGTCTTGGAGGACGCAGATTCCTCGTCTTGTAACGAATGCTTGATCTCACCAATCTCCTTCTTCGCTTCTGTAGGTTCATGCAGTTTGTTAAGTACTGAAAGCGCTTCTTCATCGCGGCCGACCTGTACCAACCATCGTGGGCTTTTTGGAATGAAGAACGTTAAACCCAAAAACAGGAGGCACGGAATTAGCTCCGACCAAAACATCCATCGCCAGCCTTCGCTCACATTTTCTTCAGGAGTGAACTTCTCTCCAATCAGATAAGTGGCTAAAAAAACTACAAAAAAACCTGTAACAATGGCCAATTGGTAAAATGAAACGAGAACTCCACGCTTATTAGCCGGGGCAATTTCTGCGATATATGTAGGAGCTGCCATAGACGCCAGACCAATTCCTAAGCCGCCAATAATTCTGAACACTACCAGTAAGGGTATAGATTCGGGTAAGAGAGAAGGTAATCCAGATCCCCATGCCGAAATGGTAAAAAGGATGGCGGATATAATCAAACTATTCTTTCTTCCAATCATCCGAGTAGTATAGCCGGCAAATACAGCCCCAACAAAACAACCTACCAACGCGCTACTTACCACCCACCCTTTCATTGCGCCTTCAAGCTCGAAGTATTTACTGAAATAAAACTGAGTGCCGTAGATGACCCCGGTATCATAGCCAAATAAAAGGCCCCCAAGAGCCGCCACTGATGTAATAAGAATTAGAAGTCCGTTTTTCGACATGATCAAAATTTTAGAATCATGCAAAATACATTCTTTCAGTCTTTTTTAAAGCAATTTGAGGGATTTCCTATTTATAAGATGAATTCTCGCACCAAAAGTATGAAGCGATAGTATTTAAATGCACTTAAGCATATACTTGTAAGTAAAGAAACCTGAGTGGAGTCTAATAAAAACCTGGCTGTTAAAATCACCATTTTGCTCACCAGTATGATGACGGTGATGGCTGGCGCTACCATAGCTCCTTCCCTTCCCGAAATGACCAGGGCTTTTCCTCAAAATTCTAATGCAGAAGCGATGGTGAAGTTGGTACTTACTATTCCAGGCCTCTTCATCGCTATTACCGCGCCGCTTTCAGGCTGGGTTATCGACAGGTATGGAAGAATACCTTTGCTACTCATTATGCTTCTGGTCTATGGTGTCGCAGGTACTTCAGGGCTTTATTTAGATACACTCCTGGAAATACTGGTTGGGAGAGCATTTTTGGGAATAGCCGTAGGTGGAATTATGACGACTTCAGTAGCGCTCATTGGCGATTATTTTGATGGCAGCGAACGCCAGAAGTTTCTCGGTATTCAGTCCGGTGTAATGGCTATTGCCGGCGCTATCTTTATCACGGGTGGCGGCCTTTTAGCAGATGTTGGCTGGCGCTACCCGTTTCTTATTTATGCTATGGCGTTTGCCGTTTTTCCTCTAGTCATTATTTTCCTGATAGAGCCCTAGCGAGACTTTTTAGCTTCACACGCTGAGGCAACATCCACTCAAATACCCGGCGTGGCCTGGATTGTATATTTGTTGTCCTTCCTGGGAATGACCACTTTTTATGTAATACCGGTGCATGTACCTTTTCTAATTCAGGAAGTAGCTCAGGTAGGCAATGCTGCTGCAGGAGCCGCCTTGGCATTTTCGACATTGATAGCTGGTATCGCCGCCTTTAACTATCCAAGATTAAAGCAACGGTTCACACATTATCAAATTTATGGTATTTCGTTTTTGCTTACAGGTTCAGGATTTCTAATTCTATCACAGGCAGTTAACTATTTTACCGTATTCCCTGGGTTGTTCATTGCAGGGGCAGGAGCCGGTTTGATAATGCCAAATTCTAACTTATGCCTGGTAACACTTTCAACCCCTGAGAGTAGAGGTAAAATTTTAGGTTTGTTAACCACCTTCATCTTTCTAGGGCAGTTTGCCTCCCCTATTCTCACAGAACCCATGGTAAGTTTCACCTCCATTGGCGGAGCATTCCTTTATATTTCATTAGCCCTCATAGCCGGGGCTACGATTTCCTTGATACGGAATAGGCGTTCGGTTTAAGGAAGGATATTCCCAATTGAACCCGTCATTTTTTTGCGCGCAGGACGCATCAACCGGAGATTCAGGATCATTAAGGAAGGCTTTCACCAACTCAAAAAAACAAGCATTCATTAAGCTATTGCTATTCATTGGAAACTTCACTAATTGCCCCTTAGAAAGGTATTGTAGGGTACTTTCTGCATTTGAAACAGGAGTTGCCGGATCAAAGCCATTGACTAAAAGTGTGGGTACGTCGCTTTGTACAGGCAATTTGAATGTTTTATCCACACTTCGATCCATCCACTCCTGCTGTACCTTAAGTCGGAAATAAAGAAAGCAGGTCCCGGCATAAGATAATCGAGAAGACGCTATTTCATCGTTATTCCTATTTCGGGACTTTTGGGCTGGTATTGATTCCAGTCTTTTATTCTTTCATTTATTATTTGAGGCACAAGAGAAGTTCCAGCCAAAATGAACCAAGCTAAGTCAGTTTAACTTTCTGAAGAGTTTGCCCTCTCTCGTGTTAGAATAACCGATTATTTCTCCTTCATCATTACCGGAAAAGAATACAGGTTTACCGGTTACATCTGAAAAAACATTTTTATATTCATGATAAAGTGGATACAGCGTATTTCCTACTTTAGCCTGTAATCCCACATCTCCAGGGCTATAAGTGAGTTCAACCTGTTCGCCGTTTTCAAACTCATAAGTTCCCGTAAACACCATTAACTTATCAGCGGCTATGGTTTGTATATATGGGTCGTCATCAGATAGCATAAGACCGTCTCCGGGAGTCCAGTTGTCATACTCCATATAGTAGGCCGTGCGTTTGGCTGTGTTCAGTCCCTGAAGCTTGGCAACTAAATGGAGCGCCCCATCAATACCCGCAGAAATTCCAGCGGTGGTTATTACTCTACCATTATCCACAAAGCGAACATCTCTTCTCACATCTATCTCCGGATAGCCAGATTCCAAATTATCTAAAGCATTATGGAATGTAGTCGCTATTTTTCCATTCAGGATATTAGCTTCTGCCAATACAAAGGCCCCGGTACATACCGAAAAGTAAAACTCTATATTCTTTTGACCTTTAACCCAATTGATCACGTCCTGGTCATTCGAAGCAGCCGACGAGTTACCACCAAAAAAGGCCAAGATATCTGCTGCAGGAGCGTTTTCGATACTGTAGTCGGGAACTACTGTTAATATGCCCTGTGATTTGATCTTCTTTTTTTCTTTTGAAACTGTGAATACGTTATATCCGGCATAGGAAAACACTTCCATTGGCCCGGCAAAGTCAAGTACCTCTACTCCATCCTGTAAATAAAAGGCAATTGTTTTCACTCTATCTTCTCTTACTAATAACATGTTGCAGTGGTCGCATGCACCCGGTTTTTCATATTTCAAATTGTCACATTCCAGCCCGCAAGGTGGGCAAACAAATTGTCTTTCAGCCGTTCTCACCTGACCGGACGCCGTTAAAGCTACGGACATTACTACAATAAACAGAACAAGTCTCATAGGTCGATTTAAGTTTGATGTGATCAAATCTATTCATCGTTGACTTTTCCTAAAAGGACAACTATCCGCAGCATTAGGACAAATTACAAAAGTAGTTCCCTTGGAAGCACTGAGGCGTATTTTTTTAATAAGGTCCGTAATTGATTGCTGCTGTTCAACCCGCAACTCAAGGCGGTTACCTCTACTTTTTCTCCATCTGACAGTAGCCTTACGGCTTTTTCCACACGTAGCTTGTCGATGTAATTACCGATGGTGATACCGGTGGTCTTTTTAAATAACCGGGTCATGTTTCGAGAACTCATATGCATCTCTTCAGCTAATTCTTCGATCGACACCTTTTTCTCAAGATGTTGTGCCAGGTAATCCTGCATTTTATGAACTCTATTCTGAATGTGATTGCGATATTGGAGAAATACGCTCAGCTGCGGATCGTTTTCCGTGCGCCTTAAGAAGATCACAATCTCCTTAGCCACTTTGGTGGCAAAAAGCGGTCCGTACACTTCCTCCAGAAGATATAACGACAGATCGATACCAGAGGAAACTCCAGCGCTTGAATATACATTTTGGTCTTTCACAAATAATCTGTCATCATGAACGGTGACCAGTGGATAGCGCTTTTTAAAATCATCAATGTATTTCCAGTGTGTTGTGCACTGTTTACCGTTAAGAACTCCAGCTTCACCTAGCATATAGGCCCCTGTGCAGACGGAACAAATTTTAGCTCCACGATCTGATTGGTCATTTAACCAAATAAAGAACTCATGCTGTTCTTTTATAAAGTTCCGGTCAAAAAGAAGGTGAGATTCTAATCCGGGTATAATCAGCCAGTCGTTTTCGATTAAGGAGTACTGATTAAACTTTTTCAAATTGCTGATCACCAGCCCGGCACTTGACTGTTCTTCTTGCCCTTCAGTTAAGCTTAAGTAGTGAAGTGTAATATCGGCATTAAGCGATTTTGCCTCATAAAATACATGAACAGGGCCACCTAGGTCTAACAGGTGTACCTCAGGGGGCACTAAAAATAAAACCCGATATGATGGCCTCTTTACCAGCATGGCTTGATGAGCTTACAGGTTTTCTATCATTGTCCTGTAATCTGCCTGCAGATCTTCATGAAGGGTAGAAAGCGCCTTCTGTATTTTCAACTTTTGACGTTCATACATGTTTTGGAGTACGGAACTCCGATGAATGGCAATTCCTGATTCTTTAATGGCCTGACAGAAATAAAGCAGTATTTCTAACTCAGTTTGCTTCTTTCCGGAGTAGCGGATGTTTTTATTGAGCTGCCTTACTATTTTTTGTATGCCTTTCTTGGCATAGTAGATATGACTTCGGTTGATTTCATCCATCATATCATCGATATCATATTTGATTGCCTGTATGTATTCCACTTCGTTCTGAGCATCAAAAAGCAGATAGGTTAATAACTCTTTGTTGTCTTTTTTAAACCTTCCGAGACGCAGACACATGGCTGCCAGCTCTTCCGGGTCTCTGCGCTTGAGTTCTTTTCTGATTTCGGCTAGTGAGGCAGGCTTCATTCAAATGTCAAGCGCCTAGGCAAAGACTTCTGCAGTTATTTCCCTTGGACTGTACTGGCTTGCTAATTCACTTATTCTCTTGATATGATCAGGGGTAGTGCCACAGCACCCGCCAACAATGTTGATAAGTCCTTCGTCCAAAAAATCCTTTATTTGGACGGCCATATCGTCCGGTGTTTGGTCGTATTGCCCAAACTCGTTGGGAAGGCCGGCATTTGGGTGTGCGCTAACAAAAAAATGCGACTCCCGATCCAATACCTGTAAGTAGGGCCTAAGTTCTTTGGCGCCCAGAGCGCAATTCAAACCTATACTTAGTAATGGAAAATGCTCAAGGGATATTAAGAAGGCTTGAGTGGTTTGTCCGGAAAGTGTTCTGCCACTTGCATCGGTGATAGTGCCCGAAACCATCACTGGTATTCGCTTACCCTCTTCTTCGAATAATTCATCAATGGCAAATAGAGCGGCCTTAGCATTTAACGTATCGAAAACTGTTTCTACAAGTAATAGATCTACTCCACCGTCTAACAATGCTTTAGCCTGCAGCTTATAGGCCGTAACCAACTCATCAAATGAAACACCGCGGTAACCTGGGTTATTAACATCAGGGGAAATGGAAGCCGTTTTGTTGGTTGGGCCCATGGCCCCTGCTACAAAACGTGGTTTGGAAGGTTTGGCAGCTGTAAATTCATCCGCCGCTTCTCTCGCTAGCCGGGCTGATTGAAAATTGATGTCATAAACGGCATCTTCCAGAGCATAATCAGCTTGAGCAATAGTAGTTCCACTGAACGTATTGGTTTCAGCGATGTCTGCACCGGCTTTAAAGTAGGCGCGGTGAATATCTTTGATGATCCGAGGCCTTGTGATAGATAGCAGATCGTTGTTTCCTTTCAGCGGATGGTTATGATCTTTGAAGCGTTCTCCTCTAAAATCTTCTTCTTCCAATGTATGGCGCTGGATCATAGTACCCATGGCGCCGTCCAGTACAAGTATTCTTTCTCCTAAAACTTCTTCAATATTCATAGATCAACTTTTCTTTCTGCTTTCTAAAGCTACAATCCTTCGTTCATGGTCAAGTTCAACGATCTTATCTTCATTTTTTCATCAACTATGAATTAAAGATTGAAGATAATAAAAGAATGATTCACTTAAGGCAGAAAATGTTTTATTCATTAACTCTGTAGAAGTTTAATGTAAACATTAATGAAACTAGCTGTAATCGATATTGGTTCCAATGCAATACGTTTTCAGGTAACTAATATTCTTCAATACAGGGGTGTAGATCATTTCAAGCGATTGGAATATGTGCGATTTCCATTGCGCTTGGGTCATGATGTATTTACTTCCGGGCGCCTAAGACCTCAAAGTATAGAGAAGTTTCACAAGCTTATGAAGGCATTCAGTCTGCTCATCGAGCTCTATGAGGTAGACCATTACATGGCGTGTGCTACATCGGCGATGCGCGAGGCAGAAAATGGCAAGATGGTAACTGACGAAATACAGCAGCAATCCGGACTTGAAATTCACATCATTGACGGCTCGGAAGAAGCCAGGCTTATCAATAAAGCAATAGCAGAAAACCTGGACACCAAGTTAAGTTATATACATATTGACGTTGGCGGTGGCAGCACTGAACTTAATCTTATCAGACAGGGGGAACTCATTGGCTCAAAGAGCTTTCAAATAGGATCAGTACGACATATGGATGATCTTGATTCCCCTGAAATATGGGTGGAGATAAAGAATTGGATTACCGGCGCTTCAGATACCAAAGAGCTGAGAACAGCGATCGGTACAGGGGGAAATATAAATAAGTTATTTGAACTCGGCGGCAAATTAAAAGGTGAAACGATGACACTTTCTGAGCTAATGGAGGTACAGGAGATGCTATTAGGAACAACAGCAGAGGATCGGGTTTATAAACTTCAACTGAACCCCGATCGAGCTGATGTAATTATACCTGCTTCTGAGATCTATGCTGCAGTAATGCAGCAGGGCGGAATTAACGAAATTGTTGTTCCCGATGTTGGGCTTAAAGATGGAATGATAAAGATGCTTTATGAGCAGCATCGCGTTATTTAGGCTCTAACGTTTTAATATATTCCATACTCTTTTTTAAGTATTTATCAATTTCAGCGTGATCTTTCAATACTGAGTCCGGAACCACCACATACCCTCTCATAAAAGCGCCATACGACTTGAACGGTTCTGAATCATACCTCTGCATAAATTCAGCGTCGTCCTCTTTTGATAGTCTTAGCTCAAGTTGCCCGGCTTTATTGGTCTGACTATACATGTGGCCATTCATAGAAGTGTAGAGCTGGTTCTTTCCCTTTAACTCAACATCAGCATTGCGCGATAGCAAATCTTTGTATTTTTCTTTGATGGTCATATTCTATCGGTCGTCAGACCACTTAGAGTGGTCTGACAACTTATGCACTGAATTTACAAAAAAAGAAAAAGCCACTCAAATGAGCGGCTTTCGTTTTTTATCTGCTGTGAATATCAAACATCCACCTTGGCGTATTTAGCATTTTTCTCAATGAACTCTCTTCGTGGCGCTACTTCATCGCCCATTAGCATGGAAAATAAATGATCTGCCTCTGCCGCAGATTCTATGGTTACCTGCTTCAGGCTTCGCCTTTCCGGATCCATAGTTGTGCTCCATAGTTGCTCGGGATTCATTTCTCCCAAACCTTTATAGCGCTGCACAGAAACCGAATCTTCTTTGCCATCTCCTGCCAGCTCTTTAACTATTCGTTCACGATCTTCTTCTGTCCAACAATACCGCTCTTTCTTCCCCTTCTTTAATAAGTACAGCGGAGGCAAAGCAATATACAGATATCCATTCTCAATGAGCGCATACATATATCTGAAGAAGAAAGTCAGGATCAACGTTCGTATATGACTGCCATCCACATCTGCATCTGTCATGATCACTATTTTATGATAACGCAATTTCTCCATGTTAAGCGCTTTCTCATCTTCTTCGGTACCAAAACTTACACCTAGCGCTGTAATGATATTTTTTATCTCATCATTCTCATAGATCTTATGTTCTTGTGCCTTTTCTACATTCAGTATTTTACCTCTCAATGGAAGAATGGCTTGGAAGTTACGATCACGACCTTGCTTGGCGGACCCTCCTGCAGAGTCACCTTCAACCAGGTAAAGCTCACAAATCGCAGGGTCACTATTTGAGCAGTCGGCCAGTTTACCCGGCAGTCCCGTGCCACTCAATACATTTTTTCGTTGGACCATTTCACGAGCCTTTCTGGCCGCGAAACGGGCCTGAGCCGCCAGAATAACTTTCTGAACGATTACCCGGGCTTCTTTAGGATGTTCTTCAAGGTAGTTATTTAACATCTCTCCTACCACAGTATCTACAGCGCCCATGGCCTCAGAGTTGCCTAATTTGGTCTTGGTCTGTCCTTCGAACTGGGGTTCCGCTACTTTCACAGAAATCACTGCCGTCAAACCTTCCCTAAAATCGTCTCCGCTGATATCTACCTTCACCTTATCTAACTGCCCTGATTTATCGGCATACGACTTCAGCGTACGTGTTAAGGCCCTTCGAAATCCTGCTACATGCGTACCTCCTTCATGCGTGTTAATGTTATTTACATAGGATACCACATTTTCGGTATAAGAAGTGTTGTAGCTCATGGCTACCTCTACGGGTGTATCGCCTTTCTCACTATTCATGAAAATAGCGTCAGGGATTAACTTTTCCCGGGTACTATCCAGGTATTGAACAAACTCACGAAGTCCACCCTCTGAGAAAAAGTCATCACTTCGCGGCTTGCTATCATCATCTAACTCACGCAAATCAATCAGGTGAATGCTGATACCCGAATTAAGGTAACTCAGTTCTCGCATTCTGGAGGCAATGGTATCGTAATTGTATTCCGTTACATTAAATATTTCGTTATCCGGTTTGAAATGAACAGTGGTGCCGCGTTTGTCGGTAGTGCCTATTTCTTTAACATCATATTTAGGTTTACCACGCTCGTACTCTTGCTCAAATAATTTGCCGTTACGATGTACTGTAGCCTTAAGCGAAATTGAAAGTGCATTTACACAGGAAACACCTACACCATGCAGACCACCTGATACCTTGTAGGTATCTTTATCAAACTTACCACCGGCATGAAGCACGGTCATGACTACTTCTAAAGCTGATTTTTTCTCTTTTTCATGATAATCTGTTGGGATACCCCTGCCGTTATCAGAAACAGTAATGGAATTATCGGTATTAACGGTCACCGTAATATCATCACAATGGCCTGCCAGAGCTTCATCAATGGAGTTATCTACTACTTCCCAGATTAAGTGATGCAGCCCCTTTACGCCCACATCGCCAATGTACATTGCCGGACGTTTTCTTACCGCTTCCAGGCCTTCCAGAACCTGGATATTACCGGCCCCATATTCCTTCTTATCTTTCTTATCTTTGTCGCTCATAATTAGTTTTAAACCAAACTCAAAATTACACTTTTTCGGCCACTTTTAAGCGTGAAAACCCTTGTATAATTATCAACTAATTCTTTAGTTAGTAGTATGGTAAGGCATCAAATAACTATTGTCCTATTACTTGTCATTTTTACCACTTCTACTGAAGCTCAATTCAGGGGAAGGTGGACGCAACAGCAAGCCGATTCGGCAAGAAGAGCACGAGCTGAAAGGGCTTATAAAAAGGCCAATGATCGCATAGCCAACTACAAAGTCAATACTAGAAAGGACACCGTTAAAATATTGCGGCTGGCGGATGCCCGTCTGACACAACTTCCGGAATTCGTTTTTGACTATACCAACCTCAGGAGTATTGATCTAAGTAACAACCGGATCGAAAAGCTGGACAAAAGACTCAATAAACTGGATTCTTTGCGATGGATAAATCTATCGGGCAACCATCTGGATGAAAGAAGACTGAAGGTCAAGAAAAACAAGAGCATAAGTCTCTTATATCTTCACAATAATGGACTGAGAAAGCTACCCAGAGGAGTAAAAAAATTCAAGGCCCTGGAAGAAATTAACCTTAGCAGGAACAACTTCGAACAACTACCAAAGCGGCTCAAAAAAAATAAGAAACTGAAAATCCTTAAAATCAATGAAAACTGTTTAGTAGTCAACAACCAAAACTTTAAGCCGTTCATCCGGCTGGAAAGGCTGCGTTTGAATAAATGCGACCTTGACTACATCTCTCATAACTTTTGGACATTAAAAAATTTAAGGGAGCTGCAGCTTTCATATAACTCCATTGAAGAAATACCTCCTAAAATCAATCAGCTTAAACGTCTTGAGAGCTTATCGCTCTATAATAATGACTTAAAAACCCTTCCTGAAGAGTTATTTGATTTGACCGGCTTGAAGCAAATTGATCTATATCATAACGAACTGGAAAAAATATCATCAAGCATCGGTAAGTTCAAGAATATGGAGATCCTCTATTTGTCAAATAATAAACTTTATGATCTTCCGGTAGAAATTGGTCAGCTTACTAAGTTAAAACAACTGTATCTACATCATAACAGGCTCAGCTACATTCCTGAGTCTATCAATAAATTAAGTGATCTAAAGGTGTTTCGTATAAATGACAACTACCTCTCAGAATTTCCTCTGCAAATTTTAGGTTTACAGGGCCTTAAAAACCTTGATATTTCTTCAAACCAAATCGCAAGTATACCGGAGGATATACGTGAGTTTGATCAGCTTGAGATCTTTTACTTTCAAAACAATCCGACCAATTTTAGCGGACCCGAAAATGCGCATATTGTAGAAACAGTTAATGCAATGGTAAAAAGAGGGGCTGTGGTTAATCCACATTCTTTTGAGCGCAAAGTTCGCTAAAGTAATTAAGTAAGCGCCAACAGCGTTTGGAGTGATTTGATGGCGAGCTTATTATCGGTTTTAATAAATTTTTTCAACACTGAATCAAAAGCGCTAACAAGTTCGTAAAGTTCAGTAGCCACTTTCTTAAACTCCTTAGCTTCAGCAGTACCGCCATCATTAATATTCTTAACCTGGGCCAGTTTGGCAAGCAGTGGTTCAATTTCACGCTTTTTACGCTCTGACGCTACTTTACGAGACATTTGCCAGACATCTCTTTCACCGGAAAAATATTCTTTTCTCTCTCCGGGTCGAACCTCTTTTTGAACGAGTCCCCAACCGATCAAACTTCGTATATTCATGCTGGCGTTACCCCTAGAAATTTTCAGCTCCGACATTATTTCCTCTATTGACAGTGCCTTATTACTAACCAGTAAAAAAGCGTACACCTGAGCCATAGCTTTTGGGATTCCCCAGGACTTGCCAAGGACTCCCCAGAAGTTAATAAGTTCGGATCTTGCCTCTTTGTATTCCATAAGTTTCAGATATTCTAAAGATTTCTGGAAGTTATACGAATCTTTGACCAAAAAGATTGTATAATCTGCTCATTACGAACAAATGAGGTACTGTTATTATCGAAATTAAAACGATGAACATCATGTAAGGAGAGATGCCCCAGTTACTATTTAAGCTATACCAATATAAACTAACCATAAAAAGGATGGCTACGGCGCTATGCGGAAACAGTGAATTGATAAATGAAGACAATTTAATACGAGCTAACCCATGTTTCAAATGCTGATATTCCAGAGTTAACGACACTAGGGAATGCCATAAACCAAAGTAAACAATAAAGGTTATAACCGCCGTAGACTTTACGGCAAGTGCGATAATAACTATTAATGACAACACTTCGTATCCCAAATCCCAAATTGAAATTTAGCTCAAAAAAAACGCGGCCACTAAAAGAGCTAACAATAAACCTCCCGAACCAATCATAAGCAGTACCATTATTCTTGAGTTAACATAAGACGCGGCTTCGAGTTGGTCTAAACTGAGAAAAAAGTTGAGACACTCAGTCAAGTTGAAATAAATGATTGACGATAATAGGAATACACCCCATGACAAATACATAAGCCATGAGAAACCTTTCCCAAGATTTACATAATAGAGCTGTGACTGGCCAAAATGATAAGCAGATAAGACTAAAAAACCTATGAAAGACCATTTTGGTTCCAGATACCAGCAAACGCCTGTAACTAGCATCAAGCTTACGTAAGTAATATAGAACTTTAGCTTTTCGTTTAGTGTTGGCAGCTTATTAGAAAATAATATTTTGTGATCCAATGAGCCGTGAGGTATTCCTACCGTCACAAGAGTTATTATGAAAAGATAACCTTGAACATCTTCCAAGCGTACCCCCAATATCGATAGGAGTAGTACAATCACGGCAAGAGAAACGACAAGGACTCGTATCATTAGTAATAAGAAGTTGAGAAGTGGTTCGTGAAACCACTTCTCGACTAACTTTAACTTTATACTTGAACTTTAAAACTAAATCCGGCAGTAGCTGCCTCCTTGGTATCGGACTTGGAGATTGCATATACTACCAAACCGAATCCAATTTTATTAATAGCATCGGCGATATTATTGAAAAGATCTACATTTTGCGATGTCCATCCTAAACCAATGTTTAACCAGCCTCCAGGCATACACATATAACCGATAGGATATATGGCCCATCCTGCTAATACAAACCATGCAAGCGTTCTTATACCTTTAACGACCACAGGATTACCTGAAGCATCCCCTAATTTCTTGACCTCGCCGGCCCATGCCGTGTATAATATATATAAATACCCCAGAGTAGATAACACACCATACATAACGCTGTGTGTCGTCGCTCCATCAGCAGCCGTACCATCTGCATTCAACGGCACGAACGCTTCACCAATGTAACCCATTACTAACATAAAGGCAGAAGCAATAATTAGTTTCCACATTAATCCGACTTTGGCACCCGCCGGTCTGGTTAATAAATAAAATTCAACACACATTAAAGGTACAGTTAACGTCCAGTCAATGTATCGTAGCGCTGTAGGATTAGTACCGGTGGCGGCGTAATAATCACGCATATAGTAATAGTGCACTGCGGCGATACCAGTAATAAGACCAGAAACAAGCAAGGAAGTTTTCCATTTTCCTGATACCTGACCGCGTTCAAAAAAGAAGAAAACAGAAGCTGCAAACATTGCCATGTAGCCTGTGAAAAAGGTAAAGGCAACCGGATCATCTTTTGGGATAGCAACTAAATCCGCTAGAAGTATAGTTTTCATGAATGTTTATATTTTGTTCTGTATTCAGAACATTGAACTTTCAATAATGTTTGAAAGTTCAAACAAAAAGTTAAACAAACAGTCTAAGAACGTTCTAAAAGACGTTTTTATTTAGGCCGGTTGATGTTCTGGCCTCAGGAGATCGTTTATGGTCTTAACAGGATTGAAAGTAATCAGCGGCACTTCACAAAAGAGTGTGATCCAATCTGCCATGGCGCCATTCCATAGGCCAGGCAACTCAAGGGCTTTCAACTGCCTTCCGCTCTTTGACTTTTCTGAAATAAAGCCGGTGTCAGGATCGCGGTATTGCAGCAAGTCGAACTTTTCACCTTTGTAGTTTCGTATACCGCAGACCAGGTCTGTAGGGTTAAAATGTGTCGACCTTCTTAACTTGTCCACGGTCGACTCATCGTTAGGGTCTAACTGAGCCGTTTCAGCAATTTGAAGCGATAGATTACCATCATTTTCTATCACCCAAAAGGGTCCCCCACCCGGTTCACCGGTGTTTTCAACTATACCACAAACCCGAATCGGCCTGTTAAGTAAGGCTTTGAGACTTATTACTTTATCATCATAACTTAACCCTTCAAAATCCCCCAAATCAATATATAAGTCCCTGGCAAGCTCCGTGAGACGCTGGAGGTCAGCTTGGTTTTCGTCAAGTTCATGCAAGGCATCAAACACTTTTTCCTGGGCATTCAGCAATATACCGGCGATAACTTTTTTGAATTGAATAGTATCGGACTTCAGATAGTCAGGCACCACGTTATCGATGTTTTTGATAAAAACCACATCGCCTTCAATTTCATTCAGGTTTTCTATCAGGGCGCCATGCCCCGCAGGCCGAAATAACGGGTTGCCATCGTCTTCATAAAAGGGCTCATTATTTGGTGTTACGGCAATGGTATCTGTCGACTTTTTTTGTTGGGAAAATTTTACATCAAAATCAAAATTGCCTAGATCTTTTTTGGTCTGTTCCACATGATCTTCAAAAAGCTGTTGATGCTCGGGTGAAACGGTAAAATGTAGTCTAACCTTATTTCCGGACCCTTTTGCATAAGCCACGCCTTCTGCAAAATGCTCCTGCACAGGGGTTCGAACAAAACCATCATAGGCATGGAAATGCAGTAGTCCTTTAGGCAACTCACCGTAGTTCAGCCCAACCAGCAAGCCCATGATAATTACTTTGTAATTTCCCGACTTGATCTCATCTTGAAGAGAGCTTCCGTTTTTACCCAACTCCGCATCTAAATGACCCCGAAAGGCAAAATTATCCAGCCCGTCAATAAATTTTTGTATAAAATCTGAGGGTTCATTGTTCTCATCCGACTCCATAAATTCGAATAACTGTTTGAACATACGGCTCGCCGCACCACTAGCTGGAATGAACTTAACTACCTGTAAATCAGTTTTCGTATCTTCATATACCTTAACCATTACCTCAATCTGGCTTTCATCTAGCCGTAAAATGCCATCACCAATAGAGGCCGCACGATCCACGGTTAAATAAGGGAAACCCTTTTTAAAATACGCCAACTGCTCTTCTACCTGGCTAGCATCCCTTCCGGTAGCCTCAATGGCTTTGATCAATTCGTTGTTCATCGCTATAATTTACTAAGTATAACTTTCTAAAAGTGTTACCGAACCCTTCGGTTCAGCTTTGAAACCATCGCATATCGCGGGCAGTAAACAGGTCTCCCCTTTTTCTAATTGTACCAACTGGCCCATACAATCAATTTCAGCTGCACCATCTATGCAAATGAGGATCTTAAAACTATCGAGGCTCTGATAACTACGTTCATAGTTTTCCGACAAGGTCATTTTGTTGGTTGTAAAATACTCGCTATTAACCAAGGTTACAACCTGCTGGTCTTGTGGTGTATACCTGACTTTGCTGTCATTTATTTCACCATAATCAATGGCGTCAAGGGCCTCATCAATATGAAGTTCGCGCTTATTTCCCTTCGTATCCGTCCGATCAAAATCGTAAATGCGGTAGGTGACATCCGAAGTCTGCTGAATTTCAGCAATTAAAAGACCTTTCCCAATAGTATGCACCCGACCTGCCGGTATAAAAAAGGTATCCCCCTGGTTTGCTTCCTCAATATTCAAGATTTCCGTCAGTTTTCCGGTGGTCACTTTTTCCGAGAACTCCGCTTTCTCTGTGGTTTTGCTAAAACCTGATATGAGCTTAGCATTTTCATCTGCCTGAACCACGTACCACATCTCGGTCTTACCTAATGAGTTATGCCGCTGTTTCGCCAGTTCATCATTAGGATGTACCTGTATACTCAAATCATCATTGGCGTCCAGAAATTTGATGAGCAGAGGAAATTCGTTTCCATATCTGGAAAAATTGGCTTCACCAACCAAGTCTGCCTTAAACGTATCGATGAGCTGCGTCAAAGACTTGTCTTTTAATGCCCCTTCTTTAACTAAAGAAACATTGCCACCCACCCCGGAAATCTCCCAGGATTCACCGCAATTTGCAGGGACATCATTTTTGCCCAGAACTTGTTTTATTTTACTCCCACCCCAGATTTTTTCTTTGAAAACGGGATGAAACTTTAGTGGGTATAGTTCGATCATCATATAGCTATTTGAGTCCAAACAAAGATGACTCATTCGAATTCAAACCTCTATGCATTTGGGGATAAGTTGAGGGGAATTTTGGGATTGTGTTATTCTATATAAGTCTTTTTTTAAGTTTAATAAGATGTTACTTTGTTTGCTCACACTTTTACCACGCTCCTGTCCTACGAGCCTATGCCCTACCTTATCGTACAAGCGGTTCCTAGTTAGTCGTCCCTTAAAAAGTAGCCTAGCGTATAAATATTTTAATGCATAAGT
>ERZ1740059.668-NODE-668-length-17687-cov-5.667196_pt1 | contig 17687 bp, 17 predicted proteins | sample MGYA00581744_ERZ1740059 | MGnify/ENA primary metagenome ERZ1740059 (study PRJEB43018, sample SAMN04849738) | marine metagenome | isolation source: floating plastic debris | place: Pacific Ocean | collected 2008-08-28 | study: EMG produced TPA metagenomics assembly... | reverse complement strand
CGGAGGTCGGTCCGGGCTACGAGGACGTCGCCCATGGGCGGACCGGGCACTTCGGGTCCGTCTGGGTGCTCTACGATCCGGAGGTCGTCGGCTACGAGACTCTGCTCGAGGTCTTCTTCCACAACGTGGACCCCACGCAGGCCGACGGTCAGTTTTGCGACCGCGGTCGGCACTACACGACGGTGATCTTCGTCGGCGACGACGAGGAGCGCCGCCTCGCCGAGGCGGCCAAGGCGGAGGCCGGGCGCACCCTCGGCCGTCCCATCGTCACGGCCCTGCAGGAGGCGGGTCCCTTCTACATGGCGGAGGACTACCACCAGGACTTCCACCGGACCCACGCGGACCACTACCGGCGCTACCGGGAAGGCTGCGGCCGGGACCGTCGCCTGCGCGAGCTCTGGGGCGAGGCCGCCGGCGGCGCCCACTAGCTCGCCGCGAAGGGCGGAGCATCAAACCGATCGGCGCTCTGGCGAGCGCAGAACGCGACGCCGAGCGTGAGGCGAAGCGTCACGTCGAGGGTGACGCGTTCTCGGCCACCGGCGAGGGTTCGGCCTCGGGTCGCCCCCACGCCCGCGGATGCCGCGAAGCCGCTCGGCAGGGTCCAGGTCGTGCCGACGAGGATCGAACCGAGGAGGCTCGCGTAGAGCGGGTCCGGATTCGCCTGCGCTTCCGGCGTCGTGCGACGCCCCGTGACCGCCGTCGTCTCCACGCGGAGCCACAGACCCCGTAGCGCCTGACCGGCCAGGATCACGTCGACGCCCACGTGGACGCCGAGCTCGTCGCCCGTGATGCCCGTGCCGCCGACGCTCCCGAGGCGCGCGCCGCCTGCCCCCAGACCGCCGCCGATCAGGAAGCGTTCGTCGAGCCGCAGCCGCACGTCCACGCCCACCAGACGCGCCCCGAAGGTCGCGCCGGCCAGGCCGCGGGCCGGTGGCGGTGCCTGCTGGGCTTCCGCCGTCGCGGCGCTCATCCCGAGCCCGAGGAAGAGGACGACCAGCGCGGGCTTCGTTGCTCGGCTCCAGCTCACCACGCGCACCCCCGTCGCGGCACGACCGCCGCCCGGCCCAGCCTGCCATGGTTTGGGCGGGCTCGCCCCCCATTGACGCTGCCCGCCGCGCGCGGCACGTCTAGGAGGTGCTCCGTCGCCTCGGCCTCGCGTTGATCCGCCTCTACTGGTGGACGCTCTCGCCGCTCCTCGGGGACGTCTGCCGCTACGAGCCCTCGTGCTCGCGCTACACGGCCGCGTGCATCGAGCGCTTCGGCTGCTTCCGCGGGAGCTGGCTCGGCGCGCGGCGCATCTGCCGCTGTCACCCCTTCGCCGAGGGGGGCTACGACCCCCCGCCGGAGCTCCGCGCGCGGGGCGCGCCGACGGGCGAGGGCACGGCTCAGCGCGGGTAGGCCGCGCCGGCCGCGGCTCGGGCCGCGCGCCACGCCTCCAGCCCCTCGACGAAGGGCTCGACCAGGGCCTCGTCGAACTGCGTGCCCGAGCAGCGCCGCAGCTCGGCCACGGCGGCCTCGTGCGTGAGGGCCCTTCGGTACGCACGGTCGCTCGTCATCGCGTCGTAGCTGTCGGCGATGCAGATGATGCGCGCCTGCAGCGGGATCGCCTCGCCCTCCAGTCCCAGCGGATAGCCGTGCCCGTCCATGCGCTCGTGGTGGAGGTGCACGCCGTCGAGGAGCGGCCGAAGCGAAGTGATGGGCGCGAGGATCTCGCGACCGTAGACCGGGTGCTTCTTGAACTCCTCGTACTCGGCCGCCGTGAGCTTGCCAGGCTTGTTGAGGTTGAGGTGGCAGCCGATCTTGCCGATGTCGTGCATGGCGGCGGAGCGCTTCACGCGCTCGACCTCCTCCGGCGAGAGATCGATCGCCTCCGCGAGGATGCCCGCGTAGGTCGACACCCGGTCCGAGTGTCCGGCCGTGTAGGGGTCGAGCTTGTCGATGGCCGTCGCCAGCGCGTCGAGGGTCTCCTCGATGCTGCCCTCGAGGTTCGCGTAGAGCCGCGCGTTCGCCACGGCGGCGGCGCCCCGGTCCGCGAGCACCGCGAGCAGCTTCCGGTGACCCTCGTCGAAGGGCATGGGTCCCGTGCGTACGACCGCGAGGATGCCGATGCGGTCGCCGTGGTCGAGCACGGGCAGAGCCAGGAGCGCGCGAACGCTCGGGCCGGCGAAGCGTCCACACGCCTCGCCCGAGAGCCGGAGGGCGCGCCCGTCCGTCGTGACCGTGTCGAGCGCCATGGCGAGGGAGCCGCCGTCGAGGGCATCCGCGGCGGCCCCGTGCCGGTGCCCGTGACCGAAGTGTGCGCTTTCCGCGTCGCGCAGGAAGAGCGCGCAGCCCTCGGCCTCGGTCGCCTCCACGGCCGCCTGCGCCACGGTGCCGAGCACCTCCTCGAGGGAGAGGCTCGTGGCGATCTTCTCGGTGGCCTCGAAGAGCATCACGGCTTCCCGCAGCCGGACGTTCTCGGCCTCGAGGCGCCGTTCTTCGAGGGCCCGGCGCACGGTGAGCACGACCTCGTCGACGCGGAAGGGCTTCAGGATGTAGTCCGATGCGCCCCGCTTCATCGCGTCGATGGCCGACTCGACCGTGCCGAAGCCGGTCATGATGACGGTCTTCGTACCGAGCTGCCGCGTCTGCATCGCCTCGAGGAGCTCCAGGCCGCCGACCCCGGGCATCATCAGGTCGCTCAACACCAGGTCGTAGGCGTCGCTGTCGAGCGCCTCGAGGGCCTCGCCCCCATCCGCTGCCGTTCGGACCGTGAAGTCCTCCATGGTGAGGAAGTCCGCGATCACCTCGCGCACGACGCGCTCGTCGTCCACGACGAGAATGCGCGGACGGGCCGGAAGATCCACCTCGCGACCGTAGCACCCCGCACTCGGTTGACTCGATTGGAAGCGACGCGGGTCCCGGCCGGCGTCGCGGCGCGGGGCCTCGCGCCGCGACACCCTCCGGTGCCATGCTTCCGCCATGGACGCCGTCGCCGTGCTGCCGATCCCCCTCGCGGACCTCGAGTCGCGCCTCCCTCGCGTGGGCGAGGGGGAGGGGCACGTCGTGCTCGCCCGGGAGGATCGCCGCTTTCGGGCCGAGGCCCTCGACGACGGGACGCTGCTCCACCTCGGGCTGCCCTTCTCCGCCGATCCTCGCGTTCTCGGTGGGCGCTTGGCCGCGGACCTCGGGCCGCTCGCCGCGCACTGCCACGGGCGCAAGGTCTACGTTTTCCCGGACGTGGCCCGCCCGGAGCGCCGCACGGCGCTGGGCGTGGCGCAGGAGCTTGGCGAGGGCGGCGAGTGGGTCGCGCTGCCGGACGCCGCGGCCAACGATCCCGTCGCGCAGGCCTTCGCGGGCGGCGCGCTCCCGGGCGGGATGCTCGAGCAAGCCCAGGCGATGCTGGGCGGCATGCCCGGCGGCCTCGACGCGGGTGCCCTCGAGGGCGCCATGAAGGCGGTGTTCGAGAATCCGGCGGCGCTCGGCGCACTGCAGCAGATGGCCGGGCAGCTCTTCGGTGAGGGCGGCCCGGGCACCGAGAGTCCCGGCGAGCTCTTCGCCAAGGCGCAGGGCCTCGCCGCCAAGCTCAGCGAGGAGCAGCCGGACCTCGTCGGTGCCATTCGCCGCGGCCTCGAGGGCGAGCGTACGGACTCGGACGAGGAGGAAGACGAGGGCGGCGCCTGATGCCCAAGGTGAAGGTGCGGCGCCGCTCCCAGCTGCTCCCGCTGGGCCAGCTCGTTCGCCGCATTCACCCGCAGCCAGGGCAGGTCGACGATGCCCGGCTCTTCGCCTGGTGGGTGCGGGCACTCCCGGCGCGCGTGGTCGAGCGGGCGCGCCCCGTGCGCCTTCGCCACGGGACGCTCCACGTGCACTGCACGAGCAGCGCGTGGGCGCAGGAGCTCAGCTTCATGAGCGACGCGCTGCTGGCTCGGGTCCAGCAGTTCGCGCCGGACCTCACGGTGCGCAGCCTGCGCTTCCGCGTGGGCCCGCTGCCGGCCGTCGCCCGGGACACACGCTGGATCCCCCCGCCCCCGCCCCGACGCCCGGCGACGGAGCTCCCCGAGGACGTCGGCCGCGCGCTGGCCCGCATCGGCGACGACGAGCTGCGGGCGACCGTCGCCCGCGCCGCCGCGCTCTCGCTCGGTCGCTGAGCGTCGCTACCGTGGGGTCTCGTCGACCGCGCGGATGATGCGGGCGAGCAGGTCCACGCCCTCCTCGCCCTCGAGGCGGTCGCGGACATCCGTCGGTACCGGCAGGGTCACGGGCACGAGGCGCCGGGTCACCAGCAGGTCGAAGGGCACACGGAGCGCGCCGGCCAGGCTGCGCACCTGGTCGACCCCCGGATCGGCGACCTCCGCGTTCTCGAGGCGCGCGATGGTCCGTCGTGAGACACCCACTCGCTGCGCCAGCTCGAGCTGCCCGAGGCGTCCCCGGAGCTCCCGGAGCACGCGCAGATTCGTCGCGAGGGTCTTGGTGAGTTGCATGCGTCGAGCGGCCTAATCGGGGCCGATCCGACCCCAAGCGTGTGACAAGAAGTGCCCTCATTCCTGCCATCGGCCGCCGGAAGCGTCAATGGCGAGGAAGGATAACGTCGTCCCCGCGACCGCCACGAAACGGGCCCCATCACGGCGGCGGAGCATCGGACGCAGCGGCTGGCCGAGGCGTGGCTCGTCCCACCCGGGCGGGAGGCTTCGCTTCAGTGTAACGTGCGGTCTGCGGAGGGCCGGTGATCCCGTCCCTCGACGTTCAGGCGCGGCGACGCGGGAGGAAGGCCATGGGGGACGTGAAGGGACGCGGACGGCGCGGCGCGTGGGCTCGGCGATGCGAGGGCACGGTCGCGCTGCTCCTCGTGATCGCGACGGCCTGCAGCGACGATCCGGCGGAGCTCGGCGACATGGGACGGATCACCGTCGACATGCCGGACGCCGACGCGGGCCCGGGCGGCGGGCCCGAGCCCTTCGAGGGACCCTGCGTCGTGCTGAGCCCCGACGTCCCCGCGAGCGTCGAGCTCTCTCTCGCGCTCGGTGGCGAGCCCACCGACGTCGCCTTCCTCGTGGACGTCACGGCGTCGATGTCGGACGAGGTCGTCGAGCTGCGGACTGGCATCGAGGCCGTGCTCGCCGCCGCGGCTCTCTCCGACCCGCGCTACGCGCTCGCGACCTTCGCGGACTTTCCCGTCGCGCCCTACGGCTCGGGCATCGACGTCGCCTTCGAGCTTCGCCAGCCCGCGACGGACGAGGCCGCGGCCATCCCGCGCGCGCTCGAGGCCATCGTGCCCGGCGATGGGCAGGACTCGCCCGAGTCGCTCGTCGAGGCGCTCTACCAGCTGGCCACCGGCGCGGGGCATACGCCCCACATCGAGGCCGTGGCGTGCACCGAAGGGCTGGGCGGCGGCTGCTTCCGGGCGGACTCGTCCGTGGTCGTCGTCGTGTTGACCGACGCGCCCACGCACAACGGACCGGGCGGCTCGAACCCCTACGACCCCAGCGAGTTCGCCACGGCGCCCGCGAGCTACGACGACGCCGTCGATGCGCTGCGGGCGCGCGGGGCCATGGGCATGCGCCTCGAGCGCGGGGAAGGCGGGGCGACGGCCACGCTGACGACCCTGGCACGAGACACGGGGGCGCTCTCGGCCGGCGGCGAGCCCATCGTGCGCGCGGTCTCGCCGCGCGGCACGGACGTGGCGGCCAAGCTCGGCGAGGTGCTGGCCCTGCTGCCCGCCGCGGAGCCGCGGGACGTCGAGCCCGTGGTCGCGGATCCGGAGGCCGGCGATGGGTTCGATGCGCGTGCCCTCGTCGAGGCGGTGGTGCCGCTGCGCGTGAGCCCCGCGGCGGCGGCGGCCGGCATCGAGACCGATCCGCCGCGCTTCCTCTCCGTCGAGACCGGCGCCCTCTTGGACCTCCGCCTCGAGCTCGCGCATCGTGACTTCGGGACCGCGACCGACGTGCGCGTCGAGGTGCGGCTTCGAGATGCGCTCGGGCGGGCCCGAGGGCGCCAGGAGGTGCTCCTCGTCGACGGCGCACGGGGACACTCCTGCCCCTCGGGCGGGTAGCCGCGGCACCATCGGCGCCATGGCCCCGCGCCGTGCGGGCGCTGCGGCTACGACCCGTCGAGCAGCGAGGGGTCGAAGGCCTCGGGCGCGACGTATCCCATCAGGTCGCAGACCGTCGCCGCGATGCTCGAGAGGCCGGGGGCGTCCGGCGCGCGGAGGCGGAGGGGTCGTCCCGGTGCCCACACGTGACAGGGGACCGGGTTGAGGCTGTGGGAGGTGCGCGGCTTCGGCGTGCCGTCGGTGCGCCGCAGCATCTCGCCGGTCTTCTTGTCGCGCTCGACCATCGCGTCGGCGTTCCCGTGGTCGGCGGTGACGATGAGGGCGCCCCCCGTCGCCTCGATGACCGGAAGCAGCCGCGCGAGCTGAAGGTCGACGGCCTCCACGGCGAGCACCGTGGCGTCGCGATGGCCCGTGTGCCCCACCATGTCGCCGTTGGCGTAGTTGATGCGGAGGTGGCGAAAGCGCCCGCTCTTCAATGCCTCGAGCGTGGCGTCGGTGATCTCTGCCGCCTTCATCCACGGCCGCTGCTCGAAGGGCACGAGATCGCTCCGGATCTCGCGGTAGGTCTCCAGGCCCGGATCGAAGGGCGCGGTACGGTTCCCGTTCCAGAAGTAGGTGACGTGGCCGAACTTCTGCGTCTCCGAGCACGCGAACTGCGTGACGCCGCTCGCGGCGAGGTGCTCGCCGAGCGTGCCCGCGATGGAAGGCGGCGTGACGAGGAAGCGCTCTGGAAGCTGGAGGTCGCCGTCGTACTGCATCATGCCTGCGTAGAGGACGTCGGGCCGGGCGCCGCGGTCGAAGGCATCGAGCGTGGGCTCCGTGAACGCGCGGCTGATCTCGATGGCCCGGTCGCCGCGGAAGTTGAAGAAGACGACCGCGTCGCCGTCGCGAATGGGCCCGACCGGCTTGCCGTCGTCGGTGATGACGAAGGCGGGCAGAAACTGGTCGGTGACCGAGGCGTCTTCGTCGCGGAGCCCTTCGATGGCGCGACGGAGGCTCCGGAAGGCTCGCGGCGCCTCGCCGTGCACGTGCGCGTTCCAGCCGCGCTCGACCATGCCCCAGTCCGCCTCGTAGCGGTCCATGGTGGTCGTCATGCGCCCGCCGCCGCTCGCCACCCGGTAGTCGCGGCCGGCGTCGCGGAACGCCGCCAGCTCCTTCTCGAGGGCGTCGACGTAGGTGAGGGCGCTCCGTTCGCCCACGTCGCGTCCGTCGAGAAGCGCGTGCACGCGGACGCGGGCGACGTCCTCGGCGTGACAGCGCCCGAGCATGGCGTGGAGGTGGTCCTGGTGGCTGTGGACGTTGCCGTCGGAAAGGAGGCCGATGAAGTGGAGCGTCGTGTCGCGCGCCCGGGCGACGGTCTCCTTCCAGATCGCGCCCTCGAAGATCTCTCCGCTCGCGATGGCGAGCTGGACTCGCTTGGCGCCCTGGTCGAAGACCTGGCCGGCGCCGAGCGCGTTGTGGCCGACCTCGCTATTGCCCATGTCGCCGTCGCTCGGGAGTCCAACCGCCGTCCCGTGGGCCCGGAGCTGCGTCGTCGCGGCGCGGGCGGCGAGCCGGTCCAGGGTCGGGGTGCGGGCCAGGGCGACGGCGTCGTCGTCCTCGCCGCTCCCGATGCCGACGCCGTCCATCACGACGACGAGAACGGGCCCGTCGACGCCGCGCCCCGTGGGCTCGAGTGCTGCCATGCGCCGACCATAGAGCGCATCGCGTGGCACCGCGACGCTCGAATCGTGCGGCCGATGGGGTCATCGGCCTCCGATTTCCAGGTCTAGCGAGCGCTGAAACCCGTCCTAGGTCCTCCAGTGGTCGGCGCCGTGACCCAAGTCACCCGCGCTTCTCGACGGCTCGCGGGTTCTTGGACCGCCAACCAGGCCTCGCCGGTCATGGTCCAGGGCCGAATCACTTGGAAAGGCATGCGCATGCGTACCGGAATCGCCTCTCTGGCCATCCAGCTTCCCTCCCGCGTCCTCGACGTTCGCGACCTCGCGACGCTCCGCGGCATCGACCCCGACAAGTTCACGAAGGGCCTCGGCTGCGGCGAGATCGCCCTCTGCAGCGACGACGAGAACGTCGTCACGCTGGCGGCGGGCGCCGCGAAGCGGGCCATCGCGCGTTGGGGCGGCGACGTGAAGGACATCGGCCTCGTGGTCGTCGGCAGCGAGACGGCGCAGGACATGAGCCGCCCGCTCAGCGCGTTCATGGCCGAGGCCATCGGCCTCGAGGGCGCGTACCGGAGCTACGAGACCAAGCACGCCTGCTACGGCGGTACGGTCGCGCTTCGCCAGGCCCTCGAGTGGAGGGCCAGCGGGGCGGCGCGCGGCAAGGCTGCCCTCGTGGTCGCCTCCGACGTGGCGCTCTACGCGCCCAAGGACCCGGGCGAGCCCACCCAGGGCGCGGGCGCCGTGGCCTTCGTCGTCGAAGAGCCCACCGTCGCCTCCGTCGACCTCGAGAGCTACGCCTGGTCCGAGCCGGTCTTCGACTTCTGGCGCCCCGTCGGGGAGAGCTTCCCCCGCGTGGACGGCCCGCTGAGCCTCGACTGCTACAACCGCGGCGCCCTGCGCTGTTTCCAGCAGCTCGCGGACGCCCGCTTCGGCGGTGACCTCGAGGCCACCTTCGAGCACTTCGCCGCCTCCTGCTTCCACGTGCCCTTCCCCAAGATGGTGAAGAAGGCCGTGCGACACATCGGCGAGCAGGCCGGCTGGGACGAGGCGACCACGGCGCGCCTCTACGGGACGAAGGTCGACCCGACGATGGGCTGGAACCGCCAGGTCGGGAACAGCTACACCGCGGCGCTCTGGATGAGCGTGGCGAGCGTGCTCGCCGGTGCCGACGAGGGCACGGAGCTCGCGGCCTTCAGCTACGGCTCGGGCTTCGGCACCGAGCTGCTCACGCTGAGGGCGGGCCCCGCCGCCAAGGAGGGCGCCTGGGCCGCCGAGTTCGAGGCCGACGTCGCCGACCGCGAGCGCATCGACGCGAGCACCTACGAGGCCTGGCGTACGGTGCGCCCGGTCGCCGCCGAGTAGTCGCCTCCTGCTCACGCGAAGAGGCCCGCCCCCGGCGCTCCGGGAGCGGGCCTTTCGCGTGGGCGACGCTCAGAAGCTCGCGGTCAACCCCAGCGTGAAGAGGGCGCCACCGCTCGTGTCGGTGGTCTGCACCCCGTCAGCCGTGACCCGGACGAACTCGGGGCCCTCCTCGTCGTCGATGCGTGTTCGGACGAAGCCTCGCACGTCGAGGTTCGCGGCGAGGTGCGGGAGGAAGCGCCACTCGAGGCCGAAGCCCGCCTGGCCGCCGAGGTAGCGGTAGAAGACCTCGTCGCCCAAGCCGTCGACGAAGTCGCCGGTGCGGTCGACACGCGCCGACGACACGCCGACGCCGAAGAGGAAGTAGGGCTGCAGGCGTCGTCGCGTGTTGAAGAAGACGAGGCCGTCGACGGTGAAGGGCGTCTCGATGCGTCGGGTGCCCTGGTCGTCCTCGCCACCGAACACGCCCGTGCCGAACTCCAGCGCGAAGTGGGGCACGGGGCGGAAGCGGTAGGCGGCCATCAAGCCGCCGAGCGAGCCCTCACCGGCGGAGACGCCCGCGAGGCGCAGCGAGACGCCGTGCCGGTGGTGCGGCAGGGCCCGGCGCACGGGCGCATAGGCCACCGGCTGATGTTCGACCACGACCACGGTCTGCACCGGTTGGACGGGCACCGGCTGCGGCGCCGGCGTGACGATCACACGCCCTGGGGGCGGCGGAGGCGGGGGCGGCGGCTGCACGATCACCTGCGCCGGCACCGCGGGGGGCGGGGGCGCGACGTGCCGGGTACGCCAGCGCGTCCAGGGCCAGATGCGGTAGCGCTGCGGGCTCGTCAGGCGCACGCGGCGCGCCGGCACGCGCACGTCGACGCGCGCACAGCCCGCGTCGCCGGGCTGGCACTGCGCGGCCGCGGGCGCCGCGTCGAGGACGAGGACGGCCGAGAGGGAGGCGGCCGCGAGGAGAAGGCGGGGGAAGGTCGTCATGGCGGGCTCGGAAGAGTCTTGCGGGAGACGTAAGCAGGGGGCGTGCCATTCTCTCCGTGCGTCGCTTCCTCGTGGATCCCGGCCTGGCGTGGCCCCTGGAACCGTCTCCCGGGGCGCCGACGTGACCGCCGGTTCACGGACGAAGTGCCCCTATGCCTCCGGGCGGATGCGGCCGAGGGGCTGAATCCGCACGTCGGGGGCGAGCTCCTGGAAGCTGAGCACCACGGCGTCGGGCACGTCGACCTCCACCAGGCGCCGGAGGAAGCGGCGCACGTCTGCCTGGGTCACGAGGACGAAGGGGAGGCCTGGCAGCGCGTGCTCGGCCTCGGCCTTGACCGCGCCGATGAGCTCTCGCGAGAGGTCCGGCGCGAGCGCCAGGTAGCTCCCCGTCGCCGTGCGCTGCACGCCGTCGCGGATGGCGTCCTCGATGGCGGGATCGACCAGGAAGACGTCGAGGGCGCCGCCCTCGGCGAAGCGGTGGGTGATCTGTCGCTTGAGCCCCGCGCGCACGTGCTCCGTCAGCGCCACGGGGTCCCGCTCGCTCGGCGCGTGCACGGCGAGGGCCTCGAGGATCTCTCGGAGCGGACGCACGCTCACCCCTTCGTCGACCAGCCGCCGGAGCACGTCGGCGAGGAGCGCCAGCGAGACGGGCTTCGGGACCACGTGGCGCACGAGCGCCGGATAGGCGCGCTCGAGCTGGTCGAGCATGGCCTGCGTCTCCTGCAGGCCGAGCAGTGACGAGGCGCGGCGGCGTACGGCTGCGCCCAGGGCCCGGGCCACCACGGCGGCGGCGTCCAGCACGGGGATCCCCGCCGCTCCGAGCGCCTCCGTATCTTCGGGCCGCACCCACGCCGCGGGGCCGCCATCGTCGGGATCGGTGGCGGCGGTCCCCGCCTCGACGCCGAGGCTCGGGAGCTCGTCCGCGGCGGCGAGGGCGAGGTGCCGGCCCTCGGGGAGCGTGAGCGAGAGCGCGGGCACCTCCTGGAGCGCGATGCGTGCCTCGCGGGGCGCGAGCTGCGGGTTGGCCCGGGCCCGGAGCCCAGGGAGGGCGACGCCGAGATCGAGGAAGAGGGCGTCGCGGAGCGGGGGAACCTCACGCTCGAGCAGCGGCCCGGCGCCGCCGGCGTCCGCGACTTCCACGGCGAGCCCGTCGCCGACCTCGACGGAGACGGGCACCACGAGCGGAACCATGGCGCGGCGCGCCTCGTGCTCACGCGCGACTTCCTGGCGCGCCACGGCTTCCCCCACCTCGCGCTCGGCCGGTCGGCGGGCGAGGCGCCGCGAGAGCGTGAAGAAGACCAGCGCGAGCACGCCGAAGGGGAGCGCCGGGAGCCCCGGGACCGCTGCCAAGACGACGAGGAAGGCCGCCGCCACGCTCAGCGTCCGCGGGTCCCCGAAGATCTGCGCCGCGACGTCGGCGCCGAGGCTTCCGCCCTCTTCCTCGCTCACCACGCGCGTGACGACGAGGCCCGCGCTCGTGGAGATGAGCAGCGCGGGGATCTGCGAGACGAGCCCGTCGCCGATGGTCAGGAGCCCGTAGGTTTCGAGCGCCTCGGTCGCACTCATGTCACGAAGGGTGATGCCGATGGCCAGCCCGCCGAGCACGTTTGCCAGCGTGATGACGATGCCCGCGATGGCGTCGCCCTTCACGAACTTCATCGCGCCGTCCATCGCGCCGTAGAACTGGCTCTCGCGCTGCACGAGCGCGCGCTTCCGGCGCGCTTCGTCCTGGCCGATGGCCCCGGAGCGCAGCTCCGCGTCGATGCTCATCTGCTTGCCCGGCATGGCGTCGAGGGTGAAGCGGGCACCCACCTCGGCGACGCGCTCGGAGCCCTTCGCGATGACGAGGAACTGCACGAGCGTGAGGATGGCGAAGACGACGGCTCCGACGACGTAGTTGCCACGCACCACGAACTCGCCGAAGGCTCGGATGACCTCGCCGGCATCCGCCTGCAGCAGGATCAGGCGCGTGGACGAGACGTTGAGGGCGAGACGATAGAGCGTCGTGACGAGGAGCACGGTGGGGAAGGCCGTGAACTCCAGCCCGCTCGCCACGTAGAGCGCCACCAGCAGCATCAGCACCGCCACGCTGACGTTGCCCGCGATGAGCACGTCGAGGAGCACCGTGGGCAGGGGCACCACCATCATCGCGACGACGAGCAGCACGAAGGCGGCGAGGACGACGTCGGCGAGTCGGCGCGCGGTCCCGCTCTCGCGCGCCCGCCCACGCGATGGAAGCCCGGTGGCCATGGCGTCTTCTACCGTCGCCGGCGCCTCTCCGTCGACGATTCCTCGACCGTTAGGGCTCCGCCGCGCATGCTCGCGCCGATGCGCGGAAGGACGGCCCGGGGGATCGCGTTCGCCCTGGCCCTGGCCGCCACCGCGCCGGCCTCGGCTCAGCGGGATGCCCCGCTGGAGCTCGAACGGCCCCCGGACGACGAGGCGGCACCACCGCCCATGGAGCCCGCGCCGGACGCGGAGCTCTCCCCCACGCGCGCCGAGCGCCGGGGGCGCCTCCGCCGCCGGCTCATGCCCGGGGGGCGTCCCGGCGTGCGGAGCGTCGAGAACGACGACTTCGAGTGGTTGCTCTTGCCGCTGGTCGGCTACTCGAGCGACGTCGGCTTCGGCGGCGCGGTGCTCGGGCTCTTCTTTCGCTACGACGACGAGCACCGTCCCTACCGGGACCGGATTCAGCTGGTCAGCTCGCTCACGAGCGAGCTCGTCCAGTACCACGGGCTGACGTGGGAACGCGTGGGTGCCTTCGACCTGCCGCTGCGCATCGAGAGCCAGGCCGCCTTCGTGGGCACGAAGGTCGGCCACTACTGCGGTCTCGGCAACGGCGTGACCTGTGCGCGCGAGGACGCGGAGGCCGCCGCGAACGCCGCGGGCCTCGAGGATCCAGGTGTGCGCGGTCGCTTCCTCGACCGCTACCACCGCTTTCGGATCCAGCGACCCCAGGGTCTCCTTCGCCTGCGCTGGCAGCCGCGGCCCAAGCGCGCCGAGATCGTGTTCAGCTGGCTTGGTGGCTACACCTTCCCGGGCTTCATCGGTGCCCGCGGCCCCATCGAGGGGAGCCTCTACGCGGCCGACTACCCGGATGGGGAGCGCGGTCTCCAGAGCGAGCTGCGCGTCGGGGTGGTCCTCGACCAGCGAGACGACGAGCGGCGGCCGAGCCGCGGCTACGTGGCGGCGGCCACGCTGAGGGGCGCCCACGTCGGCACGGGGAGCGACTGGGACTACTTCGGGCTGAGCCTGGCCTCGAGCGCCTACGTCGCCCTCGACGAGGGGCGTCGCGCGGTGCTCGCGTTCCGCGGCGTGCTCGATCTCTTGAGCGGTGCACCCCCGACCTTCGCCCTGGGAACGGTGGGCGGCTTCTGGGCCTCGCCAGCCTACGGCGGCCAGTTCTTCGGGCGCGGCATCCGGCAGCGGCGCTACCTCGGCGCCGTGAAGGGCATCGGTCAGGCCGAGCTGCGCTGGGCCTTTGCGGGGAAGCCCGGGAAGTTCCAGGGCACCTTCCAGAGCTTCGTGGACGTCGGCTGGGTGGGCTACGCGCTCGACGCCTTCGCGGGACCGGTGGGCTCCGGCGGGCGCCTCGGGCGCATCCTGGTCGGTTTCGGAGGCGGCGTCGGAGCCAGCTGGGGACGCCAGTTCGTCATCCGCGCGGACGTCGGCCTGAGCGCCGTCGAGGCCTTCGACCCCCAGATCTACGTGCAGCTCACGCATCCTTTCTGAGCGGCTGGCGCGGCGTCCCCCTTCTGACGGCCGGCCGCCGCCGCCGGCGCCAGGCCGGTGACGGGGCCGGCGAAGCTGCGCGAAAAACAGCGGAATCTGGCGCTACGAGACAGATTCGGGTGATGGCACGAAGCCTGAAAGGGGTGAGAGAGCCATGACCGCCTCCTTCTTCGACCGCGCTCGCCACGACGCCCCGCGCGGGCCGAGCAGCGCGCCGCCGCCGCTCCCGCGGCCGGCCTCCTCCGTCCCGCCTCCGCTCCCCCTCGCCGTCGACGACGAGGACCTCGAAGCCTACGTGGTGCTTCTCGACGAGGTGGACGCGGCCGAGTAGGCGGCCTGCTACCGTGGCGTCGTGAGCCTCTTGAGCGAGCTCGAGCCCGGCGCCCTCGAGCGCTTCATGCGGGAGGCCCTCGCGGAGGGACGCAACGCGCTCCCCGCGTGCCGTCCCAACCCGCCCGTGGGGTGCGTCTTGGTCCGGGGCGGCGAGGTGGTCGCGCGAGGCCACACCCAGCCGCCCTATCAGCCCCACGCCGAGCCCATGGCCCTCCGGCAGCTGGAGGGCGACCTCGACGACGTCATCGCCTTCGTCACCCTCGAGCCCTGCGCCTTCCACCAGCGGACGCCGAGCTGCGCCAAGGAGATGATCGCCCGGCGCGTGGGCGCCGCCGTGATCGCCATGGTCGATCCGCATCCGCGCAACCGCGGTACGGGCATTCGCATGCTCGAGGACGCGGGCCTGGAGGTGCGCGTCGGCGTCTGCGAGGCCGAGGCTCGCCGCGACCTGGAGTCGCAGGTGTGGCAAGAGGGCGACCCGAGATCGCTTCCGTCGGACGAAACGAGCTGAGCGCGGCGGGGTCGGTTCCGGATCCGTCCCCGTTCCCGTTCACTTCGTGGGGAGCGCGCGTTCCAGGAGGCTCCCGAAGGTCGACGCGACCGTTCGCGCCACGGCGTCGGGGTCGTCGCTCAGCGGGAAGGGGGGAGCGCTCGGGCAGAGGGCCCCGCCCACGAGGAGCCTCGCCAGGCCGTGGGCCGTGCTCCACGCCAGGGCCATGAGGTTGGAGCGCTGCTCCGCGTCGAGGGAGGAGCCGAAGCTCTGCGGGGCCGCCATCTGGTCGCCCAGATAGCGCCAGATGCCTTGGCGCTGCTCGTGCAGATCGGGGTGGGCTTCCGGGTCTCGCAGCTCCGGGTGGTGCATCACGCGGAAGTGGCTCGGGTGCGCCAGCGCGAAGCGCACGTAGCCTAGGATGCAGGCCTCCAGCGTGGCGCGCCCCGGCCCCGCATGCCGGGCGGCCTCGCGAAGCTCCTCCTCCAGCAGCGCGAAGCCCTGCACGCCGATGGCGGCGAGCAGCTCGAGCTTGCTTCCGAAATGGTGATAGGGCGCTGCCGCGCTCACGCCGGCCTGCCGGGCGACCTCCCGGAGGCTCAGATCGCCCGCGTCCCGCGAGGCGAGGATGCGGACGCTGGCGTCGACCAGCGCCTGGCGCAGGTCGCCGTGGTGGTAGCTCGCCTTCACCCCTGGAACCTATAGCACGCACCCGCCGGCGCAAGATCCACGAAGGGTACTTGACACCGTTCAGATAGGAACAAGGATATGAAGAAAGCGGCGTTAAGATTGCGACCGAGGCTCATCTTAACGCTGTTCACAGACCCGACACGATACGCCGTGTCGCGTGGCACGTCCGAGCGATCGGACGTCACCAGGACAGGAGCTGAACGATGCAAGAACGAACGCGCAGCAGGTGGATGTGGGGAGTGGGAGCGCTGGCCGTGGCCCTGGCGTCCTTCGCGGCGCCGCGGAGCGCGCTCGCGCAGGACCAGGAGGTCACGCCGGCCGACACGTCGCGTGTCCAGCGCGGCGTACGCGGCCTCGAGGGTTTTGGCGCCGACGTGGCGCTCCCCGTGCCCGAAGGGGCGGCCACCCCGGCTCTGGCGGCACCGTCGCTGGCGGCCCGACCCTTGGGCGGGGCACCCGGCCCGCTGCGTTGGGCGCTTCGGAGCCTCGTACCGACCTTGGCCCAGGCCCATGGCGACGGAGGCCAGGGCTGGGCGGCGGGCTTCGAGCTCCGCCCCCTCGCCATCCTGCTCACCGGTGACGCGCCGCAGGTCACCTGGCTCCCCGGCGATCCGGCGACGCTCCATGCCGGCGCCCTGGAGGTCTACGGCGGCGCGTGGCACCGCCTGGAGCGCGCCGATGGTCAGAGCCGTGGCGAGGACGCCTGGCTCGCCAAGGCCGGAATTCGCGGCTTGATGCCCCTGGCGCGCGAGGGGCGGGCGCTCAGCGCGAGCCTCGGCGCGGGGTACCTCCGCACCTTCGATGCCCAGGGCATCGGCTACGAGGTCGGGCTCTACGGCCTCTCGGGCGCGATCGGGACGACCTTCACCTTCAGCGCGCACACGGACGTGCGGGCGTTCCTCTGGACCTTCGAGATCCGTCCCTTCTGCCCGGCGCTAGAGTCGCCGCCGCCCCTCCAGGGCGCGCCCGAGCGTGACCTGGTCGGTGTACTCGAGCTCACCGCCGTGAGGCACGCCGCTGGCGATGCGACTGACGGGCGTCCCGTGCTCCCGAAGCACCTCGGCCACGTAGAGCGCCGTCGCCTCGCCCTCCACGCTCAGCGGTGTGGCGACGATCACCTCCTCGACGGAGTGTGCCTTCACCCGCGCTTCCAGCGCATCGAGCGGCAGGTCTTCGGGGCCCACGCCGTCGAGCGGCGCGAGGAGACCGTGCAGCACGTGGTAGCGGCCCCGGAAGGTGCCGCTGCGTTCGATGGCGGCGAGGTCGGGCACGCGAGCGACGACGCAGATTTGGTCGTCGCTCCTCCGAGGGTCCCGGCAGATGGGACAGACCGCCTCGGCGCTGAAGTTCCCGCAGACCTCGCAGCGACGGATGCGCGCGTGGATGTGGGAGAGGCTCTCGCCGAGGGCGCCCGCGTAGGCCGCGTCACCAGCGAGGACGTGATAGGCGAGTCGCGTCGCCGTCCGCTCGCCGATGCCCGGAAGGCGGCCGAGGAGCTGCACCAGCTCCCCGAGCGGGTCGCTCGGTCCCTCGAGGGCCACGCGCGCTCAGCCGATGCCGGGGATCTTCAGGCCCCCGGTGACCTTCTCGAGCTCGGCGTCGACGTGCTCCTTCGACCGCGCCAGCGCGTCGTTCGTCGCCGCCACGAGCAAATCCTGGACCATCTCGAGGCCCTCGTCGTTCAAAACCGAGGGGTCGATGGCCACGCGCACGACCTCACCCGCGCCGTTCGCGACGACGGTGATCTTGTCGTCGGCCTTCTTGGCCTCGAACTCCTCGTCCTTGAGCTCTTCTTTGCGCTGTTCGATCTTGCGCTGCATGCGGCTCGCCTGCCGCATGAGCTCGTTCATCCCGCCGCGAAACTTCATACGCCCTCGTCCCTGATCGGCGCGGGCCCTCGGACCGCGCGCCCTCGCGAGGAGACTGGCTCAGTCCCCTTCCAGACGCACGTCGACGTGGCCTCGCGCTTCCGGGAAGACCTGCATCGCGTCCTGGACCACGGGGTGGTCCAGAGCTTCCTTCCGGCGCTGGACCGAGCGGGCCCGCTGACGGTCTGCCTCGACCGCCGCCACGGTTCGCGCCTCCTGGCCACTCTCGGCGTCGTAGCGGATCTCGATGGCCGGCGCGCCGCCGAAGTGCTCGCGTGCAACGGCCTGAATCGCCTCCTTCGAGGCCCGCGCGTCGGCCTGGCGCCCGTAGAACGAGCCCTTCTTGAACGCGATGATGATGCGCTCTTCGCTCACGGCGCGGGGGACGCCGTATTCGAGGACGGCAGCGAGGGCCGGCTTGCCGCGCTTGAGCTTGCCGATGAGGGCTTCCCACTCCTGGAGCGCCGCCCGGCGAAGCCGTGGGCCCGGCGCGGCGCCGGGGTCGCGTCGCCCTTCCGCGGCGGGCGCCGTCGGTCCCTCCG
>ERZ1740059.667-NODE-667-length-17689-cov-6.295849_pt1 | contig 17689 bp, 16 predicted proteins | sample MGYA00581744_ERZ1740059 | MGnify/ENA primary metagenome ERZ1740059 (study PRJEB43018, sample SAMN04849738) | marine metagenome | isolation source: floating plastic debris | place: Pacific Ocean | collected 2008-08-28 | study: EMG produced TPA metagenomics assembly... | reverse complement strand
TTCGGTGAGCCGCGCCGTCCAGATCGTCATATTGATCGGAGTTGACCGACCATAAGAATGCCCCGAGCCCGAGCGCGCCGAGGCCAAAGGCGACGGGGATCAAATAGACGATCACATTCATTCCGAGCCTCTCCGATTAAGTCTCAGGGCATTCAATGTCACGATGAGCGATGAAGCAGACATTGCGATCGCCGCAATAAGTGGGGTGACATGACCCGTCACAGCAATAGGAACCGCGATAGAATTATAAGCCGCCGCCAATCCGAAGTTTTGAAGCATGACCGATTTTGTGCGCTTCGAAACAGACAGCACGGTTTTGATAGATGAGAGTCCGCCTGCGTAAACCGCATCGGACGCGGATTGCGAAATATCCATCGCCCCACCCGGTGCGAGCGACGCGTGCGCAAGGGCCAATGCGCCGGCATCATTTAACCCGTCGCCGACCATAAGAACATGTTTTCCAGCTTCGTGGAGGGTCTCAAGACGCGCCGCCTTGCCATTGGGGGTCACCGTGGCCCGCCAGTCCTGGATGGAGAGTCTCCGTGCGACTTGCGCCACTGCGTCGCGGCGATCACCGGAGAGGATTTCGATATCGAGCCCAAGCTGTTTGAGCGCTTCAAGCGACTGAACAGCATCGGCGTGCAATTGGTCTTCAAACCGGAAGTGCGTGGGCGGTGTCCCCTCCCCCGCAAACCAAAGCGAAGGCCCGCCAATGGCCTCAGACTCTTCGGCGCCCACCCAATCCGCGGCGCCGAGCCGAAACCGCTTGCCGTCGATATACCCTTCCAAGCCAAGCCCGGCGCGTTCTGTGGTCCGCTCGGCCAATGGCCCGGGCCCAGCTGCCAACACCAGGGCGCGCGATAAAGGGTGCCGGCTTGCGCGCGCCAACTGCGCCGCGAGATATTATTCCCCGCCGCGTTCGGAAATGAGCGCAGGAGTTCCCAGCGTAAGCGTGCCCGTCTTATCGAGCACGAGATGATCCACCTCCGCCAACCGCTCCAAGGCGTCCCCTGACCTCAGATAGATGCCGTGCTTAAAGAGTTGCCCAGCCGCCACGACTTGCGCAACCGGCGCTGCCAGCGCGAGCGCGCACGGGCAGGTAATGATCAGCGTCGATACCGCAACCAGAACCGCCTGATGGACGCCGGCACCCAGGCTCAACCAGGCCAGGAAAGCCAGCGCGGTCGTAGCGTGGACGAAGGGCACGTAAAGCGCGACCGCTTTGTCTGCGATTTGCCGATATCGTGCTTTTTTTTGCTCGCCCGCTTCAAGCATGGCTCCAATCTCGGAGAGCAAAGAATCCGATGTCGATCCCAGAGCTTGTCCCTGGAGCGGATGGTCGAGATTGAGACTGCCAGCGTAGAGCGTCTCACCTCGGCCAATGATCCGCGGCAGGCTCTCTCCCGTAACGAGGCTCTCATCAATGCCACTGACGCCATCAGTGATTTTCAGATCGACGACGGCACGCTCGCCAGCGGCCAGCAGGATGATGTCGCCTTGTGCAATTGCATCGGCGCGCACCGCCTCAATCAAGCCACCAGACCTCTGCCGCTGGACAGAACGATTTTGGAGCGCCGCCAGATCGTGGGCCGCGGCGTGCGCCTGCCGCCTCAACCGCGCATCCAAAAAGCGACCGATGAGCAAAAAGAAGAGCAACATCACGCTGGCATCGAAATAAGCGTGCGCTCCTCCGGTCGCGGTTTCCCAGATGCTCACGCCAAAGGCCAAGACAAGTGCCAGCGATATCGGGACGTCCATATTGGCATGCCCATGTCGAAGCGCCGTGAAAGCCGACTTAAAGAAATGACGTCCGCTGAACCCCAATACTGGAAAGGCGATCAGTCCCGATATCGCATGCAGCGCTTGGCGCGTATCTTCACCCATCTCGCCATGCCCGCCCCAGACCGATACTGACAGCAACATGATATTGGCCAAAGCAAACGCCGCCACGCCCATGGAAATCAGCAAGCCGCGCTCTTCTGATTTTACGCTTTGAGCGGTCTTGTCTTCGGAAAACGCGGAAACGCCATATCCGAGCGCCCGCACGGATTCGGCAATTTGATTGGCATCGCTCGGGCTCACCCAAGTGATTGAAAGCTTGCCATTGGAGAGATTCATGCGCGCGGATTGAACGCCGTTTAGCGCCTTAAGCGTGCGCTCTATCTTCGACAGACAGCCGCCACACTTGGTCCCGCGCACCGACAGAGTGATCGTGTTCAAACCATCCTTCTGTCGCACAAAGGCTGAAAAATCGCTCGCAAGCGACGTTTCGGGCGGGGCGAGGCCAGAGGGACACCCCGGATCAGACGTGAGGAACAGATCGCTCATGACACAATCAGCGTTTTCTCGACTTCAAACAAAATGGTTTCGGCATTCGCGTCCAATACCGTTACGCGTAAGCGCCACTGCCCCGCTGACAGGACGGAGGCAGGCGCATAATATTCACCGTCCGGGCCCGGTGTGAAAGCAATGGACACATCCTGATCCTGTGTCGCGGCTCGTCGGATCTCTCCGATAACGGATTGACCGGTGAGCGGCCGGTTTGCACGATCGCGCAGCCGGAAAACAATGTCCGCATCCCGGAGACCTGCTTCGGCCTGCCACCCCATCTCGGCTTGGCGCGCGCGCTGAGCCAGCGTCTCATTATAGTTGAGGCCTTGGACGTATGACTTCTTGACGTCTTCGCCTGGGAAACTGGTCACCGCGTGATAGAGAAAAACGCCATTCACCGAGAACATAACGCCAAAAAAACCGAGCATCATCACAAGAACGTGCCAGCCTTTCAGCTCTTTGCTGGTCGCGGTCCCGGACGATTGTGTGTCTGCTTGGATCATTGATTTGGTCCTCTGAAAGAAGCGCGATTTGTGTCCGTCTCCCCTGTCTCAATGTCGTGGACCGAGATTGATATTTGGCGTTGGCCGGCCCCTTCTGGAGCGCTGACCAGGATACGGTAGCGATCGACGCCAAACGCCTCAACCGGCAAGTCGATTGGCGAGTCATCGGCGTGTTCAAACCCAACAACAGCAAAGGTCAGCCCTTCAATGCCGGTAATCGACACTTGCATCATGCGTGGCTCAGATACCTTATTCACGAGTTTCAACGTATAGCCATTTTGGATTCGCCCATTGGATAGCTGCACATATGGCGGTGAGCGATCTTTCAGCACATTCGCTTCAATCGTTGCTTTGGTGGCAAGGCCCCACACCATGAGTCCCCCAATCCCGGCGATCAACAACGTATAGAGAATGATGCGAGATCGAAGAATGCGAAATTTTGGCGGTGTCTGATGCGCCGCCCGTGCGGCGACGGCAATGTCGGTATCATAGGCGATCAGGCCGGTTGGGCGACCGATCTTTGTCATCATCTCATCACAAGCATCTATGCAAAGGGCGCAATGAATACATTCGAGTTGAGACCCGTTCCGGATGTCGATTCCGACCGGACAGACCTGTACGCATTGATCACAATCGATGCAGTCGCCGCGATTATCCCAGCTCTCAGATTTCCGTTTCGGGCCGCGTGGTTCGCCGCGATCATAGCGATAGGTGACATTTAACGCATGCTCATCTGTGAGTGCCCCCTGAATGCGTGGCCATGGACACATATAGGTGCAGACCTGTTCGCGCATCCAACCTGCGAGGAAATAGGTGGTGAGCGTCAAAATACCGGCGAACCAATAGGCCGATAGCGGCGCAGCGCCGGTGAACCAACCCTGCGCCACGGTCGGCGCGTCATGCCAATAGAGAATAAATACGCCGCCCGTCCAAAAAGCGATGACGAGCCAAACCGTGTGCTTGCCGAGTTTGCGCCAGGCCTTGTTGAAACTCCACGGCGCATGATCAAGCCGCATCCGCGCGGCGCGGTCGCCCTCAAAGGCGCGCTCGACCCATATGTAAAGATCCGTCCATACCGTTTGAGGGCAAGTATAGCCGCACCAAACGCGGCCCAAGAGCGAGGTGATCAGAAACAGACCCAGCGCCGCCAGGATGAGCAGGCCGGCCAGGAAATGAATGTCCTGCGGCCAGATCTCGATGAAGAAGAAGTAGAATTTCTCGCTCTGAAAATCAGCGAGCACAGCTTGGTTCGGGATGCCCATGCCGCGATCCCAGCGTAGCCATGGCAAGAGATAATAGACCGCTAACGTCGCCGCCATAACCACCCATTTAACCAGGCGAAACCGGCCATGGGCAAGCTTCGGATAGATTTGCAGGCGCTTCGCATAAAGGTCTTTGGGCGGCGGCGGGGTTGGACCGCCCTGCCCTGCAGAAGGATGAATGTTCAGCGTGGTCTGTCCCATGACACCAGGCCTCTACTCGCCCCCACCCAATGTGTGGACATAGACGGCTAGAGCTTTGATCGACGCGTCATCCAACCGGTCTTGCCAGGCCGGCATATGCGAGTTTCGCGCATTGTAGATCGTATTATAGATCGCCGCTTCGGAGCCGCCGAATAGCCATTCCTGATCGGTCAAATTCGGCGCGCCCTGCAGCCGGTCGCCCGTCCCGTTTGCCCCATGACAGCTTGCGCATTGCGCCTGATAGAGGTCAGCGACATTTGCGGCAGCCTCCATATCATGCGGTTGACCGGAACCGCGCAGCACATAGTGGGTCAGACCATCAATTTGGTCGCTTGAGAGCAATCCATCGCGTCCGAAGGATGGCATCATTGAGAACCGCGTGGCATCATCCCCTTCATGGCGAATGCCGTGCCGCAACGTGTATTCTATACCGTCAAGCGTGCCATCCCAAAGCCAGACATCATCGGCAAGCATCGGATATCCAACCGCGCCACGCCCACCGGCGCCATGGCAGGTGGCACAATTGTCGCCAAACAGGCTTTCGCCCATGGCCAGCGCAAATTGCTGAAGGCTGCGATCGGTTTCAATCTCTTCCAACGACGCTTCGAGAAGGCTCGCCGACTGCGCGACCCGGGCTGACTTCAAATCCGCAACGGCTGCCGCCACCAAATCCCGGTCCGAATGATTGCGCAGGCCGGTTGTGTTGGTGCCAAGGCCTGGCAGAGCCGGAAGGGCTGGCATGAAGATCATGTAGATCGCCGCCCAGATGATCGTGCCGTACCAGACAAATAGCCACCATCGCGGCAGCGGATTATTCAGCTCTTTGATCCCGTCCCAGCTATGTCCGGTCGTCTCTACGCCACTATGATCGTCAACGTCTCTGATATCATTGGCCATTGTGAGGGCCTCCATCATCTAAGGGGAGCCGAGCGGCGGCATCGAATTTTTCCTGATTGCGCGGCCATAAGGCGTAAGTCAGCGCGCCGAGAAACATCAGCACGAAATAGACGAGACCACCGGTTTGCGCGAAGCTTGCGAGCAATTCATACATGGCTTTCCCCTATCGCCGGTTGCTGAGATCATCGGCCTGATAGGTCGAGAAATCGACCAGAGTGCCGGTCATTTGGAGATACGCGACCAGCGCGTCCATCTCTGTAATTGTATCGGGGTCGCCATCCCAATCACGGGCCTCAACCGTGCCTTCGCGGCCGGCCGCGCCCTCATAGAGGGCCATCAAGCTATCATAATAATCGAAGCCTTTATCATTCGGATCCGCCTGCGCGAGGATATGGCCTTTGGCATTCGCGATCATCTCATCTGAATAAGGCACACCGACAAGACGCTCGGTCCGCAACCGATCTTCGATCGCATCATATTTGAGCGTCTTATCCATCAGGAAAGCGTAGGGTGGCATGATGCTTTCTGGCACCAGGGCCCGCGGATCGATCAGGTGATCCACCTGCCATTCTGCAGAATATTTGCCGCCAACGCGCGCCAAGTCCGGGCCAGTGCGTTTCGATCCCCATTGGAACGGGTGATCATACATGCTCTCAGCAGCGAGAGAGTAGTGACCATAGCGTTCCACTTCATCGCGCAATGGGCGGACCATTTGGCTATGACAAACATAGCAGCCCTCACGAATATAAATGTCACGACCTTTGAGTTCGAGCGGTGTGTACGGGCGCATGCCGTCCACCTTCTCGATCGTGTTATCCATATACATCAGGGGCGCCATCTGAATAATCCCTCCAATCGAGACCACCACCAGAATACCGATTGTAAGGAGCAGTGAGTGACGCTCTAAAACGCCGTGATTGTTCATCAGTCCCATCAGGTCTGTTCCTTATTCGGCTGGCGCCAGCGCACCGCGCGGCTCTGGATTTGTGTAAGTATCGGTGGCAGCGCGCTCGAGGTCTTTTGCCTCGCCATGGCCCAGCGCCGTCCGGATCAGATTGTACGCCATGATCACGGCGCCGCTGAAATAGAGCAGGCCACCCACCATCCGAATGATGTAGCTGATATGTTTGGCCTCAACGGTTTCAACGAAACTGTACTCGAGGAACCCATACTCATTGTATGCGCGCCACATCAGGCCTTCCATGATCCCGGCAAACCACATGGAGATCATATAGAAAATGATACCAATCGTGGAGATCCAGAAGTGCCATTCAACCAGCGATTTGGAGAACAAACCCTGTTTCTTGTAGAGCCATGGCGTCAGGCAATAGAGCGCACCAAAGCTGATATAGCCAACCCAGCCAAGCGCGCCGGAATGGACATGTCCAATACCCCATTCGGTATAATGGCTCAGCGCATTCACCGCCCGCACCGACATGAGCGGGCCTTCAAATGTCGCCATGCCATAGAAGGCCAGCGAGACCACCATCATCCGCACGACCGGGTCGGTGCGCAGCTTGTCCCAGGCCCCTGACAGGGTCATGACGCCATTGATCATACCGCCCCAACTCGGCATCCACAGCATAATCGAAAAGGTCATGCCCAGCGTCTGCGCCCATTGCGGCAAGGCGGTGTAATGCAAATGGTGTGGCCCGGCCCAGATATAGATGAAGATCAGCGACCAGAAGTGAACAATGGACAGACGGTAGGAATAGACCGGCCGGTTCACCCGCTTTGGAATGAAGTAATACATAATCGCGAGGAAGCCGGTGGTCAGGAAAAAGCCGACCGCGTTATGGCCGTACCACCATTGCGTCATCGCATCTTGCACGCCGGCAAAAACCTGCACGGATTTCGAGCCCGTCAGGCTGACCGGGATGGAGAGATTGTTGACGATGTGCAGCATCGCAATCGTCACGATGAAAGACAGATAGAACCAGTTCGCGACATAGATGTGTGGCTCTTTGCGCTTCCAAAGCGTGCCGAGAAACACGAGTAAGTAGACCACCCAAACCAGGGTGAGCCAGAGATCGACATACCATTCCGGTTCCGCATATTCTTTCGACTGCGTGACGCCCATCAAATAGCCGGTGGCCGCGAGGACGATGAAGATCTGATATCCCCAGAACACAAACCAGGGCCACATGCCGCCAGCCAGGCGCGTCCGACAGGTTCTTTGAACCACGTAGAAACTCGTGGCGAGGAGGACGTTTCCGCCAAACGCAAAAATAACCGCACTGGTGTGCAGCGGGCGGAGACGGCCGAAATTTGTCCACCCAAGCTCCGGGAAATAGAATAGGTTTGGCCAGGTCAGCTGCAAGGCGATGATGACGCCAACCAACAGACCGGCAATGCCCCAGAACATCGAGGCCGCAACGCCAAACTTGATCAGAGTATTTTCATACTCGGCCTCATCAAACGGGTCGCGATCGACCAGTCCACCTGCCCACAGCGCGGTGCCGACCAGAAAGGCGCCCGCCAAAGCCATGAAGGTGAGCGCTTGATATTCCATCGCCGCATCTTGCGCGAAGGATCCCATCAAGAGCGCCAGAAAGAGAAAAACGCTCGTCAGCGCCCCGACTGTGAAGATGCTTGTCGTGTTTCCGCGCCTTACGGCTCCGCCGAGTTGCGTCATGATCGCCTTGCCCTCCAATGTCCCCAAAAGGGGCGGTTTCAGCTTGGGCGAGAGATATCGACGCTGAGCGCGGGTCTGAATAAGGGGTTTCCCGTATGTGCGCCGCCGCCGCACCTAGTAGAACACACATCATCGAACGCGATTGGAGGCGCAAATGTCGGCACAATTACAAGCGTCGCTTGGTCTATTGGCGCTCTTGCTGGGCGGACTCAAAACCTGGCTGCATATGGGCACTGTGCCCGTTCTCTCGCTGCCAACCTGTTCCGGCGAAATGATTGAAATCGGGCTGGGCAGTCGTTCTTTTTTCGCACAAGCGCATTGTTGGGGGTGTTACGTGTTCGTGGCTGGCCTCGCGATCTCGGTGTTAGCGATGAGTCGACTTTGGTCTCAGCGGCGCTCTGTCGCCGTGCGGATGGATTGATCCGTGCCCAACGCCCATTACAAAGGGTGGCGAATGAAAGACAATCAGCATCCTGTCCTGGCGGACACGTCTGGGACCTATAACGATCAGCGCTCGCTGGAGCCTTTGATGCGCAGCGTTCTGGCCTCGGTGCCGGACGCAATGATTGTCATAAATCAAAAGGGGCAAATGCTGGCTTTCAGCGCGGCCGCCGAGCGCCTGTTTGGATACACAGCAAGCGACGTAGCGGGTAAGAATGTTTCGATCTTGATGACCGGCGCGAACGAAGCCCATCACGATCAATATATCCGCAACTACCTCTCCACCGGCGAAAAACAAATCATCGGGATTGGTCGCATCGTTGAAGCCAAGCTTGCGGACGGCCGCACAATCCCGGTGGAGCTCAAAATTGGTGAGGCCGAGATAGACGGGCAGAAACTGTTCACCGGCTATATTCGGGACATGTCCGAGCAGCAGGCCAATGCCTTGCGTCTCACGCAAATGCAGGTCGAGCTTGCAAACTTTTCCCGGTTAAGTGCGGTCGGGACCATGGCCTCAGCAATGGCGCATGAGCTAAATCAGCCGCTCACGGCCGTCGCCAATTATCTCGAGGCGGCGCGCGATCTTCTCGATCAAGCCGACAAGGATGCCCTCGCCTATATTCAGGAAGCGCTCGATGCCGCCGCCACGCAATCCATTCGCGCCGGCCAAATCGTGCGTCGTCTTCGCGATTATGTTTCGCGCGGCGAGCTTGATATGCGCCCGGTAGATTTGGCCGAAATTGTCGAAGATGCCATATCGCTCGCCAAAGTTGGTTTCGATGGACAACTCGCCCGTGTCATCGCGCAAATACCGGCCGACATCCCCCCTGTTCTCGCTGACCGGCTGCAGTTGCGCCAGGTGTTCGTAAACCTCATCCGCAACGCCATTGAGGCGCTCGAAACAACGGACAATCCTCAAATCTGGGTGAACGCAGAGGCGCAAAATGATCTCGCGGAAATCACAATTGAGGACAATGGTCCGGGCTTTCAGGGGGCGGAAGACGCCTCGCCCTTCGATGCCTTTAATAGCACCAAGCCTGGCGGCATGGGGCTCGGCCTGTCGATCTGCCAAACCATCATGGACGCGCACGGCACCAGCATCGAACACGCCCCATCTGCGCAGGGCGGTGCGGCCTTCACATTTACGCTTCGAATAGACGAAGGAGCTTCCAGCCATGAATGATCGCATTGTGTTTCTGGTCGACGATGATGAAGCCATCCGCCACTCCGCGAGCTTCATGCTGCGTCATGCCGGATTTACCGTAAAGACGTTTCCGGACGGATTGGTGTTTCTGGATAGCGTGAAAAGCGAAGATGAAGGCTGCATACTCCTCGATGTCCGCATGCCAGGCATGGACGGACTTGCCGTGCAATCCACACTGAACCGGCGCGGCATAAACATGCCGGTAATCATTCTCACGGGTCATGGTGATGTTCCGGTCGCGGTAGAAGCGATGAAAGGCGGCGCCATCGAGTTTCTCGAAAAACCCTATGAAAAAAAGGCCCTGGTTGCTGCGATCGAAAACGCGTACGAGCTCTTGGACAATCAAGCCACAGACGATAGACGCGGGCGCGAAGCCGCCGCGAAACTCTCCGCTCTAACGCCGCGCGAAAGGCAGGTCCTGGAATGTTTGGTCGAAGGCTTGACCAATAAGGGCATCGCCGAAGCGCTGTCTATCTCTCCCCGCACGGTTGAAATCCATCGCGCGCACATGATGGAAAAACTCCAGGTAGATAGTCTTTCCGCTGCGCTTCGCATCGCTTTTCTCGCGGGCATTGGCGCCGACGGACACTAGGGGCTCTACGTAGAGACAGATCACCGCCGCTATCCTAGAGCCAGACTATGAAGCCGCCGAACACCTCCCTATCAAGCCCATCAAACACCGCGATTCGCCGACTCATTCTGGTCGAGGATGATGAGAGTGTCCGTCGTTCGATGACCATGCTCCTGCGGACCAGAGGCTTTCAAATTGATGCGTATCGCAGTGGCTCGGAATTTCTCACGATGACGGGCCTGCATGGTGGAGATTGCCTGCTCATCGATTATAAAATGCCGCGGATTGACGGGATCGAATTGATGCAGCGCATCCGGAGCAATAATGATCAAACACCCGGCATCATGATTACCGGGTACTATTCTGACTCCCTGCAACGTCGGGCTCTGCGCGCCGGATTTTCTGATGTGCTGGAGAAACCCTTAGCACCGAAATCGCTACAGGCGATGATATTGAATGTTGTTGGTTAGCCTTGCTGGAGGGTCATAGAGTTGGAGAGCGCATAAGCCCCGTTTGTGCGGACATCGAGCATGGCGCAAAGCGGCGTGCGTGAGACGCATCGAAACGCTGCTGTTCGAGGACGCTCTTTACCGCTAGTATTTCTGCCCGCCGAGGTTCGACCTCAAGAAACCTATCCCGTCATCTTATCAGTCATCTGATTATGCGGTGCAGGCGCCGATCAAACAGGAAGCCAGCAATAGTAGCGCACCAGCCTCGGCCGAATGGCGAGTGTGAAGATTACGATCAGGGACGCAATCGTGCAGACCCCGAAGAATACAACCAATCCTGTGCTCCAGGTCTCGGCGGCCATGCACCAGATCGATAAAGCCGCAATCGCGACGAAGCCGATATATCGAAAACTGCGCGATCGTGCATCAGGAACAGGCGTCTCGAAAATCTGTCTTTGACACTTCTTCATGGACAGGCAGAGCGCCGCAAATCCAGGCATGGCGATCACGAGTGCGACAAGCCAGGTCATTCTGCGGGGACCGGCGCACGGGCTTGCTTTTGAGGTTTGCCCTGCCGGGCCGACTCGTTGGACCGCCTGGACGAGACGCGGGCCGCATAGGCAAACCCGAGTCCAATAATGAGGAACCATAGATCAACACCCGCGAGCGCGAAATCACCTGAGCGACCGGGCAATGGAAGCGTGTTGATCAGATGAATATCGCTGGTCAGCCCATTCAGGATGGGCAGCAAACTGAACGCTGCAGAACTTAGATAAAGTTGCTCGGTCCAACCCTGCTTAGGCTCACGAATGAGACCATGTATTACCAGGATCAACCATGAGATAAAGATCGTGTGGATCTCCCAATCGCCGCGACCCGGCAGGTCCAAGGGCAACAGTCGATTGGCCCAAAAATAGGCCGCAATCGCGACGGGCAATCCCGCCACCACGCCCACATTCATGCGCTCAATCACAATGAGGTTGCGTTCCGCTTTTGCATTGCCACGGAGCTTGGTCCGGCGTTTGCGCGTCCAATGCACCAATCCCGTCGAGACCATCACAGCGCCCATCAAGCCAGAAACGAAAAATACCACCCGCAAGATGGGCCCGGCAAACAAGCCTTCATGCAAACCTTCCATTGTATTGACGACCGTATCGCCGCCTTTGAACTCTCGCGGCGCATAGGATTCGAATGCACCGGTTGGGCCATCGAACCAGACCCCGGCCGTCTCGCGTAAAACGGTGTGCGCGAATGAGCCTCTGACATTAATCCGGGCGGTGTCATCGCCCGGGTTCAAAACACGAACCTGCGTCACGGGTTCATTGCCGAGGCGGGATTGGGTTTCGACCACCATCGGTCCGAGGTCCGCCATATCGGTCCGGATGCCCGTTCGTTCATCGACATCTGCCGGGGCGAACATTTCTTCGGTGATCGTTTCAATGATGTTATCGCTGCCGACATATTGCGCCAGGATAACCGGCACAAACAAAGTCGTGATGACGAATATCAGCCCGGTGAAGGTGATCATAAGCTGATATGGGAGGCTCATAACACTGGTCACATTATGCGCGTCGAGCCATGATCTTTGGCCTTTGCCAAATCTCAATGTGAAGAAGTCGGCGAAGATTTTTTTATGGGTTATGATTCCCGAAATGATCGCTGCGAACATGAAGAAGGCGACAATCCCCGCGATCAGCTCACCGATTGACGCCGGTATGTAATGAAAAGCCCAGTGCATACGATAGAGCGCCTGTCCGCCGCCAGTATCACGACCTTCCGGAACAACAGATCCATCGGCCAGCAGATCCGCACGCCCAAAGTAGCGCTTTCCATCTTCATCGATCCCATTCCAGGATGTGAAAATGTAGGGCGAATAAGACCGCGACGTCGGGATGCGAACGAAATGCTGGTCGGCTTCCGGCGCTTCAGCCATGGCGTGGTCGAGACCGACCTGCAACAGTGCAGCCGTATCATCGATGATAACGGGCGCCGGTTGCTCGGGTTGCATCCAGCGATCAATCTCGGTGTCGTAATAAGAAGCGCTGCCCGTCAGAAACATGAAGAACAGGACACAACCAAAAACCAGGCCGGTCCAGGTGTGCATCCAGGACATGTAATGGCGAAGCGAATTCATCCGACAAAGACCAATTTATTGAGCGCCAAAATCGCCGCCCCAATCAAGGCAATGAGGGTCAGATCCCTTAATCCCCGCAACCAACTCGGAATCGCGAACACATAGATAAAAAGGCTCACCCAAACCAGGCTGATCAAAATCAGGGACATATAGACCGCTTCACTGCGGTGTATCGGTAGCAGCGCGGCGAATGCGGATGTCGCACACGTCGCCGCGAGGTAGCCCATAAACGTGCCAACCAGCAAGCGCCCCCAGGGACGGGTCGCTGAGGTCACGCGCTTCGCCTCTTTCGTCGCTGTATCCGCTGTTTGCCCCAAGAACTAAATCCTCTGATTATAAGTCATTTGCTTCGTCAAATTCGCTATCAAAATTCCACAGATAACACGACAGATAAAGTGCGCGGTTGACGGACCGTCGCAGATGTTTCCGTACTGAGACCGGATGAACCGTTCAAGAACCCGGAGCTTGCGAAATTGACAATTTCCGGTGTGTCCTCGTCGAACAGATTTTGGCCAACAAGGGAAATATCACCGCCATCCCATCTGTATCCAATGCGCCCATTAACGACCGCTGCGGCATCGATTTTTTCGGTGAGTCCCCCTGGCAGGATATTGTCGTCCAGATTGAAGATATCCGAGAAATAGCTGGATTTGTAACTGACCGCAGCGCTGCCAAACAGACCATTATCATGCGTGTAGCTCGTTCCGAGTGTAAAAGACACGTTTTCCGCGCGGTCCAATTCGTTTCCGGTTAAGTCAATGGTTTCATCCAACGCCGTGTCTGGATCATCCTCCTGGAACAGGAATTCGTCAAACTCAGTCTCTTTCAGCGCAAGGCTGCCATAGACATCCCAATTGTCTGATGCCCGGTAGTCGAAAGAGAGCTCCAATCCATACAAGGTCGTTTCACCGGCATTGTCCGTGATTGAAAATCCAAGTTCATCCGTGAATCGAACCTGCTGATCTTGATACTCACTATAGTAGGCGGTTCCGTTGAATGTCAGCTGACCATCCAGCCACTGACTGCGCCAGCCGGCTTCGAATGTGTTCAAAAACTCGGGGTCAAATGACTGCACGTTGAAGACGTTTGACGCATCCTGAAGGGATTGAGCGATAAATGTTCCACCCGCTCGATAGCCACGGCGCGCGCCGATGAACACGGAGACATCATCATTAATATTGTAAGTGATCGCAGCACTTGGCAGCAAGACCTCGAAATTGTCAGCTTCAATCGGATTGGACGGTGGCACCAGGAACTCGATCCCATCCGCACACGAAATTGTAATGAATGGAATGGGCAATCCGAACACAACCCCCGGGACCGTAGCGGTGCAGGTATCAGGGGTTACGAAGAAGCCATTGACCACGTTTTGCACGCTGAATCGCTCATCATCAAAACGAAGACCGGCATCAAAGTCCCATTTTTCATTGGGCGAGAAACGCCAAGCCGTATAAAGCGCCATATTTTCGGTTTTGTTAGACGTCGTCCCTGTGAAGGTCAGAATGCTCCCCTCGGGATCGATCGGGAATATGTTGGTGGGAATAAGCTGTCCCGCTGCCGTATTACCGTTGGTGTCAGAATCGAAATAATATCCTCCGATCAGCCCGGTCAGCTTGTCAAACTCGAAGTTCAAGCGGATATCAGCACTGTAAATCTCAGCCTCTGTTTCGCTAAATGTCCCGACATCGCCAAATGGATTTTCTTCAATCAGGAAGTTATCATTGGTCCGGTCTGTTATCTCATACGTGCCAATGAAATCGAGAGAGATATTGTCCGTAAAGTCGTAAGTGACATCACCGATCAGCTTCTTCGTTTCGATATCGGCGGCAACCGAAAAGTCGGAAAACGTGACCCGCTCATTTGGGTCAAAACTCGCCAAACGCTGAATGCGCTCGGGAGAGAGATTCCCTTCGCCCGCAGGACCTTCACCGCTCACGACCCCAGGTGTGATGCGGGCCAAATCGCTCTCTGTGTATTCCAGGGTCAATTCAACCCGGAGGTTTTTCAATGCATCTGGTTCGGCAAGCAGTTTTCCACGCAGCGTGAGATTGTCTTGCTTATTATCGTCTTCGCCGCTGATACCGCTGGTGATAATGCCATCCGTCTCGTCAAAATCGCCGCTTAAGCGAAACGCCAGCTGATCCTTGATGATGGGTCCGGAGATGACGGCCGAGTATTGTTGCTCACCAAACTCGCCCACTCTGACACGGCCAGCGCCTTCCCATTCATAGGTCGGGTCATTCGCGGTCAGAACAACCGCGCCCGCGATGGAATTGCGGCCCTGGAGAATGGACTGAGAGCCGCGAAGAATTTCAACCTGGCTGACATCCCAGATTGAGTCGCTTCCGAGCAGAGCATTGGCAGAGAGCGGCGTCCCATCGAGGAATATGTTAATCGCCTGGCCCTGGCCAGCACCGCCCGTGCCATTGCGGTTGATTCCACGAATGTTGATATTGGTAATTGCACCGCCGATCACTGACGCGTTTGGGGTCCGTGCGATCGCATCCGACAATTCGAAAATAACATCATTCTCAAGCCGTTCGGCGGTCAGCAATTCGACCGAGTCGACGGTCTCCTGGAGGTTCAGGCCAAGCTTTGTTCCGGTGACAATAATCGAGTCTTCGACACGTTTTTCATCTTCCGGTTCCGATACAGCTGCTGGATTTGTGATCGGTTGCGGCACGCGCGCTGATGAACCATCGGGGGCTGCTTCGACAATCGTATAGCCGCTGCCATTTGAATTGGTCGCAACCAAGCCAGAGCCGGACAGAAGCTCAGCCAAGGCCTGCTCGGTCGACATTTGCCCCTCTAGTGCGGGCACAGCAATACCGTCCACAAGATCGCTCGGCGCCACGATCGTGACACCGCGTTGCGTAGAGAGCGCAAAAAGCGCATCGCCAAGGCTTCCCGCCGGGGTGCTCACACGCTCAATCGATGGTTCGGGATCATTTACTTGCGCCATGGCGGCTGGAACCATCGCAGAAAGAACAATGGCAGATGTTGCTGCGACCAAAGCACGTTTGTGCCATGGGTTTTGATTTTGAAGATTCACTGAAAATACCCCTCGTAAACTCTCATACGCGAATGCGTTGCAATCTCAACTCTAGGGGTAAGACAGTTGAGCCGCGGAATTTACCCCTCAAGAAATCAAATAAATTCGATCGACGCAGTTATTCGGGGGCGCCGCTCGGCCGAATGACGATCTTGTCTGCAGCGGAACGATCAATCGTGATCGGATAAACGAAGGTAAGTGTGTTTAGGAGTCCGTCCAAATCGGTGGACTGAAAAGAAGCGTTTATGCTTTTTGTCTGTAGGTCAGGCGACAAGTCTTCAAGCTGAATTTCCAATTCAGAATACCGATTGGCGTCGTCTATAATCTCGCGCAGGGTGGCGCCGTCATAATATAGGATATTGTTCCGCCAGGCGGCGATCCGCTGAATATCTACGGCGCGAATGACACTCAACCCAATACGATCAGAGGCTGAGACCATTTCGCCGGCCGCGACCTGGCGAAGGGATTTCAGGCTGGTGATGGCGCCATCTACCACCAAGGGAAAGGCAACATCGACCAGCCCTTCGCTGACCGAAACCCGCATGATGCCGGCGCGTTCACTGACTTCGAATTGCGTGCCGATCGCTGTGGCCGACAAGAGGTCAGACTTTACGGTAAATGGCCTGTTCGGATCGGCCTCAACATCAAATAGGGCCGCCCCTTTTACCAGGGTTACAACACGACTTTCATCAGAAAACGCGATACTGACTTGGGAGCGCGCTGCGAGGGTTAGCTCGGACCCATCGGGCAACGTGATCGCCCTCACCTCACCTGTCTCTGATGCATAGTCGAGTTGCCCTATGGGCGCTTCGGTCGGGACTGAGCGATTGGCGTTTGAATAGATCCAGGTAAAGCTCACCACCAAGCAGGCCATCGCGGCCGCCCCGATTGCGATGGCCGGACGACGTCCCCAATGCGCGAACAGATCCAGCCATGCCGTTACGCGCTCTGAGAATGATGGACGCAACAAGGCCGGATCGAGGTCCGTCACGGCCAAATAATCATAAGCGGACCAATAGGTTTCGGCTTGATCATAGACTTCTTCGTGGCGGATATCTTGCTTCAGCCAAGCCTCGAAGGCGCGGCGCTCGTCGTCACTCAAGTTTCCTTGACCGTGTTTCGCACGCCAATAGTTCGCTGTTTCTACAAGCGCGCGCTGGTCCCGATCGTGCTGTGTCATTCTACACCTTCATGTCTCAGACCAGAAAGACGCATTTGAATATCCTCGGCGGCCCGACGTATGTGCCGATCTGTCGGACTTCTCGATAGTCTCAATCTTCGAGCAACTTCCGACACAGACAGCCCTTCCACACGATGGAGGATGAACGCCCTCCGGCGTTTTTCGGGCATGGCGCGCAGAACCTCATTAATCGCTTGCAATTCCTCATTTGCACTTAAGACAGCTTCAGGAGTCGAATTGACCCCTCGGCTCGGAAAATAAAGATGTTCAATCTCGAAATCGTATCGCGTTCGTGTGCTGCGCGAGCGTTTCGCATTGATCATCAGATTCCGAGCTGTTCGCCACAAGAACCCTTTAATGCTTCGAATATCGGAAAGCCGATCGCGTTCGATGAGTTTTTGGAACGCTTGTTGAGCGATATCATCAGGATCCGGCGGCCCATCTCCAAATGTACGCCGCAACGATCCGACGAGCGCCACCCAGTGATCTCTGTATAGTCGATCTATTTTGGCAACATGAGAGAGCGTCTTGCCATCGTTCGGGGCGCGCGCAGGCGGCGTCGAGATCAGATCCGATTCCGGCCCCGTCTTTAGATTCTCGAAACTGCTCTTCACGAAACCAAGACTCTCTAAGACGGCTCATCCGTCGGCACGAAACGCCTTATAGAGGAGAAAATCGTTTCGTACACGTTCGTTGAGAATCATCCGCAAACCCGGCAGCGTCAGAGAGCACGTCATTAAGTCCTCGCTTCAGACGGTACGACGGGCAACGCCCCCCCCAAATTGCTAAGCCGATAGCACGGTTTCCCTGGAGAATTTGACGAGCGCCT
>ERZ1740059.666-NODE-666-length-17692-cov-9.650791_pt1 | contig 17692 bp, 14 predicted proteins | sample MGYA00581744_ERZ1740059 | MGnify/ENA primary metagenome ERZ1740059 (study PRJEB43018, sample SAMN04849738) | marine metagenome | isolation source: floating plastic debris | place: Pacific Ocean | collected 2008-08-28 | study: EMG produced TPA metagenomics assembly... | reverse complement strand
TTAACTCGGTCAATTTCCTCTTTTACCGACTGAATCTTCGTAATTACATCTTTTTCCGACTGCCACTGACTGTTAAGAGTACGCTGTTCCTCCTTGAAATCGGCAAGTTCTTTTTCTAACCTTTCCAAACGTTCCCTAGAAGCTGCATCGCTTTCCTTTTGCAGCGATAGCTTCTCCATTTCCAATTGCAAAATCTTGCGATCGATTTCGTCTAATTCTTCTGGTTTGGAAGTAATTTCCATTTTTAGACGCGCTGCCGCTTCATCCACTAGATCGATCGCTTTATCGGGTAAGAATCGGTCAGTAATATAACGGTTAGATAAAGTAGCAGCCGCAACCAAGGAACTATCAGCAATTCTCACCCCGTGGTGGACTTCATACCGTTCCTTCAAACCCCGGAGAATCGAAACAGTATCTTCTACACTGGGTTGATCGACGTAAACTTGTTGGAAGCGTCTTTCCAGAGCCGCATCCTTTTCGATGTATTTACGATATTCATCTAAAGTAGTCGCACCAATACAGCGCAATTCACCCCGCGCTAACATCGGCTTGAGTAAATTACCCGCATCCATCGCGCCTTGAGTCGCGCCAGCGCCGACAACAGTATGAATTTCATCAATAAAGAGAACAATATTGCCTTCGGATTCGGTAACTTCTTTCAATACAGCCTTGAGACGCTCCTCAAACTCACCCCGGAACTTTGCACCCGCAATCAAAGCACCCATATCCAAAGCTATCAGCTTGCGATCTTTGAGCGATTGCGGTACATCACCCGTGATAATTCGCTGCGCCAAACCCTCAGCGATCGCCGTTTTACCAACACCAGGTTCACCAATAAGTACGGGATTATTTTTAGTCCGACGCGACAAAATTTGAATAGTACGACGAATTTCATCATCGCGTCCAATTACGGGATCGAGTTTACCTTCACTAGCAGCTAGAGTTAAGTCACGCCCATATTTTTCCAGAGATTGGTATTTGCCTTCTGGATTTTGGTCGGTCACTTTTTGACTCCCTCTAATTTCCTTAATAGTATCTTTTAATTTCCTTTCATCTATGGCAATTTCTCGGAATAAAGTTTTACCATAACGATCGTCTCTAGCATAACCTAGCAATAAATGTTCGATGGAAATATACTCGTCACCATACTCTTTACGGTATCCATCCGCTCGATCTAAAAGCGTATCCAAGCTGCGCCCTAAGTATACAGAACTACTGCTACCCGATACCTTCGGTTGGTTTTTTATAAACTCTTCCGTACGCTCCCTGATTTTTTGAACATTCCCACCCAGCTTAGTAAAAATAGGTGCAGTCAATCCATCTTGTTCCAGCAGCGCCTTCATTAAATGTTCGCTTTCAATCTGCTGTTGTTGATATTGTTTTACAATCTCAGGAGTATGAGTAATAGCTTCCCAAGCTTTGTCCGTAAATTGATTTGGATTAGTAGGTTGCATAGGCTTTGTAAAAAAGATAACAAATCTTGTAACACAAAAAAAGAAAAATAAATTAATTATTTCTATAAAACATTCTAAAAAAAGCAATACTTCCTACAAGATCGGTGTTCACCCCCTCACTTAGTCGTATTTCCCTAAATTAGTTGATAGTTGATAGTTGATGGTTGATAGTTGATAGTTGATAGTTGATGGTTGATAGTTGAGAAAGTTCGCAAAAACCACTAACCACCAACCACTAACCACTAACCACTAACCACTAACCACTAACCACTAACCACCAACCACTTATCCCCTCTTCTCCCCTCGTCCTCACCTCCCCACCTCCCCATCTCCGCATCACCCCACCTCCCCTCCTCCCCCCCTCCCCCACCGAGTTAACATATCTATGAGAAAAGCGGTTCATGATAATGGCTAAAAAACAGAAATTTCCTTATTTACTCGGTTCTAAATGGACATCTGGGCAAAAAATCGATGGTTGGCGGCACTTTCAAGTCATTAACCGCAAAAATCAAGGTAAGTGGGTATATGCAGAAATGGTTGCTTCGTGCGATAGTACAGTTCGTTTCTGGATTAATGCAAAGTTATTACAAGACCGTTCAAACTGGCAACCCGGTTGGCAAACTTTACAAGAAATGAGACAAGTTAAAGATGAAAATGCTTGTTGACAACAATAAATTTAATCTATTTAGGCTTTGCTAACAGAATTACTAGAGCCTTAAATCATTTATGTAAAACCTAAATTATCAGCTTCTTTTAATATTTATTTTTTAATTCCGCCAAATATTCCGACTGTTGAAATTTATTTAGATGCCAAAATCCAAAAAAATTACTTTGTTTTTGCAAATGTGATTATTTTTAACATTACTGTATTTAAGTCCCATTAATTTAAATAACTTATTGCACAAACTAGAAAGCTTCCTCATTTGGCAGCTTTGAGAACTCAAGAGTTCCCGAGACAGTTAAGACAAGCACTATCTGCCTCATGAGAATCATTGCAAAACCTCAAAGGTTCGAGCTTCATATAAGCAGAATTTTCAATTAAATTTTTTTTGTAAAGAAGCCGAGTTTTTACTTAAGTACGCAGCAAGCTAAAAAGGCTTACAATCAAGGAATATCATATGTTTGAGCTACTATCCATATTTCTACCCCTAGTACTTAGGATTCTCATCATTCAGGCTCAGTGCGATCGCCGAAAGTTTTAGATCGAGGGTTCCCTTAAAAGTTTTTTTCTTCTAAAAAAACTTTTAAGGGTGCCCGTCAGCTTCATCTGGATTTCAATATAATTCATCCTGTTTGCAATATTTATTTTTCGATCCAGGCTATGTAAATCAAGATTTTGATATTTTTTGTTTATTGTAACTAATTGTATATAAATAATTAAATAAAACCTATTATTAAATTAATTTAAGTATTTATAGACTTTTACAGTTAATAGTGTTTTAAATTGAAAACAATGCATTGTATTTCTCGACAATAAATCCGATTACAACTTAAAAGCTTTATTGTTTTGGGTGTAACTTGGACATTAACGAGTAAAAATGACCTACCCATTACAATCCTTTTTCTGGCAAGGATAAGGAAAGTTATGAAGTCAAGGGTTCCCATAAAAGTTTTTTGCTCCTGAAAAACTTTTATGGGTGTCCGTCAAGGGTTTGACAAGAAACTATAAGAGGCAAGAACAGTGAGACTAGCAGTTTACGGAAAAGGTGGAATAGGTAAATCCACAACCAGTTGTAATATTTCCGTCGCCTTAGCCAAACGTGGTAAAAAAGTTTTACAAATTGGCTGCGATCCAAAACACGATAGTACTTTCACCTTGACAGGATTTTTGATTCCTACCATTATTGATACCTTGCAAGAAAAGGATTTTCACTACGAAGATATTTGGCCAGAAGATGTTATTTATAAGGGTTATGGCGGAGTCGATTGTGTAGAAGCAGGCGGTCCTCCAGCAGGTGCGGGATGTGGTGGTTATGTGGTTGGAGAAACCGTAAAATTACTCAAGGAACTCAATGCTTTTGATGAGTATGATGTAATATTGTTCGACGTTCTCGGTGACGTGGTTTGTGGTGGTTTTGCAGCACCACTCAACTACGCTGATTATTGCTTGATTGTTACGGACAATGGCTTTGACGCTTTATTTGCTGCTAACCGTATTGCCGCTTCAGTCAGAGAAAAAGCCCGCACCCATCCATTGCGACTAGCGGGTTTGATCGGCAACCGCACCTCCAAACGCGATTTAATTGAAAAATATATTGAATCCGTGCCCATGCCAGTTTTAGAAGTTTTACCCTTAATTGAAGATATCCGTGTTTCCCGAGTTAAAGGTAAAACTTTGTTTGAAATGGCAGAGACAGAACCGTCTTTAAGCTTTGTTTGTGACTATTACCTCAGTATTGCCGACCAGCTTTTGGCACGTCCCGAGGGAGTAGTTCCACAGGATGCCCAAGATCGAGAACTGTTCTCATTGTTGTCAGATTTTTATCTAAATCCGAATAAACCACAGGTTCCTAATCCCGAAGAGGAACTAGACTTGATGATTGTATAAATCATTAGTTTATTTCTCAGGATGAGGAGATAACATGGCTTTCTTTTATAGTTTCACGGATTCTTTGAAGCAAAAGTGGTTGCAATTCTACACCTCGAATCGCGACTGGATTAAATTACATATGGAAGTGGACTCGGTTTACACACCCGATGGTGGTAAACGCCCGTCTTCATACCTCATCCTGGGAGTAGCAAACGCCCTGGAACCGAAATTAGCGCAGTTAATGCTGCCATTTTCTAAGTTGAATGCAGATGCTGACACCTTAGTTGAAGTGCTCGATTTGCATTTCGATCCAGACACAGCCCTTGGAGAACAACCCATAGTGTCCGCAACGGATGAAATTGAGGTAGATTCTGAGGAATTTTCTATATCTGATGAGAATACCTCGGAATTTGCTAGTGCAGCTGACTCACTTGAAGATTCTGGCGATGTTGAAAATGTTCCAGAGATGGAATTTGGTGATTCGGCGAGTGAAACTTTCGCAGCAGAAGAAGATTGGGGTGGACAAGATTTATCTACAAGCGAAGAAAACGGATTAAATGACATCCAAGAATCAGGCTTGGGAGATATTTCTCTAGGTGAAGAAGAATCTTCTTTTGAAGAATCCCAGGAAAGCCCCAAGGCAGAATCCGAAGACGCTTTTGGTGATATTTCCTTTGACGAGTTTAAAGATGGCAATAGCACCGGCTTTGGCGATGCCCTAAAAGATGTCTGGGGCGAAGAATCTACACAAAAAGATAACGAAATGTTTTCAGGGGAAGATATGACTGATGGCGCTATTGACGATTCGGAAATAGCGCGTCTGTTCCCCAACGGCTAAGACAGTGAAAGAATAGTTAGGAATTATGAGTTATGAGTTATGAGATATCAGTTATGAGTTGTGAGTTATGAATTTTAACTCCTCACTCCTCACTCTTAACTCCTAACTCTTCACCCCTAACTCTTCACCCCTCACTTTTACTTAGCTTTTAACTTAAAAATTAAGGGGAGGAAATATTAAAATGACAGTTGCTGAACCACAAGCTTTAAATTTTGAATGTGAAACAGGTAATTACCACACTTTTTGCCCGATTAGCTGCGTAGCGTGGTTATATCAAAAAATCGAAGATAGTTTCTTTTTGGTTATTGGCACAAAGACTTGCGGCTACTTCTTGCAAAACGCAATGGGGGTAATGATTTTCGCTGAACCCCGTTATGCAATGGCAGAGTTGGAAGAAGGAGATATTTCCGCACAACTCAACGATTATGAAGAACTCAAAAGATTGTGCTTGCAAATAAAACGCGATCGCAATCCTAGTGTAATCGTCTGGATTGGCACCTGCACCACCGAAATCATCAAAATGGACTTGGAGGGTTTAGCTCCGAGATTGGAGGCTGAAATCGGCATTCCCGTGGTGGTAGCGCGGGCAAATGGTTTAGACTACGCCTTCACTCAAGGAGAAGATACCGTTTTAGCTGCAATGGCTAATCGCTGTCCCAAAGAAGCACCTGTAGTAGAAAAAGAAAATGAAGTTCGTAATGGTATTCAAAAGTTACTTAACTTTGGCAAGAATAAAGTTGAGGTAACTCAATCCGATTCGGAATATGTAGAGCATCCACCTTTAGTTCTTTTTGGTTCCTTACCCGATCCTGTTGTTACCCAGTTGACTTTGGAACTGAAGAAGCAAGGTATCAAGGTTTCTGGATGGCTCCCTGAAAAAAGATTTACAGAATTACCAGTAATTGAAGAAGGGTATTATGTCGCTGGTGTCAACCCCTTTCTCAGCCGCACCGCTACAACCTTAATGCGGCGACGTAAATGTAAATTAATCGGTGCACCATTTCCCATAGGCCCCGATGGTACCAGAGCTTGGATTGAAAAAATGTGCTCGGTGTTCGGTATTACTCCCAAAGGTTTAGACGAGCGAGAAGCACAGATTTGGGAAAATTTGGAAGACTACGTGAAGCTGATTCGCGGTAAGTCGGTGTTTTTCATGGGCGATAATTTGCTGGAAATATCCTTGGCTCGCTTCTTGGTTCGTTGCGGAATGACAGTTCCCGAAATCGGCATTCCTTACATGGATAAGCGCTATCAAGCTGGTGAATTGCAACTTTTAGAAAAGACTTGTCATTCCATGGGTGTAGCTCTGCCGAAGATTGTTGAAAAACCGGATAATTACAATCAAATTCAGCGAATTAATGCTCTAAATCCCGACTTGGTAATTACCGGAATGGCCCATGCTAACCCCTTAGAAGCGCGGGGAATAAATACCAAATGGTCAGTAGAATTTACCTTCGCTCAAATTCACGGCTTTACTAATGCACGGGACATTTTAGAATTAGTAACTCGTCCCTTACGTAGAAATAACAGCTTGAAAGATTTAGGCTGGGATAAGTTGGTAAGGGAAGAAGCGAAAGTTTAAAACAAAAATAAGTTTTTCCCAACATGACCTGACGAAATTGTCAATCTTCCGAGCAGATTATGCAAACGTGAAACTTGTTTCAAACAACCAAGTTTCACGTTTCACCTTTAATTCTGACAATATCGCTCCTTTATTTTTTATAATTTATGCACGGACAACAAAATTATAAATGTAAACAAAATAAATAATGTTTTAATTATTATTTTTATTATTAATTGTAGCTAGGTTTAAACAATCAGAAAACTACAGTGAATGCATCCAATAAAAGACAAATTTTTAAAACAGACCCAGAATAAAAAATTGGAACCGCAAGCTTGATTTTTATTAGTAAAATTGACTGTAAATTTATACCTCCATTGAATATAGCCGTTGTAGTCACAGAATAATCATGTATATTTTTGATACTTTAAATGTTAAATAAATGCTAAATTTGCTATATTTTAAGTAACTTTAGTAACTCTGTTAATGTCCTAACGGACACGCGCTCGTCGCACGCGGCCCGGGGAGGCGAACGGACACGCTCCGAAGACCGCTATTCACCACTCACTACTCCCTCGTACCTATTTAAATATGTCTTAACAATGAAGTTTGTCACAAAGTTATCTTCCGAATCTGTAAAGATGTATCATTTTTAGATAAATTAGTAATTTTAATGATTTTTCTGACAAAAAGCGGAGTATATGGTAGCAATTTCACCTATGAGCTTCTCCCCCGGCAAGTTAAACTAAATCTGGCAACAGCCGTATAGAGGGTTTGTAAAGGGGCTTTTTATGGCAGTAAACGTAAAAGAAATTGGTGGATATCTGGACCAACTAGGTTGGGAATATCGCATTGATGAAGAAGAAGACCGTATTGTTACGGGTGTAGAAGGCGATCATGTTGAAGATTTTTTAATTGTAGTGCAGCTAGATGAAGAAGGAAAATTTTTCCGCGTGTTTGCACCTCAAGTGTTGAGCGGCGTGAAAGATCATCCCCATAAGGCAGCAATTTTACAGACAATGTTGGTTATTTCTTGGGAAACTAAGATGCTGCAATGGGAGTACGATCCTTCAGACGGCGAAATTCGTGCGATTATTGAGTTTCCCATAGAAGATTCTACACTTACCGAAAAACAATTTAATCGTTGTTTGAGTGGGTTAATTCAACTTGTTGACAGCGTCGCCATACCTCGTCTTCAGGAAGTGATGGAAACAGGACACGACCCAGGTAATGTAGAAATAGGCGAAAGACTATTATTAAGTATTCAAGAACAAGCTCCTGGATTATTGGATCTGCTTGAGAAGGCAATGGAAGCAAGGAAAAAACGCGGCAGGTTCCCTAGCGAATAAAGTCGAGTAGCCGATATAAATAGCTATACTCCTTGTAGAGTACCCTCAAAATATACTGAAATTTTCTTGGTAAGTGGTTTTATGACATCTTACGCAACCTCTTCCGCGAAAGCGGAAATGAGCGAACTCCGGCGATTAAAAGGCTTATTACCCCCAGAATTACAAAGCTGGGTTACGGTTGAAGGCACAACCGAAGTCAATCCACCCCTAGTTCGCAGCGAAGAAATTGGTAAAGATCAAGTGGAAATTCAAATTGATCTGGCAAAATGGGATGAATTGGCAATGGATCAACGCAATCTATTGTTCTGGCATGAAGTAGCTCGCATTCAAAACGATACCATCCCTAAAGATGGTTGGGAAATGGCAGCATTGGCAATCGGTTTAGGTGGTGCTGTAGGTGAATTGTGGGTACAAGACGGATTGCTCTTGGTACTTGCATTAGCCCTATGCGGCGTTTCTGGCTGGCGACTGTTTCAAAAAAATAGTGGCGAAAAACAAGCTAGAGAATTAATTGAAGCTGATGAAAAAGCCATTGCTTTAGCAACTCGGTTTGGCTACAGTTTACCCAATGCCTATAAAAGTTTAGGCAGCGCTTTAAAAACCTTAATTGAAAAATCTCCCAGCAAGCGCCAGAGATCGAAATATGAAGCCCGACTTTCTGCACTTAAGCGCAGTGCTAATAAGGCAAAATCTAAGTCTCGCAATATGGATGAAGGCGGTTATTGAAGTTTTCTCAATCATCAAAAGGGATTCTCACTTCACATCGCATTGCTTGGAGCAAGTTTCCTTGTCTTACATCATCTCCATAAGGGGCACAACAGCCCCTAATTATTCTAATTCCATCTAAAACGAATATTTATAAATGCGGTTTGCGGAAACGGACATAACTTGTATGACAATTTGTCCAATTTCCTAAAACTTTGTTTATACGTAGTTAAAACACTTATGGAAAAAATACAGAGGTTGAAAGTTGAGAAATATTCTCCAAGCAGATTGAGCTAATTGAGCTAGAGTTTACCAAATTATACTTTTACCACGGTTTAATATTTAACTTATTTACTACAGCGACTTAGTTTTTATCCGTTATTTTTCGAGATAGCTCATTGTTTGGATATTATCTTAATTTTATCCCTTTTGTTAATTGAATTGGAGAATCGTATTATTTGTGCTGAATCCATTGTTTTGATTTTTTCTAGTTAAATGTATATGTAATTACTTAGTATCTACGAATTATTTATGACTTATCTCGAGTTAAGTTCCGAGATTTTTTTTTCACAAACTTAAACCAAAATACTTGCTTTTTCTTGTTTGAGATCCTAATTTATAGAATTTTTCTATCTTGGAATTTTAACCATTATTTTAAAGTTTGTTAACTTAATTAACTCAATAGAAATATTTTACAAAAACTTCTTTTTTTCTTGACTAAATCTTCATAAAATAGCTTTTGCTAGAAAAAGATGGAAATATTAGAAACTAAGTTTTCTGGGCTACACAAACTATAAATCGCCTTTCTATAAAGGTTAGCAAAATATAGCTTGAGTGTATTCACTGTATGCCTTAGTATTACTTATAACTGGTTAAGCATCTTGTGAGTTTGAGGTACTATGCGGACTGATTTAAGAGATTTTTTCATCAAAGCCTGCCAATCAATAACTTGTTTGGGAGTTGGAACACATAGGGTAGAATCGCCAAATTGTTCGGTGGAATTTAATGGTGTGACGGGCTGCAAAAAGACTGGTATAGCTGGATTTACCGCTGCTACTAACCTAGCTGAATGTTTCAATTCGGCGGGATCTGTATCCTGAGAAATCACGATTTTAACAAAGACTTCAATTTGAGCGTCATAACACAATTGGAGAAAATTTTCGTGTTCTTGCCAACGACTCTCACCACTAACACTAGGTAGCTTCAAGTCCATGCCTACAGAGTCTAAGTAAGGTAGAATCATAGCGAGTTGTTCCGGGCGATGTCCCCCAGATTCAAGGTATATAGGTAAACCAGTGTTCAAGCGGACTTGTGGTAGAAATTTTAATAAAAAGCTGGCATGTAGTAGAGGCTCCCCACCAGTTAAGCTGATGCTATCGTGTAAGCAAGGTATATTTTGCCGCTCAACCCATTCAATTAACATGGGTAGTGAAATAGGATTAGAGCAAATTTCAAAGTCACGATACCCAGGAGTTAGCTCAATTCTACAAGTGGCGGGTGCATTCCAAGTATGAGCGCTATCACAAAAGTGGCAGCGCAAGTCACAAAAAGCAAAACGGATAAAAATTTGACGTGTTCCCACATTCATTCCTTCCCCTTGAATTGCGGAAAAGACTTCTATCAAGCGTGCGTTTTCGTTAACAGCAATTTTGTTGGTCATGGGATATTGGCAAGGTATATACGAAGAAGGCTACACAATAACAGAAGTTTATCAAGGGTTCCCTTAAAATTTTTTTTTAAAAGAAAAAATGTTTAAGGGTGCCTGTCAGTTCTCTTTAAATTATGAAGTGTGATTTTTTGGTTTTTCCCCAATTTTAGTGGTTTTAACATTTAACAACAGATAATTGCGGAAAAACATTTATGTTTCAGACTTTATATTTGATAGTTACCGACTTTAGTTGACTTCTTGTTCTATTGTGAACCGTCACGGGCACCCATAAGAATTTTTTCTTCTAAAAAAATTCTTATGGGAACCCTTCATGAGCAATATTCGATTAAAAAGTAATCAAAAGATTGTTGTTCCTTAATACCTAATTAATAGGCATTTGTTTAAGGCAGTTCCCAGGACAAAATAATGTAGGCAGTATAAAACATCGATATGACAACTAATGTGCAAGATTTCATGAGTAACCAACCTACAGAAGTCAATTTTCCGGTTACATTATTAGAGGATGCGGTTAGAGTAAAGGTAAGTAGTCGCTTAAGCGTGCTTGAAGCTTTAAATTTTAAGCAAACTTGTGAAGAAGTGATTGCAGCAGATTCAACTCCAAAAAAAATTCTGATTGACTTTGAACAAACTACTTTTATGGATAGCAGTGGTTTGGGTGCTTTAGTCAGTAATTTTAAGAATGCTCAAGAAAAAGGAATTGAATTTGTACTGCAAAATGCCACACCTCCAGTAATGGCGGTACTTAATCTGACGGGCTTAGTAAATGTTTTTACAATTGAAGAAGGAAACATTGCGCCCCCATCAACTTCTCCTCGCCGACGGGAAGAGAAATTCCCCCAAACTCATCCTTCTGTACGTTCTTGGACGAAGCGATTTATTGATATTATAGGGGCATTAGTTGGTTTAGTAATTACAGGTATATTGTCTATTCCGATTATTGCTGCAATTATAATGGATGACCCTGGTCCAATTTTCTTTGGTCAAATCCGGTGTGGTTGGATGGGAAAGCATTTTCGGATGTGGAAATTTCGCTCGATGTGTGTAGATGCAGAAGCGAAAAAAGCCGAACTTCAAAAGCTTAATCAAGTCCAAGGCGCGTTTTTCAAGATAGATAACGATCCTAGAATTACGCCGGTAGGAAAATTTTTGCGGCGTACCAGTTTAGATGAATTACCCCAATTTTGGAATGTTCTTAAAGGGGAAATGAGTTTAGTTGGTACTAGACCACCCACACCCGATGAAGTTGAATGTTATGAAGTACCTGAGTGGCAACGCTTGGATGTTAAACCAGGTATGACTGGGGAATGGCAAGTTAATGGACGTTCCAGTATTCGTAATTTTGAGGATGTAATTCGTCTTGATTTAGAGTATCAAAAAAACTGGAACCTAATGTACGATTTAAAGCTTATTTTTAAAACAGTTGCTATCCTATTCAACAAAAGTAGCGGCGCTGTGTAATCAAAAACTTTACTTAAATTAAAGTAATTTATTAGCATTTTTTATTAGAAGAGGTGTGATGGGTATTTTTTCCATTCAAACCTCTTCTTTCACTTTTGAGATTTTGTTTACTTTTCATATTCACAATAATATCCCCCATTTTGTTCATTTTTTTTGGTTGAGATTCACAGAGATTCAATTAATAAAATGTCTCCCAGTTTTACATTCCCTTTTCCATACTTTCCGTAAACTTATTTTTTTGGCACTCACAAGTAATAATCAAAGGATTTTGACAGTTTTTAATCAAGCGGTAAAAAATATCTAAAAAACGAGATTTTTCCGAGTAAATACCGTTTACATTGTGAGTAAGTAAATCCATTTTTTTAATAAACATCATCGACCGCTTTTTCAAAATTTAGCTTTGCCATCGGGAATTGATAAATAAATCGCGATTTTACGGTTTACACAAAGTTATATTACTTAATCATCATTTATTATTAATATTTATGGTGATTTTGTTTACGTATTACTACGAAACAATATTTTTTATCTAATCTAATAAGTAACATCGTTTTTACAGTACGCATCCGAAGGCAGCATTAAATTTTACACAATCTTCAATGAAGATAGACTGACGTTAAAAGATATTACAAGGAAAATTAAATACAGGCGTTTTTTTAGCGCGGAACGATTTTGGAAATAAATGTTGTCTTTTAAAGAATCTGCCAGGGGTTCTTGCAATTTTTTACTATGAAAATTTTAATTTACTCTTACAACTACCATCCAGAACCAATTGGTATTGCCCCTTTAATGACTGAATTAGCGGAGGGATTGGTTAAGCGAGGACATCAGGTACGTGTGGTAACAGCTATGCCTAATTATCCCGAGCGTCAAATTTATCAAGACTATCGAGGTAAGTTGTATGTAAAAGAATATAAAAATGGTGTTGAAATTCAAAGAAGTTATGTTTGGATTCGTCCCCAGCCCAATCTGTTAGATAGAGTGATGCTCGATGCTAGTTTTGTTGTTACTAGCTTCATGCCCGCCCTCTTTGGCTGGCGACCAGATGTTATTCTTACGACATCACCATCTTTACCAGTATGTTTGCCTAGTACCCTTTTAGGATGGCTACACAGATGCCCGGTAATTTTAAATCTACAAGATATTTTACCCGAAGCTGCGGTTCATGTTGGTTTGCTGAAAAACAAATCCCTGATTCGCATATTTTCGATTTTAGAGAAATTTGCTTATCGCTCTGCCGATAAAATTAGCGTGATCGCCGATGGGTTTGTAGACAATTTGGTGTCTAAGAATGTAGCACCCAATAAAATCGCGCAAATTCCCAATTGGGTAGATGTCAATTTTATTCGCCCTATGCCCAGAGAAAGCAATGCTTTCCGCGCCGAATATAAATTAGAAAATAAATTTGTAGTTTTATATTCCGGTAATATTGCTCTTACTCAGGGCTTAGAAACAGTTGTTAAAGCTGCTTCGACTTTACGGGAGATTCCCGATATGGCTTTTGTAATTGTCGGTGAAGCCAAGGGTTTACAGCGGCTTCAAGAGGAATGTAATAAATGTGGTGCAGACAATGTTTTGCTTCTACCTTTCCAACCACGACAACGTTTACCAGAAATGTTAGCTGCTGCTGATGTCGGATTGGTAGTCCAAAAGAAAAATGTGATTTCTTTCAATATGCCATCGAAAATTCAAGTTTTACTTGCTAGCGGCCGTGCAATAATCGCATCTGTTCCCGATAAAGGTACTGCTGCAAGGGCTATTCGACAAAGTGGCGGTGGGGTTATTGTTCCTCCAGAAGAACCATTAGCTTTGGCTAATGCTATTTTGGACTTATACAAGCATCCAGAAAAAGTTAAAACTCTCGGTTATAACAGTCGCAAATATGCCGTTGAGCAATATGCTTTTGACCAAGCTTTGAATAGTTATGAGTCATTGTTTGAATCTCTCGCAGAGAATAGTTCATCCATTGAGACTACGGTTGTTTCCAAGCAGGAAGTTTAATAAGATCCTAATAAATTAGTTTTTTACCGTAGAAGCAAATTTCCGTAATTCATGTCCGCAAATAATAATTGCTTTACCTCAGCCCTATCGGGCTGGGGTACATTTTTTGCAACGCTTTGTAATTTATCGCAAAAGTCTAAAACGAAAATTTGGTTACAATAAAGTTATGACTGTTTTATTTGCAATTATTTTTTAAGCAGTAACTATGTTGGGATGCGCGAACAAGTATTCATTTATTTATCGCACTATTTTCCACACTAGCAAGTAAATCATATTCTAGAGAGTAGAACTAACGGCATCTTGGCTACTATTTACGATTTAGACCAGCAAAAAATCCCAACCACCAGGTTGATGCACGATTTGGCTAAGTGCTTTGAACCTCAAAGGCTTTTGCATATGGCACCAGAAGAGGGATTAGTTCTAGATCAATTTTTTTCACCAAGTCCTCATCTTTTACACGCAGATGTCAGTGCTATTGTAACTAGAGATACATTTGGTGTTAGAGAACCACAAGTGTTAAATCCCATAGCCCATCGTACTTTAAGTAAACCAAGTATGAGTAAACTTTCTCATCTCCTATTTTTAGCCGATACTTTAGAACCAGAAAAGCATAAAACAGCTTCTCTACAAGCTTTAAGACAAGTTAGCCGCGAAAATATCCATCCAGCGCTGTATTTGATTTACAATTATACTCTTAAAAAAAATGGACAGTCCTTCCTTGATTTATTTGCGACTAATCCCTACTCAAAATGAGTTTTTGATTAAGTGCAAATACTAGTGGTTTATAATACTAACCAAGCCATAAATGTCTGTTTTTTGCTAATATTTAATCAACCTATTGATAAAAATTTGCAATTAACATCGCGATTTATCGGGGATCCAAGAAAAATCTGAAAACCTCACCCAAATAAGCAGAGCAAGTTTTAATGTCTGATTATTTCCAAGCCGATTTGCAATCTGAATTTGTTGCTGTGAGCAACGCCCCCATAACTTCTCAACAGCTTGATGCCGACGATAGCGCAAAACTCGCTTTAACTATTGCCGCTTCAGGTGAAGATCGCAAAGCAGCAGATATGTTGGTGCTTCGCGTTAGAGACGTATCTTACCTTGCCGATTATTTCGTTGTCATGACTGGTTATTCAAACGTCCAGGTAAGGGCGATCGCCAATACGATAGAACAGGAAGTCGAAGAGAAGTGCGATCGCAAACCCTTAAGAACGGAAGGCAAAGCTGAAGGAAATTGGGTAGTACTAGATTATGGTGAAGTCATCGTTCACGTTATGATGCCTAATGAAAGAGAATTTTACGATCTAGAGGCGTTCTGGGGTCATGGGTCGCGTGTGGACTATCAAGCATACGTAAAGGGTGGGGGTGAAGCAAAATGATTGATTCTGAAGTATCGAATTGCCCGGTTCCTAGGGAACAACAACCGTTGAATGAGTACGAACAATTAAAAAACTCCTGGCTATTTCGCGATTCTAGCGTTTCAATACGCTCCTACATAAGGGCAATAGCTTGGACGTGGGGCTTATCTTGGCTGGTAGCAGGACCTATAGCTTACTCCAGTTTTCCTCCACATAAGTACATGGCTCAATTTATCTTGTGTGGGATGGCAGGGGCAAGTGTAGGAGTCGTCCTAGTTGTATTGCGTTTGTATTTGGGTTGGTCTTACGTGAGCAATCGGTTGTCCAGTCCGATTATCTTTTACGAAGAATCGGGATGGTATGACGGACAAAATTGGATGAAACCCCAACAAGTTCTGGACCGCGACCGTTTAGTTGTAACCTATGAGATTAGACCAATTATTCAGAAGTTGCAAGTAACTGGATTGTGTTTGGCGATCTTGTTTATTACTGGTACGATAATTTGGCGATTGTTATAGATCGCAGAAGTACTCGGTACTCTTTAAATGAGCGTGTCTTTAGAATATCTTTATAGTTGGGATGAGAGGTGTTTCAAATGCCCTCTCATCTAGATTATTGGTCTCATTGACACTGATGCACGGAACAAGACATACTTCTAATAAAGTAACGGCAAAAGCTAAATTCCTCAGCGAATTGAGTAGCGATTAAATTTGTGGCTAAAAGTTGGCTAAGGATTGTTAATGGCAAAACGAACTCAAGCACCTGCAGTAGAAGTAAGATTACTGCGTGAAGGAATTATTGAATCAAAACATATAGTCCAAGCTGTACTGTGTGACGAACGGGGACGAGTGCTTTCTGTAGCAGGAAATGCCGAAACAGCTACCTTTGCCCGTTCCGCGCTCAAGCCATTTCAAGCCCTGGCTGTAACTAGTACGGGGACTTTAGAGCGTTACAACCTCAATGACAAAGATTTAGCGATTATTTGTAGTTCTCATGACGGAAGTATAGAACACGTCAGGCAGGCATTTAATATATTATGGCGAGCCGATATTGACCCCACTGTACTACAATGTCCCGTTCCCCAAGGTAGACGCAGCAGTCTAGAATATAACTGCTCTGGCAAACACGCCGGCATGTTAGCAGTTTGCCAGCAATGCAATTGGTCTTTGGCTAATTATTTAGAGCGCAAGCACCCAGTACAACAATTAGTATTGAACAAAGTATCCGAATTGTTGCGAATGCCCGCCGCTGAATTTATTAGCGCCCACGATGATTGTGGCGTACCCACTTATTTAATGCAACTCTGTCAAATCGCTACCCTCTACGCTCGTTTATCTTCTGGTAATAGTTTAGATATGGAGCGTATTGTCCGTGCCATGACTCATCATCCACTCATGTTAGCAGGTGAAGGTAAGTTTGACACCGAACTGATGCGTTTGACACCAGGAGAGTTGATAAGTAAATCCGGTGCCGAAGGATTGCAGTGTATTAGCAGATTGGGTGAAGGTATGGGTTTAGTAATTAAAGTCATGGATGGAGCCAAGCGGGCAAAATATGCCGTAGCCATTCATTTATTAACTCAACTCGGTTGGATTACCCCCAGCACCGCACAAGCCCTTGAAGAAAAGTTTATGACACTAAGCCAATACAAGCGTTTGGAAGTTGTTGGAGAATTATCAATGTTGTAGTTGACAGATATAGAGTTGTTTGTTATATTGATTAAAGACGACGCGGGATAGAGCAGCCTGGTAGCTCGTCGGGCTCATAACCCGAAGGTCAGTGGTTCAAATCCACTTCCCGCTACCAAATTAAATATAAAAAAATCTCTATGATTAATAAATCCTAGAGATTTTTTTATGGTTCCATGTCGTAATATTGTCAATTAGAAGCGTTAGTGTTTAGCTGTGAATGTCCCACAGGTAACAACTTTGTTTTCTTCGACTATTATCTCATCAAATTGATGTTTTCCATTGCTGAAAGCGGAATAGAATGTCAAGGGTTCCCATTAAAATTTTTTTCTTCTAAAAAAATTTTAATGGGTGCCCGTCATACCAAATTCTCTAAAACCTTTATCATCTAAAGGCTTTGGCAATCCAGCCATATGGGGAACGAAGTTCGGAGCGGCAGCAATGCAAAAGCTTGCTCGATATTGCGGTTATCGAAAGCTTGATAAAATTCTAAAACGATAGCTTTATTTGCTTCAATTGTCATTACTATGATTAATTTTTAAGAAATATTATATCCAAACTGTTGCAATAAACCTAGCGGAATTTACTACGTCATCGCTATAAGAAAAGCTATAATCTAGTATTTATAATTAGATAAGAGAAAATCTTTTGACCGGAAGAAGTAATCTGTTTATTCGGAAGACTCGGGAACCATTTCAAAACTCGGGAGAACCCCAAAAACAACAAATCACCACCAATAAAATCCTTCTTTAGCCACACAGCTATAGATTTGTTTTGTTTTTGGGGTTTACACAAATTGTAAAATTATTGATAATTAATCTGTTTCACCGCAAAATAAAAAAAAGAGGATATCTCTATTTATTGAGACATAAAATTATGTTTCACCAGAAAATATTAATGTTAATTTTTATATTTGGATAAGAAGGCGGAAGATTACTAGACTAAAGTGCAAATATATCGAATTACATTTTGGATTTGTTCTGGTCTCTGAAGTTGATTAAGTTTGAAAAAATTCTCTAATTTATTAGGACTTACGCAATTGTCACACAACTCGGGTGGTGCCGTACCCTGAGCA
>ERZ1740059.665-NODE-665-length-17704-cov-4.033486_pt1 | contig 17704 bp, 12 predicted proteins | sample MGYA00581744_ERZ1740059 | MGnify/ENA primary metagenome ERZ1740059 (study PRJEB43018, sample SAMN04849738) | marine metagenome | isolation source: floating plastic debris | place: Pacific Ocean | collected 2008-08-28 | study: EMG produced TPA metagenomics assembly... | reverse complement strand
CTCCCCGCTCCTCCCCCCCATCGTGTGCGGATTACGGCACCATTATTGTTAACTTGCTCTGCGAGGGCTTCATCATCGACTGTTTCTACAGGCTGCAGTTCCTTAGTTGCCTCCTGAAGACGATTCACTACAGAATTTAGCGTGATTCTCCGTAGCCCAGAGCGGCCAACATATCCTCAACACAGGGATAATTACTCCGCTGGGCAGCGGCCTGAGCGGGCGCTGATTTGAGCAATGAGTCTAAACCGCCTCGACCCATTACCTTTTCAAGCATGGCGTGGCCGCGGGCCATGTTTTCATCATGGTGAGACTGTTTGTACCAGTGACGAATGCGACTGCGAGCACCTGCAGAGACGACAAAATTTAGCCAGTCTAAGCTGGGGTGACAGTTTTTATTAGTCAGAATTTCAACGATGTCCCCATTTTCAAGTGGTGTATCAAGGGTCACAATCCGCTCATTAACCTTGGCCCCAGCACAGTGATTTCCCACCTCGGTATGGATGCGATAGGCAAAATCAACCGGAGTTGCTCCCTGACTGAGAGCAAAGACATCTCCTCGAGGACTAAATACATAGACTTCCTCATCAAAAAGGTTGTCCTTTACATCACTGAGATACTCTTGCGCGTCCTTTAGCTCGCTTTGCCACTCAAGCAGCTGGCGTAGCCAGGTAAATTTTTCGTCTTCGGCATTGACCTTGGTATTGCTATTTCCAGTCTCCTTGTATTTCCAGTGGGCAGCGATGCCGTACTCCGCAACACGATGCATTTCCATAGTGCGAATCTGCACCTCAATGGGACGACCTTGCTGGCCAATCACAGCTGTATGCAGGGATTGATAGCGGTTGGCTTTGGGTAACCCAATGTAGTCCTTAAATCGTCCAGGAATTGGCTTAAAACGGTCGTGTACGACGGCTAAGGCTCGATAACAATCCACTTTAGTGCCAACAATAAGACGCACAGCGGCAATATCATAAATCTGATGAAAGTCCTTTTGCTGACGCTGCATCTTGCGGTAAATGCTGTAGAGATGTTTGGGACGACTGCTAATGTCAATACAGGTGATTCCCTCATCGGTTAGATGGGTTTTTAGCAATTGACCGACCTGTTGAAGACGAGCTTCGCGGTCGGTACGCTTCTCGGAAATGCAGTTTTTAATCTTTTGGTAAGCACGCTCTTCAAGATACTTAAACGAAAGATCTTCTAGCTCCCATTTGATTCGCCCAATCCCCAAACGGTTTGCCAAGGGTGCAAAAATCTCAATGGTTTCACGAGCTTTTTGCACCTGCTTTTCACGTGGCATATGTTGCAACGTCCGCATGTTATGGAGACGGTCTGCTAGTTTGACAACAATGACTCGTATATCCTGAGCCATGGCTAGGAACATGCGGCGAAAATTTTCAGCCTGACGCTCTGTTTTGCTATTGAACTCAAATTTTGAAAGTTTAGTAACTCCTTCCACCATCTGGCGCACCTCTGCACCAAAATGAGCTTCGATTTCATCGGCTGAAACGTCAGTGTCTTCTACAACATCATGCAAAAAACCCGCTGCAATCATGGCGCTGTCTCCCCCCAGACTGCGCAAGATATTAGCAACAGCTACCGGATGAGCAATGTAAGGTTCACCCGAAGCTCGCATCTGCCCTTTGTGTAGCTGATAGGCAAACTCAAACGCTCGACAGACCAACTGATTGTTGTCTTTAGGGAGTTCAATAGGGACTTTATTGTCCCTGTTTATCTCAATTGGCTGACTGTGCTCCAGAATGCAAGACCTAAGCCATGCTGGTAACGTACTGTCGTTGGGGAGAACAGGGGCTTCTCAGTTCATGGTTGATAGGGGGGAGGTTAAAAACTGGAAAAACCAAATTTTGCTCCGGACGATAAAAATAGTTTAGCTGCAGTGTAACTGCCGGTCATTTCTGCTCTATTGGCAAAAATGACATCGATCTCAGACTGTGGTGTCTGGCAATCGAGCAAGCTCTAAAATGAGCTGTCCTATTTTGTGAGCAATTAACTCCTGTCGTAAGAGACGCCAACGCTTTAAGGGTTATCTTGCCCAAGTTATAGGGCGTACTGTCCGTGGAATAGATTATAAGAGTATAAATTCTTACAACTATAGCCTGATATTGACTCTGCTAATGGCGGCTAAACAGAACTCGCGCGTTAGTGCTTTGAGGGAGTTGATTAAATAGCTGGGGTATTTCTGAATTGTCTACCGGCTTTTTTATAGAGTACGTGTCTAATGACAGAACTGAAGAGTGCTAGGGAAAAAGCTACGAAGATCAAAACTTGAGCTTGGGTAGCTTCATAGAGCGCTTATATTATTGTTAAATTATGACATTTACTACTACCATTGCTGCACTCCATGAGTATATGGAGTGCTTGGCGAAGCTACAGTCGGTTGTAAATCAACCTGAACTATTTCAACAAGCTAGTGCTTTACAGCGGTTTTTTCATCAAACTCTTTGGACTGGTTTGACTCAAGTAGAGTTACCGCAACATCAGGCTCAGTGGCGTTCGGCAACCACAGAAATTCATCGCCATATGCGACTTTTGGCTGTAGAAGTCAATTTTGTTCAGTCAGCTCGCCAGAGCGATAAGCGTCAACAGCGTCTGGAACAGCTTGGACAACGTCTACATCAGCTTCAGGGGTTTGCCAATGTATTAGTGGGACTGTGTAAATAACCCTACGCTGTGCTCGGGGGCTGTGGTCATGCTCTTTGGGCAGAAACTTGAGTTTTTCCTGACAAAACTCTACAGTTCATGCATGTGGATGTTGTATGGAAGTTATAGAGTACTTGCCCACAATTTGTTCAAGTTACGGCTGAAGGATGATGTTCTGTCCGAAACATGCGCAGGAACCCTTGTTAACGGGACAGCTGATGGATGGTCTAAAGTCCTATCAATGTCCAGTTTGTAGCGGTGCTTGGATTAAGGCTAAAGATTATCAGGTATGGCAGTCTAACCGAGGGGAGCCATCCTTAGATGTGAATAGTTTGACGGTGCCCATCACTCAGGACGTCACCTATGAGGCGTCTCGCTACGATAGTCGAGCTGGGCTTTGTCCTGACTGTGGTTTTTATCTGGTACGAGGCAGGATTAATTTACAAAAGGGGGCTTTCTTTATTGAACGATGCCCCGGCTGTAAAGGAATATGGTGTGACGATGGTGAGTGGGATGTGCTGGATAGGCTAGGGCTGAGCGCCTATATTTCGCTGCTGTTTACTGATGAATGGCAAAGCCGGGTGCGAATTGCTGAGGCAGAATTCCGTGAGCGGCCGGCGACTATCGAGAAGCTAGGGGGAGAAATTGCTGAATAACTGTTTGAACTGGCTAAACTGCTAGAGGACCATCCTAATGGGGATTTTGGTGTTGCCTATTTGATGCGCCGATTTGAGCGGTGATGCGAGTTTACGGGCCGTCACGGCCTGTCACGGTCCGTGATCTTTGCACTTATTCCATACCCATCTCATTATTTAATAGGGTTGACGTTGCTCCTGGTTTTGCATGACTCTCCCATTACTAAAGCTCGATAGCTTTTGTGTTGCGTATCCGCAGCAGGCCTACTGGGCAGTTGAGACAGTGTCTTTATCATTGCAGCCTGGAGAAATGTTGGGTTTGGTGGGTGAATCTGGGTGTGGTAAGTCGACCTTGGGGCGGGCCGCGCTGCGATTATTGCCTAAACATAGTCGCACTCAGGGACAGTCACTGTTTGAAGGGCGAGATGTATTTGGGTTTTCGGCGTCAGAAATTCGTCGATTTCGTGGCGAAGCGGTTTCTTTGGTGTTTCAAGATCCGATGACACGGTTAGACCCGTTGATGACGATCGGGGACCACTGTGTAGAAACTTTGAGGGCTCATCGGTCTGATTTGTCTAAACAGACAGCGAAGGAAATTGCGATCGCAACCCTCGAATCCGTAAACATTCCCGCCAGTCGTTGGGAGCAATATCCCCATGAGTTTAGTGGGGGGATGCGTCAGCGAGTGGCTATATCTCTAGCCCTACTGCTTAATCCAAAGCTGATTGTGGCAGATGAACCAACCACTAGTCTGGATGTGACGGTTTCGGCCCAGATTTTAGAGCTGCTGACCAAGCTGTGTCGTGAGCGAGGCATGGCTCTAATTTTGATTTCCCATGACCTGGCGCTTGTCGGGGAGTATTGCGATCGCATTGCCGTGATGTACCAGGGCCAGCTTGTAGAGCTAGGCTCAACTGACCAAGTTTTGCACCACCCCCAGGCTGAGTACACCCAATCTTTGCTCAAAGCGGCCCATCAGTTGCACAACTACGCTCCCGTTGTTGCTGAGGAGGCGTCAGCCGCTCCAGTGCTACAGGTACATAACCTGGTCAAGCATTACACAATCGAGCAGACGCTGCTCTCAAAACTGTTGGCCCGAACGCCTCCAGAAACGATTAAAGCCGTCGATGGAATTTCCATGGATTTGTACCCAGGTGAAGTTCTGGGTTTGGTGGGTGAGTCTGGCTGTGGCAAAAGCACCTTTTCCCGCACGCTAATGCAAATTATTCCACCAACCTCGGGTCGAGTGGAGTTTATGGGGCAAAACTTGGTGGGCATGTCGCGTGCCCAGCTTCAGGCCCAAAGACGCAATTTTCAAATGATTTTTCAAGACCCCCACGCCTGTTTGAATCCGATGATGACGGTGGGCCGAGGGATTGCTGATCCGTTGATTATTCACGGGTTAGCCAGTCCATCGGAGGCTGAGCAACAGGTGCATGCCATGTTAAACCGAGTGGGGCTGACCCCAAGCGCAGACTATTATCATCGCTATCCGAGCGATTTATCCGGCGGGCAGCAGCAGCGGGTAGCCATTGCCCGAGCCTTGATTACTAGACCCAAGCTAGTGATCTGTGATGAGCCGGTCAGTATGTTGGATGCGAGTGTACAGGCTCAAGTACTGGAGCTGATGTTAGAGCTAAAGGATGAGTTAGAGCTAACTTATTTATTTATTACCCATGATTTGTGGGTAGCTCGGTATCTATGCGATCGAATCGCGGTCATGAACCAGGGCAAACTTGTCGAGTTGGAATCGACAGAACGGCTGTTTGCTTCACCACAGCATCCTTACACTAAAACACTCCTGTCAGCAGCTCCCCTGCTAGCAACCCACGCATAGGCCACCCATAAGCCACACAATGAAAAAGGTCGGCCCGAGTAGACCAACCTTTTAGCTCAAACTTCCATAGCCTGATGGCAAATGAGCTTACTCAACGATGATCTTACCGACCATGCCAGCGCCACGGTGAGGGGCACAGAAATAGCCGTACTCGCCGGGTTCGGAAAATGTGGAGGAGTAAGATTCACCAGGTGAGAAGGTTAGCTGCGCTTGGGATAGGTCGTCAGCTACTGCTTTGCCGCCAGGAACCTGAGCTGCATCAAAGATGACGTTGTGTGGGGCCATTTTATTGTTAACCCAAGTAACCGTATCGCCAGCTTGAATGGTGATTGTGGCGGGTTCAAATGCAAGCAGACCGGCATCGGAGCCCATCTTTACTTGGTGATCAGTAGCATAGGCAGGGGCCGCATTGAAAACAGTGCCTGCGAAGACCAGAGCAGCTGTCACTAGCAGCGCACCCACAGCTCGCAAAGCTCGGTTGATAAAGGTCATAGTGATTTTCTCAAGGTTGAATTTAGAGGCCGTGTAGTTAAAAAGATGCTTAACGACACATGCTCTGTCATTCTAGAATGCTTGACGTCTCCGTAGGTACATAAACCAAAAATTAAGCGAATATCTCTAATTCAAAAGGGTTATGACACTTTGTGGAGTTAATCAGACCTTAGTGGATTGTGCGATGGAATACATCAGCTCTGGAGCAGGCTTAACTTTACAGTTGTTTATGTTTGACCTGACGTCGTTTGACTTGTCTCAAAACAACTAGGGAGGATTAGTTTTAAGTCAGAGTTTCGCTCTTGACCAAAGTTTTTAGTGCGCTCTGAGCTATCTGTTTTTTGAGAGGAGTATCCGATGAAGTCTGTTTTGGTGACTGTGATTGCATTTATCGCAGGTGCAATGTTTTTAAATGTATCCCCCGCGATGGCCACTGATGCTGGCGCTGGTGCTCAAGTCTTTTCTGCCAACTGTGCAGCCTGCCATATCGGAGGCGGCAACGTTATCAATGCTGCTAAAACACTAAAGCAGGATGCCTTAGTGGCAAATGGCAAAGATACAGCTGATGCCATCGTTACTCAGGTAACCAATGGTTATGGTGCTATGCCTGCTTTTGGTGGTCGTTTGACTCCTGAGCAAATTGAGAATGTTGCGGCCTACGTACTTTCCCAGGCTGAGAAGGGCTGGTAGTCGTACGTTTATTCGGACGAGTGAGCTGTATCTAAAGCTTGATTTTTGCCAAGCTTAAATCTTTAAATCTAATCCAAAAAGCCTGCTTTCAGGGGTATTCCCCCTCTGGGAGCAGGTTTTTGTATTAGGTAACGTAGATTTGAAGACTAAAAAAATCTCAAGAAGTCTGAATGAATCATCCCATCTGTGTAAAAAATAATACTTAGCTGCAGTGATACGGATTGTGAATAATTTATGACTGATACTTGACGCTGTTTGAGGCTCTTTAATGTTTGCTTTGCCGTTTGAGACGATAAGGTTTTCTGCGATCGCAGAAAAGGAAAATCAGTGGGTCCCTTGTTAAGGCCAGGACAGCTGGCGGGATTCGTCAGACGGTCAGTGGCCGTGGTCTTTGCCCTAGCAACAGGGGGCTGTCAGGTGGCAGCCCAACTTCCCCCTTCTCCTGCTGGAGAGCATGTGGCAGATTCTCGGTCTGTGATCGTGCAGTTGTTTGAGTGGCGCTGGTCAGACATTGCCCAGGAATGTGAGATATGGTTAGGTCCTAGTGGATATGGGGCGGTGCAGATTTCACCACCCTATGAGCATCGGATTATTGAAGATGCCACACCGTTTCCCTGGCATCAACGTTATCAACCGGTGAGCTACAAACTATCGAGCCGCAGTGGCAATCGAGCCGAGCTGGCGGATATGGTCAGTCGCTGTCATCAGGCGGGGGTTAAAGTCTATGCCGATGTAGTGCTCAATCATATGGCCAGTGGCGGAGCTGGTCAGGGTACTGCTGGGAGTAGTTTTGATACGGCTGAATTTTTATATGATGGGGTGCCCTACACCAAAGAAGACTTTAATGAGCCCTGTACTATTGAGGTCCGTGATTATGGGGACTCATCTGGTCAAGTCCACGTTTGTCAGTCAGAAGGACGTCAGGACTTAGATACGGGCAGAGAGACGGTGCAAACTGAGATTGCAGCTGCCATGAATGAGCTGTTGGATCTAGGAGTCGCTGGATTTCGCATTGATGCAGCTCAACATATTCCGCCTCAGCATCTGGCCAAGATTTTGCGCCGTTTGCATCCTCTAAACACTCGGTTTTATCCCCATGGCGGTCGGCCATTTATCTATCAAGAAGTGGCTAAAGCCGGTACTACAGCGATTCAAGCCAGTGACTATTTTAGTCACGGTGCGGTTACTGAGTTTCGATATGGCCGTAATCTGGGCGAACAAGTGCGCCATGGTGAATTAAAAAATCTGGTGCTATTTGGTGAAGCTTGGGGCCTGATACCCAGCCATAAGGCAATCGTGTTTACGGATAATCACATCACACAGCGTAGTCGCGATCGCAATATCGTCACTTTCTATGCACCAGCAGATGGTGGGGCAAAATATCGACTAGCCAACATCTTTATGCTCGCATGGCCTTACGGCACCCCTAAGATTATGTCCAGCTATGATTGGCCAAAAGAAAAAGGTAACTGGGTTGGCCCTCCGGCTGACGACCAGGGGCAAACCTTGCCGGTAAGCTGTAATAATGGCTGGGTCTGCGAACATCGCTGGCCAGAAATCGCCAGTATGGTTGAATTTCGTAATGTTACCCAAGGTGCAATCAGTGTTAACCACTGGTGGGATAACGGCAATAACCAAATCGCATTTGCTCGAGGTAATCGAGGGTTTGTTGTAATCAACAATGAGGACGATACCCTGAATCAAACACTTATGACAGGGCTATCTCCTGGAAGCTATTGCGATGTTCTAGCCGCAGATACCACAGTCGACGAGATAGCAAGCAGTACGTCCATTGACTGTAGTGCTCCAATTGAGGTTGATGCAGAGGGCAAAGCAACCTTTGACATATTGCCCCAACAGGCAGTGGCTCTCCATGTCAGAGCAAGGCTTTAGAACCTAAGGTGCTGCATCGTACTAGGTTGGTGTGTGCTCTATCTTCAGTAGACCCACCTAGTTAGGAAGCGTTGAAAACCCGACCACTCATGTACGGTTTTCAATCAGGTTTTTTCTTTAGTGACGTTGATAGGCTAAGGCTAAGGACGTAACTGTAAGGAATCAGCCCATGCCCGTTAACAAGGACCCACGGCCACCTCGATCTCGGCAAATCAGCAATTTACTCTTTTTGTTAGGGGCGATTCTGCTGACGGTAAATATTTTTCTACCTATTCAAAACACGCCCCGTACTCCCTACAGTATGTTCATTCATCAGGTGCAGGAGCATGAGGTGATTAAGGCGTCGGTAGGGCAAAATGAAATCCGTTATCAGGTTAAGGATGAGCTAGGGGAGCCGGGGGGGGTTTATTCCACCACTCCTATTTTTGACTTAAAGCTGCCCGATCTGTTGGAAGCAAACGGTGTGGAATTTGCTGCTACGCCCCCTGCACAGAACCAGTGGATCGGTAGTCTGTTGAGCTGGGTGATTCCACCGCTAATTTTTATTGCTGTGTGGCGTTTTTTCCTAGCCAGAGGGGGTGGTCCTCAGGGCGCACTTTCTATTGGTAAAAGCAAGGCCAAAGTATATGTAGAAGATGAGGCAACCAAAATTACCTTTGAAGATGTTGCCGGTGTTGAAGAAGCCAAAACTGAACTTGTAGAAATCGTTGACTTTCTGAAGACGCCTAAACGATTTACAGATATTGGAGCCAAAATTCCGAAAGGTGTGCTGTTGGTAGGCCCACCAGGAACGGGTAAAACCCTATTAGCTAAGGCGGTAGCAGGTGAAGCAGGAGTGCCATTTTTTAGTATCTCAGGCTCTGAGTTTATTGAAATGTTTGTGGGTGTGGGCTCTTCACGGGTGCGAGATCTGTTTGAACAGGCCCAAAAACAGGCACCTTGTATTGTTTTTATTGATGAATTGGACGCGATCGGAAAATCTAGAGCTTCCGGCGGTTTCTATGGTGGTAATGATGAACGTGAACAAACCCTCAATCAGCTACTGACCGAGATGGATGGTTTTGGCGCTGGGGAGAATACAATTATCGTCCTAGCGGCTACTAACCGCCCGGAAACCTTAGACCCAGCGCTGTTACGTCCAGGGCGCTTTGACCGTCAAGTCCTGGTGGATCGGCCAGATCTAAAAGGCCGTGAGGCAATTCTCAAAATCCATGCTCAGGAGGTAAAGCTAGGAGACGATGTAGATCTCAATGCGATCGCGACACGTACTCCTGGTTTTGCTGGTGCCGATTTGGCTAATTTGGTTAACGAAGCTGCGTTACTCGCTGCCCGTAACAATCGTCAGGCTGTTATTCAAGCTGACTTTGCCGAAGCCATTGAGCGTGTGGTCGCCGGGTTAGAGAAAAAGAGCCGTGTGCTCAACGACAAGGAGAAAGAAATTGTCGCGTATCACGAAGTAGGACACGCCATGGTTGGAGCCCTGATGGAGGGCGGTGGACAAGTAGAGAAAATCTCCATAGTGCCACGAGGCATGGCAGCCTTAGGGTACACGCTTCAACTACCAACGGAGGACCGGTTTCTGCGAAGTTCCGAAGAGCTGAAAGGACAAATTGCCACTTTGTTAGGTGGACGCTCAGCTGAAGAGGTTGTTTTTGGCTCAATTACGACTGGAGCGGCCAATGATTTACAACGAGCAACAGAAGTGGCAGAGCAAATGGTAACGACCTATGGCATGAGCGATGTGCTCGGACCACTCGCCTACGATAAAGGACAGCAAACCTCATTTTTAGATAGTGGTATGCCCAACGCCCGTCGTAATATGAGTGAGGAGACAGCTAGAGCCATAGATGGTGAGGTCAAAGGGCTAGTGGAAGCCGCTCATAACCAAGCCTTGACAATTCTTCGAAACAATCGAGAGCTATTAGAGAATATCTCTCAACGTTTACTCAAAGAAGAAGTGATTGAGGGAGATGTATTACGAGAAATGCTATCGAAAATAAAGCCACTGGTCGTAGCATAAAGTCTGTTTTCAGGTCTTTGATACTCCATTTCTTCAAAGGCCTGTTAAAACTCTGAAAACACAGCCTCTGTTGAATTTATTCATCATAGGCTTGTAAAATATAGCCGTTGTTGTATGAAGCTATATTGGTGTTTGGTGGCTCATCAATCTTACCTGATAGCCCTTTGACTGGTTGTACTAATTGTAGTGCGAGACCTAAGGCTCTACAGCAGGCAGTGGTTTTGGTTTGCTGATACCGTATCCTTGTCCATAGTTAATGTTTAAAGTTTGCAGTCGTTCCAAAATAGCGTCATTTTCAACAAACTCAGCAATGGTCTGCATTTCCATCATCGTGGCCACTTGATTGATCATATCTACGATGGTTCTAATATAGGCTTCTTGATCAATGTTGCGAATTAAATCGCCATCAATTTTGAGATAGTCAACTGGCAACTGACGTAAATAGCCAAACGAAGAAACACCGCTACCAAAATCATCCAAGGCAAATCTAACGCCAAGTTTTTTTAAGGTAGTCATGAATTTGATAGCCTGATCGAGTTGAGAAATTGTGGTTGTTTCAGTTATTTCAAAACATAATCGTTCTGCGGGCATTGATGATTGTTCTAATAATTGAGTTACAAATTCAGTGAATTTTTCATCGCTTAAACTGCTACCTGAAAGATTGATGGCCACCATTGTTTGAGCTTCAGGATAATATTGTTGATAATTTATCAACACATTTTTGACGACCCAGCGATCAATCAACCCAATCATTCCATAGCGTTCTGCCATAGGAATAAATAAATTTGGGTGAACAATCTTGCCATGCTCATCAGTCAGCCTTAGTAGAATCTCAACATGACGATATGTGTCATCTAAAAAAGAAACAATGGTTTGCTCCATCAAATGAAATCGATTTTCTTCGATAGCTTGGGGAATGTTAGCGATATGAACTAATTCAAGGTGCTGTCGATCAAGCTCTGTATCGTTTTGATCGGCTAGATAGACACGCCCTCGGCCCAAGTCTTTTGCCTTGTAACAAGCTAAATCAGCCCGACTCAGTAGCTCAACAACGTTAGAGGCATCCCCTAAAATAGGGACTAGTCCAATACTTACGCCTACTTGAAACTGTCGACCGCGCCATATGAATTGATAGTCTTTGATTTTGTCGACTAACGTTTGAGATAATCTTTGTCCTTGCTCTAAAGAACATCCTTCTAGCAGTAATCCGAACTCATCTCCACCTAGACGACCTAGGCTGTCAGATCTGCGTATGCTATGTAATAATAACTGAGCTAACTCTGCGAGTAGTTGATCACCAATCAGATGACCAGCCGTATCGTTGACAATTTTAAACTGATCTAAATCTAGATAGCCTAGGACTGATTTAATGCCGCGATCTCGCACTCGTTTGATTGCCTGACGTAAGCGGGTATCAAACTCATTACGATTAATTAGCCCTGTGAGCGGATCATAGGCAGCCTGATAAGCAATAGTCTGTGTAAGATTATATTCTTCTGTAATCTCTCGTTGAAGACCTCGATATCCTGTGAATTTATTGTCTCCATCAAACAAAGGATGTGCGTTTAACTTAAAGATACGGAGAGTTTTAGCTGATGTATGCAGGCGTAAGGTGAAATTCTCAATCCGTTGTTGTTGGAATAGTCGCTCTTTAAATTGTTCCCAATCGGCTTCTAGATTTGAGATTGTTCTCAACGTTTGACAAATCGGCTTACCCTCCAGTCCTTCGCGTTGAAGATAATGAAAATTACCAGATAGGTAGGAGATTTTAAGATCTTTATCAAGTTCCCAAAATAGATCGGCTCCCAAGCTGGCTAGATCCTGATAGCGCTTTTCATTTTCTTGTAGGAGATATACTTGCTGTTTTTGACAGCGTTTGAGCGTAGTGATTAGTGCACAAATCCACAAGATGGATAGACATAGGCTGATTACCAGACATACAATAATTGACTCTCTTTTCAAAAGGGGGGCAAAATATAAGAAATCTGCTGTTCTCAGAGCTCCCGACAGAGTATCAGCTTTCCACCAAGGCGGATAGAGAGCTGTGGCATTGATGGGTATTGGCCATATTGGCCCCATATTAGAAACAGTTACTCCAGCTACGAAAACTTGAAGTACATGCCATAAAACAGCAGGACGATTAATCACGATTCTAAACGGATAGTTGCAAACGCTAATGAGAGACCGGTAATAATACAAGCCCGGCTACCACCTATAGAGGGGGTAACCGATAACCAGATGTCAACTGTTATCTACAATGCAACCTACATAAATCAATATGTTGCGACACCAAAACATATAATATTCAGTTTATGTTCAAAATACCCACGCTAGTTGGAGCTACATAGCATTCAGCTTATTGCATCACATATAGCTCTTGTCATATGAAGCTTTTGGTGGTGAGTGGTGACGTGGGCTATGTACGTAAAGCTGTATCAAATCTACAGTTTATGCTGAACCGAGGCTAGACCAGTTGTGCACTATATCGCTGCTATAGATGTTGATACTGCTCAGTCCTGACGAATGGTCGCAGCTTGGGCTAGAAGCGATTCAGCAAATGCAATGCCTTCTTGATGGGACCGACCGCCAGCCAGCTGGGCCAGCTCTTCACGTCGGGCTACATCGTCAAGATCGGTGACTCTGACAACGGTGCGTTCATCGGTTTTCTTTTTACCGTCAGTCACGATCTGCTTGTCAACATGAAAGTGAGCATCGGCCATGGCTGCTACGAGCGGTTGATGTGTAACGCAAAGAACCTGACGATGCTGACTCAGCTGATAGAGCTTCTCTGCAATGGTTTGGGCGACGCGCCCTGATACACCTACATCAATTTCGTCATAAATAAGGGTGTCAATTGGGTCTACTTTTGTAAAACAAGCCTTAAAGGCTAGTAAAAAACGACTCATTTCTCCTCCAGAAGCAGTCTCTGTCAGAGGTTGTAAGGGTTCACCAGGATTGGGGCTTAAAAGAAACTCAATTACATCAGCGCCATGGGGTTGTGCTGGTGACAGAGGGCGTACATCAGTTTTGAACTTGACACGCTCCATGGCTAAAGGTTTGAGTTCTTCAATCAGTTGTGATTCCAATCGTTTGGCGGCCTTTTTTCTGAGCTTTGTTAATTTGATGCATTCGGTCTCTAGCGTGGTTTGGGTTTGACTGTGGGCGGTTTCAAGTGCCTCAATGGATTGGCCATCACCGTTGAGTGCATCAAGAGCGATTTGTATTTCTTGGTAATACTCAATGAGTTCGGGCAAATCACGACCATATTTTCGGCATAGCTGCTTGAGAAAACTCATACGGGTTTCAACTTCAGCCAGACGTGTTGGATCGGTCTCAAGATTTTCTCCATAGGTGTTAATTTGCCGACCGGCTTCCTCTACTTGAGCTAAGGCATCGCTGACCAGGTCTAACATAGGGGTAACCTCGTTATCGAAGCGTTGCATTGAGCTGAGCAGCTGTTCTACCCGTCCAAGTAGGTCAGAACAGCTATCAAAGCTACCGTCGCTCTCATAAAGAACTTTGTAGGCGTCATAACTCTGCTTTTGTAATTCGACGCTGTGGCTTAGACGTTGGTGTTCCTGTTTTAGATGGTTGAGCTCATTTGGATCATCTAGATTGGCGCTGTATAAATCTTGGGCATGATATTCAAACAAATCTAGTTGTTGTTGCCTCTGCTGTTCTGCGCGACGGCGGCGTTCTAGAGCTTGCTGTGCTTCGATAGCCGCCGCATGAGCAAGACCTACGATCTGACGCTGTTCTAGCTGCTGGCTACCTGCAAAACTATCGAGCCAATCGCGCTGAGCATCTAAAGAGCCTAGCTGAACGGTTTGGCCTTGAGCTGTAATTTCTACTAATAAGCGTCGCAGTTCTTCTAGCTGATTTTTTTTGACAACGACATCGTTAAGTCGGCTACGACTGCGAACACTGCCTCTGCCTGTTGTCAGTTCGCGGGTACATCGTAGGCTTTTGGTATCGCAAGGGATATTGTTGGCTGTTAGCCATGCCGCTACTGGAGGTGGTGCATGAAACGTCGCTTCGATAAGGGCTTTTTTTTCGCCTGTACGCACTAGCCGCCCGCTGGCTTTTCCACCAAGGACTGTGTCAATGGCATCAAGGATAATAGACTTGCCGGCTCCTGTTTCTCCAGTGAGAACATTAAGCCCAGGCTGTAGGGATAATTCAAGCTGATCTATCAGGGTGAAATTATCGATTTTCAGTGAGGTTAGCACGGCCATTGCCTCCTAAAAATGCTTAGAGGAAGAGGAGAAATGTGACGACAAAACCAGATCACAGGGTGGGATAGCCAAATAACGGCATTGCTAGGTAGCGGGCTAATCAATTTTACTGTGGATGCTTTACTGTTGAAATCTAAGTGTAGCTGTGTTGGTTAGACCTCTTTGGCCGTATTCCTTATGTATTTCTGTAGGTATAAATTGCAGCTGTACCTATCGTGGAGTGATCTGGCTGAAGGTCTTTCGCCCTGCCTTAGTTCAGAGGGTTTCGGTATTTTCGTCGGTTAACTGCTTTGACAGCAAATTGCTTTGGGACTAGCAATAGGGATGGGGATTGGGAGAATGAGTTGTTACAATAGTTAATATTGAGGTTGGGTTTGACGCTGGTTTAGGGGCGTCAATGGATGTATCGCCTCCCCAGCTTTACTTATTTAAAACCCTATAGGTTGAGGGATTTAGCTTATGCATGCTGCGTCAACGTCCTCTAATTTTTATGGCCATATTGACTCTAAAGTGATGTCAGTGGATGAGCTGCTGACATATGATCCTATTGCGATCGCAGCTTACTATCGTTCGCGTCCGCTACAGATCGTTGCGCGGTTTTTAGAGCTGTTGTGGACGTTTCTTGGGTTTTCTCTAGGCTTGCTTTGGGACCGACAGACGGGGCGTCAGGCCAGAAATGAGGCAAAACGTGCTGTTCAGCTCCGAACGGTGTTGACAAAGCTGGGGCCTGCATACATCAAAATTGGTCAAGCTTTATCTACCCGTCCCGACTTAGTTCCTCCTGCGTTTATGGAGGAGTTGGTCAAACTACAGGACCAAATTCCTCCATTCTCAAACGAAATAGCATTTCGTCTGATCAAAGAAGATCTGGGACAAACACCAGACAATATTTATGCACAGATTTCGCCTAATCCTGTGGCTGCAGCTTCCTTAGGGCAAGTTTACAAAGCCAAGCTTAAAACAGGTGAAGACGTTGCTGTAAAAGTCCAGCGACCAGGACTAACCGCTCAGATCACCCGCGATATTTACATACTGCGCCGGTTAGCTCAATGGGCGTGTAATAACTTGAGTGTGGTGCGGAGTGACCTAGTTAGCATCATGGATGAGTTTGGCACGCGCATCTTTGAAGAGATGGACTACACCCATGAGGGGGAAAATGCCCAGAGGTTTGAGACCCTCTATGGCTACATGCCAGACATCATCGTACCCGACATCTACACCGAGCTAACCGCCCGTCGAGTTTTGACCATGGAGTGGATCAACGGGACTAAGCTTACTGAGCCAGAAATTCTTGAAGCGAAGGGGTTAAATCCGACTGAGATTGTTGAGATTGGCGTGCAATGCTCCCTAAGACAGCTGTTAGAACACGGTTTTTTCCATGCTGACCCTCATCCTGGTAATTTGTTGGTCACGGATGAGGGGAAATTGGCCTATCTCGACTTTGGCATGATGTGTACCGTCGAGAGCTATCAGCGCTACGGTTTGATCGAGGCCATTGTCCACATGGTCAACCGTGATTTTGAAGGCTTGGCTAATGATTATGTCAAATTAGAATTCCTAACCCCTGAGACGGATCTGGCCCCGATTATTCCAGCATTGGCCACAGTCTTTAACAATGCTTTGGGCGCTTCAGTGGCAGAACTCAATCTCAAAAGCATTACGGATGAGTTCTCTGCTCTAATGTATGAATATCCGTTTCGGGTACCTGCTTACTATGCATTAATTATTCGTTCGCTCGTAACACTTGACGGTATTGCCATCAGCGTTGATCCTGATTTTAAGGTCCTGAGCAAGGCCTACCCTTATGTTGCTAAGCGATTGTTGACTGATTCTTCTCCAGAGCTACGCCAATCTTTGCAGGAACTGTTGTTTAAAGATGGTGATTTTCGCTGGAATCGTTTGGAGAACCTTTTGCGGAATGCCCGTTCTAGTCAAGATTATGATTTAGAAAAAGTTCTACAGCAAACCATCGACTATCTGTTTTCAGAGCGTGGTGACTATATTCGAGATCATCTAGCTGATGAACTAGCAAAAGGACTTGACCAGTTTGGTCACAGCTTGGTTCAGCGTATACAAACTGCTGTAGGTAATGAATCTGTCAGCCCGATTGCTGCCATACCGCCATCCGCTAAAGATTGGGAGCATATTAGTCGGATTGTGGGCCTATTGGGAGAAACCAAGGGTATGAGTGGTGGCACCGTTGTCAGACTTGTACCTCAGGTTTTGGCAAAAGCTGAGACTCGTCAGATGGGGCAGCGAGTGGCTAAGAATTTAGCTCAGCGGGCAGCAGCAAGACTGCTTCGCACGATATTTTTGCCAAGGCCTGGTGGAACACAGTCGGCTGGATTTAATCCTCCTTTGCTATCTGCTCAGAAATCAGCTTAGGGCATCAGTTAGTTATCAGAAGATGCTTAGGATGGTTTGATAAAGGTGGAGTGTGGAATCCTACGCTCCACCTTTATTGCGATTGAGCCTCATTTTGTCGCTCGAGTTCTTCCTGTTCTAGCCGTAGCTTTTTTTCTAAGGCTTGAATTTCATCACGGCGAGCGGCTGTTTCTAAAGCCCGCCGGCGAATCTCCTGACTCTGTAGCGTCAGTGACTGACGCCACTGTTCAGCTCGTTCCACTTCCTGATGAAAAAACTGGGGAGTAACTCCCTGGGTCAAAAATTGAGATACTAAATCCAAGATCCAATCTGTTGCTTCTTGGATTTTGACCACTTGATTGGATGCATCCAGCTCTACTAAAACCAGGGTGCCTTCGTTAAAAGTGACGGGTAGTTTCGATGTAATCTCTTGATCGCCGATAGATAGTTCCCAGAGATAGTCTTCAAGCTGACGCGCTAGAAATTGTAAGACGAGCGCGCCCTCAGACGTTGTATGGCAAACCTTGGCCAAGTGCTGCATGATTGGATAAGCAAACGGCTAAAACCTAGTATACCCTTACCCCCTACGCCGTTTATCTGTTCTGTCGGGGAGGTTCGTCAAGATTTCGTTCATACCTCGTATCAAGGAATACAAATTTTATATTAATTAGGATAACGAGCGGATGCGTAACTCAATTTAGTTGGACCTGTGACGTTAGGGCGATGCTTTTTGATATTCAGTCCATGGCTAAATTTGTTTTGGTCAACATATCTTAGATGAGTTCTAATTTTAAACATGGTTTAAAGTCCATCAAAAAAGTCTGGCTCTTCGGGGTCTAGTATGCTGATGTAATGTTTGATACATTCATGAGCAATG
>ERZ1740059.664-NODE-664-length-17719-cov-4.783175_pt1 | contig 17719 bp, 17 predicted proteins | sample MGYA00581744_ERZ1740059 | MGnify/ENA primary metagenome ERZ1740059 (study PRJEB43018, sample SAMN04849738) | marine metagenome | isolation source: floating plastic debris | place: Pacific Ocean | collected 2008-08-28 | study: EMG produced TPA metagenomics assembly... | reverse complement strand
AGTTTGTCCTCCAGCATATCAGGAGCAGACTGCTCGCGACCGGCCAGCTCTTCGAGCGGGATCTGCGCCGGAAACCCGTTCGCGACGCCCCCGGCATTGCGGAACAGATTTTCAAACTGACCCAGCACCAGCCGGATCGCATCAATTGCCTTTTGCCGATCTGCATCGTTGTCGTAAACCGCCGCGTGCCGCATCATCGCAAAGGTCGGGCGGAAGCCAGTGTTCGCCTTGGCCACCGCCGCATCCAGATGCGTCTTGTAAAGCTCGGCTTCCGAGAACGGACGCGTTAGCGGCCAGCTCATCACATGGCACTTCTCGCGCAAAGCGTAGTCATACGTGATGGGCGACCGCGCCGCGACCCAGACCGGCACGTCGCTCTGGACGGGCTTCGGGCAAGACGTCGAGGTCGAAAACGTCCAGAATTCCCCATCGTGCGCATAGTCCCCCTCCCAAAGCGCGCGCACGGCAGGCAACATCTCTTGCATATGCATCCACGCGTCCGACTGCTTCAGCCCTGGGTTCATCCGATCAAACTCGCGCTGATAGGCGCCCGAGCCGATGCCAAACTCCAACCGCCCATCGCTCAAGAGATCGAGCATCGCCGCCTCACCGGCTAGATTGATCGGATGCCAATAAGCCGCCGTCGCCACCGCCGTTCCTAGACGGATGCAATCGGTATGCTCGGCCCACCAGGTCAGGATCTGGAACGGGTTGGGCGCAATCGTCATCTCAAGCGCGTGATGTTCCGCGGCCCAAACGATATTGAACCCGCCCTCTTCGGCCATCTGCACCATCTCAAGCGTATGATCCCGCACCGCACGCATGTCGGCGGCGTCATTCATCCGCTCCAGATTAACCGCCAGTTGAAACTTCATGGCCCCCTCCTCAGCGCATCACGAACGGATTGGCCATCGGCTCATCCGAGGTGTTCATCCAGACCGTCTTGGGCCGTGTGTAATCGTACATCGCCTGGAACCCGCTTTCGCGCCCATACCCCGACCCCTTGATCCCGCCAAACTCGGCAATGGGTGAGACGACACGATAGGTATTCACCCAGACAATCCCCGCGCGCACCGCGCTCGACATTCGCAGGGACCGCGCGCTGTCGCGGGTGAAGATCCCGGCGGCAAGACCGTGCTCCGTGTCATTGGCCAGCGCCAGCGCTTCCTCTTCGGTCTTAAATCGTTGTGCGCAGAGAACCGGTCCGAAAAGCTCGGTATCAACGATCTTCAAATCCTGCCGAGGACACGCCAGTATAGTCGGCTCAAAGAACAGCCCCTCCATCCCCTCGGGCCGCTTGCCGCCGGTCAGGATCTCCGCGCCCTCTTCCTGCGCAAAGGCCAGCTCGCGCTCAATAGTGTCGCGCTGTCCAACCGTGCAGAGCGGCCCCATCTGCGTTTCATCCAAGAGCGGGTCGCCGATCCGGATCTCCCGCGCCTGCGCGACCATCCGTTCGAGGAATTCATCCGCGATGTCCTCATGCAAATACAGCCGCGATCCGGCGACACAGCTTTGCCCCGTGGCCCCAAAGATCCCGGCAATCGAGGCATTCACGGCGCTCTCAATATTGGCGTCATCAAACACGATGAAGGGCGATTTACCCCCCAGCTCCAGACTGACCTCGGCAAAATTCTTCTTTGAGTTTTCAAGCACATGCCGCGCCGCACCCGGGCCCCCGGTGAAGGATATCCGCGACACCAGCTTGTGCCCCGTCAGCGCCCGCCCGCAGGGATCCCCATGCCCGGTGACGATATTCACCACACCGGGTGGAAAGCCAGCCTCTTCAATGAGTTTGCCAAATTCCAGCATCGCCGCCGAGGCATGCTCAGAGGCCTTCAGCACAACCGTGTTTCCCGCCGCCAGCGCAGGCCCGATTTTCACCGCCACCAGGAAAAGCTGCGAATTCCAAGGCACCACAGCGGCCACCACCCCCAACGGCTCCCGCTTGGTGAAGACAAAGAGATCGGGCTTGTCGATCGGCAGGGTCTCTCCGCTGATCTTATCGGCACAGCCCGCATAGAACTGAAAGAATTCAGCGATATATTTGGCTTGCCACTTGGTCTCTTTGAGCATCTTGCCAGTGTCGATGGTCTCCGTCCGGCCCAGATCCTCTGAACGATCTGCCAGCAACTCCGCCAACCGGCGCAAATGCTTGCCCCGTTCCGTCGGTGTCATCGTCGCCCACGGACCCTTCAGGAACGCCTCATGGGCAGAACGCACCGCGCGGTCTACATCTTCCTCGGTGGCTTCCGGCACACGCGACCAAACCTGGCCCGTGGCCGGGTTCACGCTGTCAAACGCTCCGCCATCCGAGGCATCGACCCATACGCCATCAATCAGCATCTGGTAGGTTTGGATATCGGCCATCGATCGCTCTCCCCGTTGGAACTTACCCTCCATCTTTGTACGAAGCTTGGGCGGGGTATGCATTTTTTCGCCATTCCCTGACGAAAAATATGGGTCAGCTGACATTGCCGCCCGCCCGGATCAAACACTTGCCCAGATCATACAAGAAAGCCCCCCGCTGAGCCTTCTGCGTCTTTGCGTGCTGGATAAGTTGGGAATTGACGCAAGCACCTCTTTTGCGAATTATCGTCACCATGGCCTTTCAGGTGGCGAAAAATCGAAAGTGGCTTCGGCAAACAGACGGCCTACTGAAAGAATAAAAACATCAGGGAGATGAGTATGACACGTGACGTAGACCAACTGGTCCTTGACCGCATCATAGCCGCCGGGCGGCAGCGTGGCATCACGCGACGCAGTTTTGTGGCCCATGCCACAGCGGCGGGCCTCACCGTTCCAGCCGCGACAGGGCTTTGGACCTCCAAGGTGTCCGCGTCAACGCCAAGCCAAGGCGGCAAGTTTCGCGTTGCTGTGCAGGACGCCAACACATCAGACACCCATGATCCCGGTCAATATCTCTCGGTTTTCATGATTCAGCTGGCGCATTGTTCGCGCAGCTATCTGTGCGCGATTGAGCCCGATGGCAGCCTCGGCCCGGACATGGCCGACAGCTGGTCAGCCTCGCCCGACGCCAAGGTCTGGACGTTTGAACTCAATCAGAACGCCAGCTTCCATGACGGGCGCAAGTTCACGTCCAAAGACGCGCTGGCCTCCATCCGTCACCATCTTGGCGAAGACAGCACCTCCGCCGCCGCGTCGCTTCTCTCCAACGTCGTCGATGTGCGCGCCGATGGGGACTTCACGCTTGTGATCGAGCTGGATCAGGGTCTGGCCGATCTGCCCTACATTCTGACCGACTATCACATAGCCGTCGTGCCCGCAGATGGGGATGGCAACGCCGATTGGGAAGGTGGCATCGGGGCAGGCCCCTACCGGATTACGTCCTTCAATCCCGGCGTTGGCGCAGAGCTTGTCAAACATGACGGCTGGCACGGCACAGGTGCGTGGTTTGACGCAGTCGATCTTGTAGCGATCAACGATCCCAACGCCCGTCAAAGCGCAATCATCGCGGCCGACGTGGATGCCAACACATCCGTGGAATACAGAACCTTCCAGCGTCTGGCGCAGAACCCCAATATCGAGGTGCTGAACCTGCCGTCGGGCTCGGCGATCACCTGCCCGATGCACGTGGACAAAGCGCCGTTTGACGACAACAACGTCCGCATGGCGATGAAGCTTTCGATGGATCGCGATGAGCTGAACGAAAAGATCTTCTTCAACGCAGGCACGGTGGGCAATGATTTCCACATTTCGCCCAACATGCCTTACTACCCCGAAGGCATCGAACAGCGCAGCTATGACCCAGACAAAGCCAAGTTTCACCTCAAGGAGGCCGGTCTCGACAGTCTTGAGCTGAACATGTCCGCGTCCGACTCGGTGCAGCCGGGTGCTGTGGATTTCGTGACGCTTTACTCAGAACAGGCCAAAGCCGCAGGCATCAATATCACGCCGGTGCGCGAGTCTGGTGATGGCTACTGGGCCGATGTCTGGCTGAAAAAGCCGTTCATGTTCTCCTCCTGGGGCGGACGACCCACGCCGGACGTGATATTCTCACTGGCCTATCAGACGGGGGCGGCCTGGTCCGAGGCGTTCTGGTCCAATGAGCGCTTTGATGAGCTGCTGCTGCAAGCCAAGGCCGAGCTCGACGACGGTCTGCGCGCCGACATGTACCGCGAAATGTGCATGATCGCCCGCGACGATGGCGGCTCGATCATTCCGCACTTCACCAACTACGTCTACGCGCATCTGACCACGATCGGACGCCCAGATGTGATCGGCAACACGTGGGAGCTCGACGGCGCCCGCGCCTATCAGCGCTGGTGGTTCAAAAGCTAAGCCAGAAAAGACACGCGGGCGGCCGAACGTTTTGCCGCCCGCAAACACCTGCACCCGAAAGTACACCCCATGCGGACGGCCCCCGATGGCACCGCCTACGACATTTTCGGGTCGCCGCAATCGCTTTGGGTCGTGCTGATCCACGGCCTCGGCCTTAACAAGGCGTGCTGGCAATGGACCATCCCGGCCCTGCAGAACGATTTTTGTATCCTCACCTATGACCTCTACGGCCACGGCATGTCGGCAGACCCACCGGACACGCCTTCTTTGAGTTTGTTTTCGCGTCAGCTTCTGGGCGTGATGGATCATTGCAATGCGCCTTCCGCCGCCATTGTCGGCTTCTCACTGGGCGGCATGATCGCCCGCCGCTTTGCGCAGGACATCCCGGCGCGCGTCGACGCTTTGGGCATCCTGCACTCTCCCCACCAACGCACGGCTGAGGCGCAGGCCGCCATCCGCGCCCGCGTCGATCAGGCCCGAGAGCACGGCCCCGAGGTTACGGTCGAGGCCGCGCTGAAACGCTGGTTCACCACAGATTTCCGCGCCGCAAACCCTGACATGATGGGCACGGTTCGCGGCTGGGTCCTCGCCAACCGCACGGGGGTCTATCACACCGTCTACAGCGTGCTGGCCGACGGCATCGATGAAATCGCTGCGCCCACCCCGCCCATATCCTGCCCGACGCTGGTCATTACAGGCGACGAAGATTACGGCAACGGCCCCGAGATGACCCGCGCCATCGCCGCCGAGATCACTGGGGCGCAAACGCTCATCCTCAATGGCCTGCGCCACATGGCCCTGGCCGAAGATCCAGAGGCCATCAACGGCCCTCTGCAAAGATTTCTCAAAAACATCTGACGGAGACACCGACATGCTACCCGAACTCAGAAAAGTCGTCACCTTCGATGAAGATATCCACTCAGAAGGGGGCCGCGCCGCTGAGCCTACCCTTCGCATGATCGGCGTGGCAGCCGTGGTCAAGAACCCCTGGGCCGGTCGCGGCTTTGTCGAGGATCTCTCGCCCGAGATCCGCCGCATGGCCCCGCCGCTCGGCAAAATGCTGACCGACCGCCTGATCGCTCTGGCCGGATCCGGCGACGCGATTGAGGCCTATGGCAAGGCCTGCATCTCCGGCACGGATTGTGAGGTCGAACACGCCTCCGCCCTCATCCACACGCTGCAATACGGCAATTTCTACCGCGAGGCGGTGGGGGCCAAAAGCTATCTGGGTTTCACCAACACGCGCGGCCCTGCCAACACACAGATCCAGATCCCTTTGATGGACAAGCATGATACCGGGCGGCGGTCTCACTATCTCACGGTGCAGTTCTCGATTTATGACGCTCCCGCTCATGATGAACTGGTCGTTGCGTTGGGTGCAGCCACCGGTGGCAGGCCGCACCATCGGATTGGCGACAGATACTCGGACCTCGCCGCTTTAGGTCGCGATGTGGATAATGCAGGGAATGGATGCGACGGCGAGTGATCTAACGGCTCAAACCTTAACTCACGCGCCGATCCGCGGGTGGCGCAACGCGCCGTCCGTGTTGCCGGAGGCAAACCATCGGTTTCACGGGGGCGGTCGGCGCGGCCTGACAGTGCCTGTCAGGCGGGCTCCTTAGATTTAGGACATCCGCTTATTAAGAAAAAGGTTGATCGCCCATTGCGCATCTTCCTCAACCAGCCTGCGCACTTCTCCCGCATCCCCAATCGCGCAAGCTGTCACGATCCGCCAATGACCGTCTTCAATCCTGTCCACCTGAATGAGGTCCACAACCCCCTGCGCCAACCACGGGCCCGTCCGCGCATAAAGCGCATCAATCATCGTCACCAAATCTTCATTCTCCGCCCGCCCATTGATTCCGGAATGAAACGCAAAATTTGCCTTGATGTAGCCGCCTGCATCCCCCGCCAACCATGCCGCAGAGGTCTCCTCAGCCAGTCTTTCCAGCCCGCGAATGTCAGCCTCGGTCATATTCCGGGCCGCCAGCTCCCCCGCCGCGCCTTCAAGCACAGAGCGCACAAAGAACAGATCCGCTGCGTCTTTCGGCGTCAGATCCGGCACGCGATAGGCCTTCTTCGCCGCCCCGATCAACGCCTGCTCTGATGCCAACTGCCTAAGCGCCTCGCGCACCGGCATGGCCGAGACGCCAAACTCCTCCGCCAGCGTGCGGATAGACAGCGGCGCGCCCGGCTCCAGCTCGCCCAGGATCAGCTTTTGACGGATGACCTCATAGACGCGCTGGCTGAGGTTCTCACTGGGCGGCGCTGTCATGCGACCTACGCGCCATGAACTGCTCTAAAACCGCGATCATGGCCTCCATTTCATGATCCAACCCCACGGTAAACCGCAGCTTATCGGCAAAATCATCCAAGGCGAACTTGCGCCCCACAATGCCATGCGCCTTGAGGTTATCATCCGCCGCTTCCGCCTCAGACGCGCTTGGAAACTGCACCAGCACAAAGTTCGTCTGACTGGGATAGACCTTTAGACCACACCCTGGCAGCGCCTCGGTCAGCCGTGCAATCCATTTGCCATTATGCGCCAGAACCCTGTCGCAATGGGCCCGATCCTCCACCGCGGCAATTCCGGCGGCATTGGCCGCTGAATTCACCGGAAAGGACGGCCCCACACGCTCCATCAGATCAATCACCTCAGGCGGCCCATAGCACCACCCGAGACGCAGCCCAGCCAGACTGTAGAGCTTTGAAAACGACCGCGTCATCACCACGTTGTCTGCCTCATGGACCAAGGCGGTGGGATCTTCATACCCCTCGGCCTGGGCATATTCATGATACGCCCCGTCGATGATCAGCAAGACATCCTCGGCCAGAGCGCCGTGCAAGCGCCGCACCTCGTCACCGGGCAAATACGTGCCCGAAGGATTGTCCGGATTGGCGATGATCACGATCTTCGTGCGCTCGGTCACGGCGGCGAGGATCTTGTCCACGCTGTGCCGGAAATCATCGTCATCGGCCGCCACCGGCACCGACCCCGCCCGCATCGCGTAAATCGGAAACTGCATATAGGCGTTCTTGGAATGCACCACCTCATCGCCCGGCCCGGAATAGCGGCTGATGAGACGCAAAAGCCCCGGCCCGAAGGCGATCCGCTTTGGATCGAGATCAAACCGCGCCGCCAGTGTCTCGGGCAGCGGACCGGTGCCAAGCTCAGGATATCTGTGCGCCGTTTCCATCGCCGCCTGAGCCGCCTGGATCGCGTGGGGGCTCGGCCCGAGGGCGGTCTCATTGGACGACAGTTTTGAGATGGTCTCAAACCCCGGCAAAGTCGAAATGCCCACCATGTAATAGCCCACATCGGCAAGGCTTTTCTTGGTCGGCGGCAATGTCAGCGTCATGGAAACCTCCGCAAATCGGACTGGGTGCGTGATGTGTTTATCTGTGATCACAGTTATGATATGGCGATCAGGATTGCAACGATTTCGGCCAAGCCCAGCGCCCGGAGATCCCCATGTCAAACACATCCCAAAATCCCTTGCCCACGACCGGCAAAACCAGCGGTGAGGCGCTGATGCACCTGCTCGAAGACTACGGCGTCGACACCGTGTTCGGCATGCCCGGCGAGCATACGCTCGAGCTTTACCGCGGCATTGAGACCAGCCATGTCCGCCACATCCTCGTGCGCCACGAAGGCGGCGCAGGCTTCATGGCCGATGGCTATGCCCGCGCGTCGGGCCGCCCCGGCGTCTGCACCCTGATCACCGGACCAGGGGTGACCAACGCGGCCACGCCGCTTGCCCAGGCCTATGCCGATTCAATCCCAGTCCTCATCATCTCCAGCGCCAATCGCAGCGAGTCTCTCGGGAAAGGCTGGGGCTGCCTGCACGAGATTACCGATCAGCGCGCGGTCACGGCCCCGCTCACGGCCTTCAGCCACATGGTCACCGACCCCGAAGAGCTGCCCGAACTCATCGCGCAGGCCTTCACCGTGTTCTTCTCTGGCAGGCCCCGGCCCGTGCACATCTCCATCCCCATCGATCTCCTCGACGCGCCCGTGAAAACCGACTGGCAGGTCCGCACGCCCCCGGCCCGGCCGGTCGCGTCTCAGGCCTCGATCCTGGCCGCCGCCCGGATGCTGGCCGAGGCTACCCGCCCCGTCCTCATGGTCGGCGGCGGCGCACAAGACTGTGGCGGCTGCGTCACCCAACTGGCCCAGCATCTCGACGCCGCCGTTGTCAGCTCCAACGCCGGCAAAGGCGTGGTGCCCGAAAGCCATCCGCTCAGCCTCGGCGGCGGCATGATCACCAAGGCCGTGCGCGACTTCGTGGAGACCGCCGATGTCATGCTTTCCGTCGGCTGCGAAATCTCCGAGACCGACAGCTTTGAGGATTACCTCAACATCAACGCGCAACTGATCCGCTTGGACATCGACCCCAGCAAGTTCAACGATATCTACCCTGCCGATCTGGGCGTTCAGGGCGACGCGAAACCCACAGTCGAGGCGATCCTTTCCGCCCTCAAAGCCCTCGGCCCTGCCAAAACCCACGGCATGGCAGATCAACTCGCCCCCGTTCGCCAAGCCCAAAACGCCGATTTCACCGCCGTCGAACAGCAACACAAGACACTGCTGTTGAAACTGCGCGAGGTTCTGCCCGACGATGCCATCATGATGGGTGACATCGCGCAGCTGGTCTACACAGGCTCCGCCGTTATGCCCACCGATCAGCCCCGTACTTGGTTCTACCCCGCAGGTCTCGGCACGCTGGGCTGTGCACTCCCCGGCGCGGTCGGCGCCAAACTCGCCCTGCCGGATCGCCCCGTGGTGGCGCTGCTGGGCGATGGCGGCTTTCTCTTCACCATTCAGGAACTGGCCACAGCCGTGGAACAAGGCCTCTCCATCCCAATAATCCTGTGGAACAACGACGCGCTGGCGATGATCCGCGACGGCATGGTCAAACGTGGCATCCCTGAGATTGGCGTCACCCCCAAAAACCCCGATTTCATCACTGTCGCCCGCGGCTTTGGCTGCCACACCGCCCAACCGGCAAGCCTTGAGGCCTTCGGGGAGGCCGTCACCCAGGCCTTGAACGCCGACGCCCCCACCCTCATAGAGGTGCGCGAAAATGCCCAATGGCTGATGCCCCGAACACCTTAATGACCGAAGGATCAAACTTTGCCCGCACATCTGGGATTTGACGCAACCCGCCTCACCCGCATCTCCGATTGGATGCAGGCCCATGTCACTGAGGGTCGGCTCGCCGGGCTGGCCGTTCAGATCTCGCGGCGCGGAGAGGTGGCCTTTTCCGAGCATAGAGGCCTGCAAGATGTTGAAAACGCCACGCCCGTGACACCAGACACGCTCTGGCGGATCTATTCCATGACCAAGCCGGTGACGTCGCTCGCCGCGTTGATGCTTTATGAAGAAGGCGCCTTTCAGCTTGACCAACCGGTGGCGGATTTCATCCCCGCCTTAGGCGCGCTGCGCGTCTGGAAGGGCGAAGGCCACGCGCTTGACGACACAGAGCCGCTCAAGCGCTCCATCACCATCCACGATCTCATGACCCATCAATCCGGGCTGGTCTATGACGGCGCGGATGGCAATGCCCTCGAACGGGCTGTCGCAGACTATGATCAGAACGCGACCACCATGGCTGATGCGGTGGCCAAGCTCACCCAATACCCCCTGGCCTTCCAACCCGGCGCGCGCTGGTTCTACGGGCTATCCACGGATGTGCTGGGCCACCTGATCGAAGTCATCTCCGGAATGACCCTCGGCGCGTTCTTCAAGTCCCGGGTGTTCGACCCGCTCGGCATGGCAGACACAGGTTTCGAGGTGCCCGTGGATCAAGCCCATCGCCTCGCCACGCTCTACGAATACACCCAAGGCGGCTTTGCCAAGATGGCGGATCAGAACCCCTGCACCCCTCCCGTCACACTGGAACGCGGCGGTGCGGGGCTGGTCTCTAGCATGGCGGACTATCAACGCTTCGCAGACATGCTCCTTCGACGTGGAGCCTTTGCCGGCGGGCATCTCTTGGCCCGCAAAACCTTTGATTTGATGGTCGCCAACCACATGGGCGGCGATCTGGCCAGTCGCGGTCAGGCGCATTTCTCAGAAACCACCATGGAGGGCATCGGTTTTAGCCTTGGTTTTTCCGTGATGCTGGATCCGAGCCGCGCCAAGATCATCGGCTCCCCGGGTGAATTTGCCTGGGGTGGATGGGCGTCGACCGCGTTCTGGGTCGACCCGGTGGAGGAGATGACCGTCATCCTGATGACCCAGCTTGCGCCGTCCTCGGCCTACACCCTACGCCGGGACCTCCGCGTGCTGAGCTATCAAGCGCTTGTCGGTTGACCCCTCACCCGCGAAACCCAGTCGCCACAACGAACTTCTCAGAGCTGTCAGAGCGCGACGCGGGCGGCTTCACATTCGCCACTTTGGTGAAGCGCTGCTTGAGGATCTTCTGCAGCTCCCCCTCCGCGCCCCCGGCCAGAACCTTAGACACGAACGTGCCGCCCTCTTCCAGCACGTCAAACGCCAGATAGGCCGCCGCTTCACAAAGCGCGATGATCCGCAGATGGTCGGTCTGCTTGTGGCCGCTTGAGGCCGCCGCCATATCCGACATCACCACATCTGCCAGGCCACCGAGCCAGCCTTTCACGGTCTCATCGGCGTCATCTTCCATGAAATCCAGCTGATGCAGCTCAACCCCCGGGATCGGCTCCACCTCCTGCAGATCGATGCCCAGGATATAGCCCCGCGGCTTGCCCGCGTCGCCCAGCGCATTGACCCTCGGCACCGCCACCTGACACCAGCCACCGGGCGCGCAGCCCAGATCCACCACCCGCGCTCCGGGTTTCAGAAAACCGAACTTGTCATCAAGCTCCATGATCTTGAACGCCGCGCGCCCGCGATAGCCCTCCGCCTGGGCGCGCTTGACATACGGGTCGTTCAACTGCCGCTGCAGCCACCGCGTCGAGGATGACTTCCGGCCCCGCGCGGTCTTCACCTTGACCTTCAGATCCCGCTGCCCGCGGCCCGAGGTGTTTTTGCCATCCGGTGTCTTCGCCATCAGCCTCCCCTTGCATCAATCAATCGGGTTATCTTCCAGCATGCCATCGGCCGACATCAGCGCGTAGAGGATCCCCTCCCGCAAACCGCGATCCGCTACAGACAGCCGATCCGTGGGCCAGCACCGCAAAAGCGCCTGCAAGATCGCCGATCCCGACATGATCAGCGCCTGACGGTCCGTGCCGATCCTCGGATCGCGTCGGCGACCCGCGGGGCCCAGCGCCAGATAAGACCGGATCACCTTGTCGATCTCTTCAGACGTCATGCGCAGCCCATCCACCTTATTGCGATCATAGCGCTTGAGGCCCAGATGGCTCGCCGCCACCGTGGTGACTGTCCCGGACGTGCCCACAATCTGAAAGCCCTCGCGGGTCGGATCATCCTTGTAAGGGGCAAACTCCGCCAGGTTCTCTTCAAAAAACCAGCTCATCAGCGCAAACCGCGCGCCATCGTCTTCCACATCGTGGAACTGATCGCGCAGCGTGGCCACACCCAGCGGCACAGATATCCAATCCACGACCTTGGCGCCCGTGGCGCATTGCACGCTGGGTTCAAACCCGTCATGCATCCGCATGATGGATTGCGCGCGTTCCTTTGGCGGCACCTTGGTCAGATCAATCCACACCAGCTCTGTCGAGCCGCCCCCGATATCCACGACCAAGAGCTGCTCGGTCCGTTTGCCCACCAGCGGCGCGCAGGACACCACGGCCAGCTGCGCCTCTTCCTGTGGTTCAATGATATCGAGCGTGAGGCCGGTCTCGCGCCGCACCCGTGCCATGAACTCAGCGCCATTTGTGGCCCGCCGACAGGCCTCGGTCGCCACAAGACGCATCCGTTTGACACCGTTACGCTTGATTTTCTGCTGACAAACGCGCAGCGCCTGAATGGTGCGGTAAATCGACGAGCGCGACAGTTTTCCGGTCTTTTCGAGACCAGATCCCAACTGCACAGATTTGGAAAAACTGTCCACAACTTCGAATTGGCTGCCCTTTGGTCGGGCGACCAGCATGCGACAAGAATTCGTGCCCAGATCCAACGCGGCATAAAGCGGGGCGGTTCCGGGCCGGTTCAGTGCGGGGCTCTCAACCGTGTTTGGGATAGCGCCCGCACTTTCGGGACGCCTAGGCGACATAAAAACACGCCTTCCATTTCGAGTTGCTTTGACCGTAGGCCGTGAAATCGTCCGACGCAAGCGTTGAGGGGTCTGCAGGCTTCATGATGAATAGCTTTCATGTGACCGCGGCGTTATCTTGTGCATACTATCTGCACAAGACGGGTCAGAAGATTGCGACAAACCGGTGTCGCAGTCCGTTTGTGTTTTGTCGAAAATCGACGCCGGAAACGGGGCGCTCTGCTTTAGGTAGGGGCAACTCAGGTTAAGGAATCAACCATGGTCGATGTCACTGTTGTGTACTGGCGCGATATTCCCGCGCAGGTGATTGTGGGCAAGGGTCGCCGCGGCGCGAAAAAACAGCTGCCCGAACGCTTCGAGCAAGCGATTGATGCGGCCGCCATGCGTCTTGGCGCGAAAGACGCCGATGCTTATCTCGCCGAGTGGCGCAAAGCACCGCCCTACCAGGTAGAGGGCGATGCCGCAGACGTGGCCGAAGCAGAGGCCACACGCATTGAAACCGAATATGATCGCGACCGGGTACGAAAACTGATTGCCAATAATGGCTGGGCGTGACCAGACCAGCAGCCTATGGGAGAGTGTCATGGCACTTTTGAACTTCAAAAAGCGTGAAACGAAGACGCCCGGCAACAGCGCCGAAATGGAGGCCTTCCTGCAGGGTTACTCCATCGAGGTCATGCCCCGCACCGCCGAAAAGGTGGAAGACTTCCGGGCGCTCCTGCCGGAAGGCACACGCGTCTACATTGCGCACATCGAAGGCACGCCCATCGAAGACATGGTGGCAACCGCCAAGCGTCTGGCCGAAGACGGCTATCCCGTGATGCCCCACATTCCCGCCCGCATCATCAAAGATGCGCCCACGCTAACAGACAGGATCGCGCGCTATCAGGGTGAGGCTGGTGTCGATCAGGCGCTCTTGCTCGCAGGTGGCGTGGACACGCCCCATGGCGCCTTCGAAAGCTCTATGCAGTTGATGGAGTCGGGCGCGTTTGACAAAGCAGGCTTCAAGCGCCTGCATGTGGCAGGCCACCCCGAGGGCAACAAGGACATTGATCCAGACGGCTCCACCAAAAACGTCGAAGACGCGCTGCAATGGAAGCAGAAATTTTCCGAGCGCACCGACGCAGAGATGGCGCTCGCCACCCAGTTTGCCTTTGACGCAGGCCCGATTATCGAGTGGGCCAATGCGCTGCGTGCGGCGGGCATCACGATCCCCGTGCATATCGGCATCGCCGGTCCTGCCAAGCTGCAGACGCTGATCAAGTTCGCCATTGCCTGCGGCGTGGGCCCGTCGCTCAAGGTGCTGCAGAAGCGCGCGATGGATGTCACCAAACTGCTCTTGCCCTATGAGCCGACAGACGTGCTCTCAGACCTCGCCGCCCACAAAGCCGCCAACCCCGATTTCAACATTGAAAGCGTCCACTTCTTCCCGCTCGGCGGGATCAAGACCAACGCCACCTGGGCCATCGAAAACGGTGGCGCTGCGACCAAACCGGCAAATGCCGCCTGAAGGACACCCTAGATGACACAAACCATCGTCGAATCGAAAACCAAAACCGCCATCATCGGTTTTGATCAGCCCTTCTGCGTGATCGGCGAACGCATCAACCCCACCGGGCGGCGCATTCTCAATGAGCAGCTGGAACAGGGCAACTTTGAGATGGTGAAATCCGACGCCCTCGCCCAGGTCGCCGCTGGCGCCACGATGCTCGACATCAACTCGGGCGCTGTCTTCAAGAACAAGATGGCCGAAGATGTGCGCTACGCCGACAACAACTTCGTGGAACCGCCCCTGATGAAAGAGCTCGTGAGCCTCGTGCAAGGCGTGGTCGACGTGCCGCTTTGCATCGACAGCTCCGTGCCGGGGGCGCTTCAGGCCGGGCTTGAGGCCTGCGAAGGCCGCCCTCTTGTGAACTCCGTCACCGGTGAAGAAGAAAAGCTCGAGCAGGTCCTGCCGCTTTGCGCGAAGTACAACGTCCCCGTAGTGGCCATCTCCAACGACGAAACAGGCATCTCGGAAGATCCCGATGTGCGCTTCGCCGTGGCCAAGATGATCGTGGAACGCGCCGCCGACCACGGCATTCCGGCCCATGACATCGTCGTTGACCCGCTGGTCATGCCGATCGGCGCCATGGCGACCGCCGGTCAGCAGGTCTTCACCCTGGTGCGCAAACTGCGCGAAGAATTGGGCGTGAACACCACCTGCGGTGCGTCGAACATCTCCTTTGGTTTGCCCAACCGCCACGGCATCAACAACGCGTTTTTGCCCATGGCCATGGGCGCAGGCATGACATCGGCGATCATGAACCCCATTGCACAGCCCGCAAAGCAGGCCGACAAGGACGCCAAACGCGCTGAGGCCGCGGCCGCAGGCATCGTCATTCCCGACGGCATGGATGACGAAACCTTCTGCCAGCTCTTCGGCCTCGGCTCCACCAAAGCCCGCGCTGGCAAGGAAATGGAGGCCATCCGCGCCGCCAACTTCCTTACGAACAACGACCCCCATGGCGGCGATTGGATCAAGTTCAACAAACCCCCGGCCAAAGCCGGTGAGGAAGAAGGCCGCGGCGGGCGCGCCGGAGGCCGCCGCCGCCGCCGCGCGTAAGCGAGGCCGCCCGCCAGGGCGGAAGAGCGCCATGCCCAGGTTTCACATCGAGCTGCTCACCAAAGAGCGGCTCGATTGCGCTTTTGCTCTCACAACCGAGGTCTTCGCCGCCTCCAGCACCCTGCACGCCGCCCTCGGCGTCAATCTCCGCCTCTACCAGACATCCCTGCGCCCCGCCTTTGAGGCCATGGTGCAGGAAGGTCTCTCACTGGCGGCCACAGACGCAAAGGGCCAGATGCTGGGCGCGCTCATCGCAACGGATCTGCACGCCACGCTGCGCGACCCGGCCCCATCAGGCCCCTACCCGCAGATCAGCGCGCTCACCCAGGCCCTGACCCAAACCTACCGCGCCCAGCGCGCGTTCGGCCCTGGTGAGGTTCTTCTCGTCGATATGTCCGCCGTCCACCCGGACGCGCGCGGTCTGGGGATCTACCGCGCCCTGCGTAAGCATCTGGAAGACAGATCGCACAAGACCCATTGGCACTACGTAGTCGGGGAACTCTCATCGATGGTCACACAAAAGGTCGTTCTGGAAAAGATGGGCCACCGCACCGCAGCAGAGATTGCCTTTGAGCGCTTTGAGTGGAACGGCACGCGGCCCTTTGCGTCCATCACCTCACCGCCCAGCATCATCCTCGCCGAGGGCATGCTCTGATCCGCAACACCCGCATCCGCCGTCCACATCCGGCACCGGGTCATGCCCCGACCCGCCCCACGGATTGCACCGCGCGATCCGGCGCAGCGCCCGCCACCCGCCATTGAGCCCGCCGTGCATTTCCAGCGCCTCCCGCGCGTAGGCGCTGCAGGTGGGGGGATAGCGACAATAGTGCCCCACCCAGGGCGAGCCAATCAGGCGGTAGGCCTTCACGGGCCAGGCGAGGATCCGGGCAAGCATGCTCATACCTTGGAGTGTAGCTTGCGCAACGCGGTTTCAAAATGACAAATGAGGTCCTCAAATGGCGCCGTCCCAGTGACGCCCGCACGCCCAATAAGCGCATAATCCCAGCCTGGGCGCGCATGAATGGGCAAAACATGCCGCGCCACCTCCCGCAGCCGTCGCTTTGCGCGATTGCGCGCCACCGCGTTGCCCACCTTTTTGGAACAGGTGAACCCCACACGCACGTCGGCCGATCCATCCCCCCGATGCCGCCCCTGCACCAACACTGTGGGCATCACTTGCCTGCGCGCGCGGTTCAGCGCCAAAAAATCCGTCCGCTTCTTCAAATCGCAAACGCGAAAAACCGCCCGAGGTGCCCTCTCCGTCATCTCTACGGAGGCCTCAGGCGGTGTCATGATTGAACCTCGGTCAGTAAGGCGCGTTACGCGCTCAGCGATTTGCGACCCCGGGCACGACGTGCGTTCAGGATCTTGCGTCCGGCCTTCGTGGCCATGCGCGCGCGGAACCCGTGACGGCGCTTGCGCACCAGATTTGATGGCTGAAATGTGCGTTTCATCGATCCGCTCTCCGGTCTGTGGCGGCCACGCAAGATTCGCGCGTGATCCCAGAATGTCTTCGTGAAGACTGGTCTATAGACGCGGCCCGCCGCCAAGTCAAACGGCGCAGACGTGGTTTTGCAACAAAACGCACAGATTGTTCAGGCTTAGATGTTACATTTTCCCGCGAATGCTGCAAATGACCTTAGGACATGTTCACCCCGGATCACCGGCGCGTGAGGCGACTGGCGCGGAGGCCGATTTCTACGCATGTAAGGCTCAAGGAAAAAATGAACCATAAACCGGAGCATAAGATGGACAATGCAACGCAAACTGCAAAACCAGGGCTCATGCGCCATTTGCCTCTGGCGATCATCTTGCTGGTGGCCGTCATCGGGTTCTTCACCCTCAAGGACTATCTGACCTTCGACACACTGCGCGAAAACCGCGAAGCTCTGCTGGCGTTCCGCGACAACAATTTTCTCGGGCTCGCCGGGGCCTTCATAGCCATCTACATCGTGATCGTGGCCTTCTCCCTGCCCGGTGCGGCGGTCGCCTCGGTCACTGGAGGGTTCCTCTTCGGGCTTGCCCTTGGCACCACCTTCAACGTGATGGCCGCATCTGTCGGCGCCTCACTGATCTTTCTCGCGGCCCGCTACGGCCTCGGCCAGACGCTGGCTGCGAAAATGGACGCCTCCGAAGGCAGCCTGAAAAAGCTCAAGGACGGCCTGCGCGAAAACGAGATCAGCGTGCTCTTCCTCTTGCGCCTTGTCCCGGCCGTGCCCTTCTTTGTGGCCAATCTGCTGCCCGCACTGGTCGGTGTGAAATTCTTCAACTTCGCCTTCACCACCGTGCTCGGCATCATCCCCGGCGCGCTTGTCTTCACCTGGATCGGTGTCGGCCTGGGCGAGGTATTTGACCGCGGCGAAAGCCCCAACCTCTCCATCCTGTGGGAGCCGCAGGTGATCGGGCCGATCCTCGGGCTCTGCGTGCTCGCAGCCCTTCCCATGGTCATCAAAGCCATTCGCGGCAAAAAGGACATCTAATCATGGAACGCATTAAGACCGATCTGCTGGTCATCGGCGCCGGCTCTGGAGGGCTGTCTGTCGCAGCAGGCGCCGTACAGATGGGGGCCAAGGTGGTCCTGCTCGAAGGCCACAAGATGGGCGGCGATTGCCTGAACTATGGCTGTGTTCCGTCCAAGGCGCTGATCGCC
>ERZ1740059.663-NODE-663-length-17736-cov-8.496974_pt1 | contig 17736 bp, 15 predicted proteins | sample MGYA00581744_ERZ1740059 | MGnify/ENA primary metagenome ERZ1740059 (study PRJEB43018, sample SAMN04849738) | marine metagenome | isolation source: floating plastic debris | place: Pacific Ocean | collected 2008-08-28 | study: EMG produced TPA metagenomics assembly... | reverse complement strand
GTTGCTGATCCTCGGTATGATTTTATCTGCGAGATACTGTCCTATGGCATATCTCGTCGATCAGTTCATCCTCTAAATCAGCAACGGCAAAAACTACCCTTCTGGATACGAACGCTGTTTAATGGGACATCGACTTATAAGTTGATACCGGATATGAGCGCAAATGTCTCAACTTGCAGTACCATATGGCGCTGAATGCGTTTGTTACCTTCAACGTCAATCTGTACTTGGTGATCTCTGATGTCGACTTGCTGGGCAATTATTATCGGAATCAATCAGTATCAGGGTTTTCAGCCCCTGATGCAGGCTCAAAATGATGCGGTGGGTATTCGGCGATATCTGATTGATGATGCCGGATTTGCACCGGAAAATTGCATCTTGCTGAGTGATTTGTCTACGTCGACCGAGCAGGAAGCGGTCTACCCTGACCGAGTGGCTATTAATGACTGGTTAGAAACCATTTGCCAAGGGCGGGTACAACGTGATGACACCGTCTGGTTTTATTTCAGTGGCTATGGGGCCCAGGCGGATAATAAGGACTATCTGATGCCCGTTGATGGGGACCCGGCCCAGGTTAAACAAACTGGGATCTCTTTACAGGATGTGGTCAAACACCTAAAGCAAGCACCGACCCAGAACACCATGATGGTGTTGGATATGAACCGCAGCCAGAGTGCCCTGGCGGGTCAGGCGATTGGTGAGCAGGTGACTAAGCTGGCGCGCAAAGCCCGCATTCCGCTGATCTTGTCTTGTCAGCCCAATGAGTTCTCCCATGAAACCTTGGCGGTTCGTCATGGGTTGTTTACGGCTGCGCTGTTAGAGGGACTGCGCTATGACGGCTGTGCCACCCTCAGCCACCTGGAACGCTATTTAGTAGAACGGGTCCCCGAGCTGTGTGAACACCACTGGCGACCCATTCAAAATCCGCTGGTGGCTTTACCAGAGGAGCAAAAGTTTCGGTTGTTGTGGCATCAGCGGGATACATCTGCCCCTGAGGCCGCAGCTCAAGGTGATGCAGCAGCTCAGGGTATAGACGTACCGGAGACCGAGCCACTGATTCCCGATAATCCAGACACTGCAGTTTATGCGCCGGAGACCGAGCCGCTGATTCCCGATAACCCGGATGCAGTTGATTGGGATGATGGGGCGGGGCTGGTTCCTGAGCCTGAGCAGGTGTTGATTTTAGAAGATGATTTACCAGAGGAACCGCAACGGGAGCCGTTCTCGCTAGATCCGGTTGAGGCTGATGATGACGAGGCCGATGTCTATGGCACCACCCTGGAGAATGAACTGCCTGATGATGCGCCGCCTAGTAAGGGGCGTACGGGTGGTTGTTTAGGGGCGTTGGGTGCCTTGGTGGCTCTGTTGTTGCTGGGGGCTGTTCTGTTTCGTGACCAGCCGGCGGTGCAAACTGCGCTGGAACGTGTGCCGCCTGATTGGCTGGCGCGGGTTGGTTTGGACCCTGATGGGATAGGGGGTGGTGAGACCGATGGTGAGACCGATCCGGATGTAGTTCCTCCGGACGCTCCTGACGCTGAGCCAACGGTGGATGGGGCAGCGGAGGAGTCAACGGCTGAGGCACCGGATGGTGACCCAGCTACTGAGCCTGCAGGCACCGAAGAGTCAGACACCGAGGACCCAGACCCTGAGGAATCGGAGACTGAGGAGCCGCAGACCCCAGACAACCCGGATGCGGAGTTGGATGTGGAGGAGGCTGGCGGTGTGGTGGATGACCCCGATGCTGGGGCCGCTGATGGGGAAGATGCTGTGGCGACCAGTCCCGATGGTGTAGTGACTGCTGCGGGTAATACGACGACGACCGCGACGGATACGTCGGCACTGCTGGCTGAGGCGCGGCGGTCGTTACGGCCTAGTCAGGCTTCTCGGTTTGCGGGTGCGATCGCAACTGCCCGTCAAATCCCCCCTGGTGATCCCAACTATGCCCAGGCCCAGGCCGACATCAAGCGCTGGAGCCAGGTGATCCTTGACCTGGCCGAGGGTCGCGCCGCTGAGAGCGAATTAGACGCCGCCATTAACGCCGCCGAGCTAATTCCCAGCGAGCCTGCCGATGTCTATCAAACCGCCCAGGAACGGATTAGCTTTTGGCAGACCCGCGCCGATGCCAGGGCCCTGATCCGCGAGGCCCAGGCAATACCGCGTCTCGGCCAGGCCAGCACCTATCAAAATGGAATTTTGAAGCTGCAGGACGTCCCCGACAACCTACCCATTGAGTATGGTGATGCCCAGCGGCTGATCGGTGAATGGACCGAAAAAATGCTCACCATTGCGCGGGCGCGGGCGGCTCAAGGGCGATACGACAGTGCCATTGAGGCCGCGTCACTGATCCCCGAAAATACCCAGAACTACCAGCAGGCCCAGACCGAGATCACCCGTTGGAGAGAACAATAGGCCATGCAATCCCGCCGTATCCCCCCCGGTCCTGGTCAGGAGTCCGTTTGGGACTATCCTCGCCCCCCGGCCCTAATGGATAGCTCTAAGCGTATCCAAATAATCTTTAATGGCCAGACCATAGCCGACAGTCGCCAGGCTAAACGGGTATTAGAAACCAGCCATCCGCCGGTTTACTACCTGCCGCCAGCGGACATTACCATGGACGTTCTAACGGCGGCCCCTGGTACCTCATTTTGTGAGTGGAAAGGGCGCGCCCACTATTACACCCTGACCGTGGGCGATCAGGTGGCAGAACGGGTGGCCTGGTATTACCCAACACCCACCGAGCGATTTCAGTCCATCGCCAACTATGTGGCCTTTTACCCCAGTGCCATGGAGGCTTGCTATGTCGATGGCGAGCGAGTCCAAGCCCAGGCTGGAGACTTCTATGGCGGATGGATTACCGCCGATATCGTCGGCCCATTTAAAGGGGCGTCAGGTACCTGGGGATGGTGATTCTAATCGGTTAGCACGGTTTGAATATCACCCAGAATATCGACAATGGCTTGGAGCTTGGTCTCAATGACCTGTTTCTGTTTGATGAACTGGTTGAGCCGTCGATAGCGGGCAATGGCCATACTCAAGACCGGTACCTGCTCTGGCGGACATTGTTCCGCTTGGATTTGCCCGCTGCTGCTTAACCGACACAGATAATACTGACTCGACTTTTCGTCCGCTGCTGTCGGATTTGCGTGAGATACCGTGGTGACATTGGTGTTGAGGCTGGTCGGCTCATCCGTCGGTGTCCCCTGGGCCAACATATTTTTTTCCAGGGCTGACAGGTAGTTCATCAAGTCATTGGCATCACCATGGCGAAAAAGAGCCACATCCATGGTTTCTAGCTGGGTTTGCTGAGATTGATCGCCACCGATAGCGGTCTGTTCCAGCTGAATGCCGTCAGACGGATTTGAGTATTTAACAGAGGGGTTCGAGTATTTTACCGATGCATTTAAGCTGGCTTCAGAGGCTAACCACCCTGACACTACCGGGCCTTCAGCATAGACCTGATGAATATTTTGAGCCAACTGTCGCAGCCGGAGCTGGTACTGTTGCACCTGTTTGTAAATATCGGTTAGCGCATTCAGAGCAATAGCCGGATTTACCTCATAGCGAAGACTGTTAGGTTCGCCATCGTCTGTGTGGGGAAGTCGGGGAACTTTAGAAGTAGGCATTGCCTGTGCTACCAAACTGCCAAGTGAAGAGAACGTGTTCTACGGTGCTAACCCTGATGCAAACTGCAGGGTGCAGTCGCCTATAAATCCTAAAACAGTTGAGTTAGAACTGTTTGAAAGACAGGGCGCTTAATAGAATCTTTGAAGTAGTGTTGAATTTGATTATGTCGACCCTTTCAACAGCAACATTCAAGCTGCCAATATTGAACGGGCTCACCGTTAATGATTAATCTGTCTGCCCCAGTATACTGCGGCTTTTTAGAAGCGTCATAGGGAGTCTGCATAAACCTGGTGCCATAGGCTAGAACGATTTGCCACAGCCTATAATTTCTGTAAATGACGTGACAGTTCTCTGTGCCAATGGGGGTATTGTTACCCTTTATGGGCAACTTTTCTTGATACGTGCCACCATAGGGGCGCAGGTGCAACGTGCCTGCTAATGTGTTATTTCGCTTTGTTTGTTGGATAGCCACCCAAGCGATTAGCTATCGTCATTGGGGTCTTCAATTATGCGATTACCTCCATCTGTTCGATACTTACCGTCTCGATTTCAGGTTGCATTAAATCCATGGCTCTGGCTTGGCATCTTATTAACGGGTGTGGTCGGTGTCTATGCCTGGCAATATCGCCAAGACTCAGGACAGCTGCCCTGGCAGATCGGGGCGACGGGGTTAGGCAGCTCAGGCGATGCCACCTCCACCGATGTGCTGCTTGAGTCCCTGACGCCTGAAGAGCAGGCCGTTGCCGCCGAATTAGACAATATTGAACTACTGCTAGCTCAGCTTGACTCCGATGTGTCTGCCCTGACCACAGGGGGTGATGCCAGCGCTGCTGCTGCCCTCAATGAGGCCTTGGCTGATGCCCCCGAGGTGTCTAGCGAGTCCAGTGTTGAGCGGTTGACCCGCTACATCGATGAATACAGCTTTGTGGGCACAAACGCTCGGGGCTCAAACCCTCAGGCGACAAGAAGCAATGCCCCCATTCCGCTACAGCGCGAGCAACCCCCCCAGTCTACGTCTGTGGAAGAGTCTCAAACTGCGGCTGCCCTGGCCGAGTCTTTTGCGGCCCGTCAGCAGCAGCTTGAACAGGCGCGTTCTGCAAATTCGGAGGCTGAACAACCCGCTTCGAGGGCCGACATTACGAGGGCACCTGTTACCGGACTACCCGCCGAGACTGCGGGCGAGGTGGTTACCGATGATCAATCCTCCTTTGTCTTTGACCAGACGGGGGTGGTTCCTGGCAGTTTGGATGGACTGAACCGCACATTTATTCGCACCACCCCCAATATGTCGCCCCCCCCTGGGACGACGGGGTATGTGCCCCCGGCCTCTTTGCCAGCTTTTAACCAGGCTAACCAACCCTCGAGTGAAAACCCATTTGCTAACCGGTCTTCTGGTGCTTTTGAGACGGCTGCTCCCTCGGTTGAGCTGCCTGAGCGCTCCCAGGTGCTGCCGCCTGCCGGCCCCTCTGTGACTACGCCATTGGAGCTGCCAACCCTGGATGGCTCTAATCAGCCAGCCACCTCTAATCAGCCCCGCAATGCCTGGGAGGCTCTTTGGGATTAGGGGCTAGGGCTAGAATCTGCCGTAGCTGAGCCTGCGGCTGGAGGTCTGCTGGGCTGCTGGGCTGAGGCGATTGTCACCGAAGGTTGGCTGGGATATTCATTGTCCTAACTGACCTGACGGCAGCAGAATAGGGAATTGCAGGTAAGCTGTAATTTTCTAGTTTGTGCTGGTTAAGGAGCCACCCATGGCAAAGCAAAAGGGTAAAAAGACAGGCCAGGCAACGGATCGGGTCGTATATTCAGAATTTGGTCAAAATCCGGCCATGGAGCGTGCCGTGCCGGACCGCCCGCCGTCTGAGCAAGATCTGCGGGTGCAGGTGAGTGGCAAGGGTCGCAAGGGTAAGAAGGTGACCATTGTCAGTGGATTTCAGCATGCCCCCGAGACCTTAACTAAGCTGGCTAAGGCCCTTAAAGCCCAGTGCGGCTCCGGTGGGACGGTTAAGGACAATACCATTGAAATCCAGGGGGAGCATGCTCCTAAGCTGGTGACTCTGCTGATTGAAAAGGGGTATCGAGCCAAGCGCAGCGGCGGCTGATATCCCTGTGGTTTTCCCTGTTTTTTCTATGGCTTTTATGAATTCAAAGTTGGGGCGATACGGGCTTCTGGGGCTGTTAGTGTGTCTGTGGATTGGCTGGCTGGGGTTGGGGGTGAGTGCCCTGGGGGTGAGTGCCCTGGATGACTGGCGGCAGCAGCCCTGTGTTAGGGCCCTCAGTCAACGTCAAATTCTACCTGTGGAGCAGGTGCGCTATGGCGCTCAGCCGATATCACAGCGGCAGCTGGCGACGGCGGTTCTCAAGGCGTTTCCGGGGGAATTTGCAGCGGCTAATGCGGCCTTGGGGCTGACGTTTGATGGGGAGACCGAAATAGATCAGCTGCTGCTGGCGGCCTTGGGGGATGCGGCTGGGGGGCAGCGGGCTACGTTGCGATCGCAGGCCCTATCCATCCTGGCCACCGGGGCGGCCCTACCCTACCAGGCCCATGCCACCCGTTTGCTAGGGGCCACCTTTCGCGACAGCTCACTGATTTCCATAGACAGCCGTGAAGGCGTAGCGGCGGCACTGGCCCAAGGGGTTATTCCCACCGAGGCCGATACCCTGGCTGCGCCTCCCCGGTTTAATCCCAATCGCAGTGCGTCCTATAGTATGGCTGCCAATCTGCTGTGTGCGGCCAGTGATGACCAGACCGTTGCGGCCCTGGTGCCCCAGCGGATTCAGCCCGGTAACATCGCTCCCCCGTCCAGTCCTGAACAGGAGCTGCGCGGAGCCTGGCTGACCAATATTGATAGCCAGGTTCTCTTTTCCCGCGCCAACCTAGAATCAGGTCTACAGCGGCTGGCAGCGCTTAATTTCAATACGGTGTACCCCACGGTGTGGAACTGGGGCTATACCCTATACCCCAGTTCCGTGGCGCAGCGCACCTTTGGCTATCAGCAGGGGCTGTACCCCGATTTGGCTGATACGGGTGAGCGCAACGAGGCCCTAGAGGCGGCCCAGGGTGACCGCGATATGCTGCAAGAACTGATCAGTCTGGCCCATCCCCTGGGGCTGCGGGTGATTCCCTGGTTTGAGTTTGGATTTATGGCCCCAGCAGATTCGGCCCTGGCCCGCAGCCATCCAGAGTGGCTTACCCAAAAGGCCGATGGCAGCACGGTCAAAGCCGAAGGCACCCACCAGCGGGTGTGGCTCAATCCGTTTCACCCTGAGGTGCAGCAGTTTATGCTCGACATGGTGAGCGAACTGGTGGCTAACTACCCCATTGATGGTTTTCAGGTGGATGACCACTTTGGCCTACCGGCGGTCTATGGCTACGATCCTTACACCGTTAGCCTGTATCGCCAGGAGCACAATGGTCAGGCTCCACCGACGGATAGTTACGATCCAGACTGGACCCGCTGGCGTAGTGACAAAATTACCGATGTCATGGGGCGCATCTTTGAGGTGGTCAAGACCCGTCAGCCCACGGCAGTTTTATCGGTGTCGCCCAACCCCCATGAGTTTGCCAACCGATATTTTTTGCAAGATTGGGATACCTGGGTAAACCGAGGCTATGTGGAGGAGCTGATTGTACAGCTCTATCGCAGCGATCTGGGGCGGTTTGTGTGGGAAATGAACCGCCCTCCGGCCCAGGCGGCCCGTCGCCACATTCCCACGGCGGTGGGGGTGCTTAGCGGTTTGCGAGGGCGGCCCGTACCCATGGAGCGGATTCAGGAGCAGGTCAGGGCTATTCGCGATCGCAGCTATGCCGGTGTGTCTTTTTTCTTCTACGAATCCCTTTGGTGGTCAGACACCGAGACCTTAGACCAGCGTCAGCAGTCTTTGCTGCAGCTATTTCCCCACAAGGCCACCGTTCCCCAGGTTTGATTCCGCGCCTATTGCAACCCCTATTGAACCGGTGTATCCACGGCTGCCGGTACGTCGGTGCCTGGTGCGGGCACCTCTGAGTCAACCACGGTGGTTTGCGCCGATGGTTGAGTCTCTTGCAAAATCACCGTCTCCGGCAGCCGATTAATCTGGGTCTCAGTTTCAGGTTCTGGCACCGTCCCCAGGTTTTCAAAGCCATTTTCAGTTGGGGGGATAATCTCTGTCGGTGTTGCCGCAGTCTCCCCAGGTATGGTGGGCAATGGCGGTTTTTCAATGGGTTGATTGATCACTTCGGGCACCGTAGTCTCGGGCATCGTAGTCTCGGGTATCGTAGTCTCAGGCACGACGGTCTCAGGCACAACGGTTTCTGGCACGACGGTCTCTGGCACAATCACAATTTCCGGTGTTTGAACCGCTTCCGGTGCGGGCTGTTCCACCGGTCCTGTCGGTTTGACAATGGGATCGACTGGATCGGGGGTTGTGGGGTCGGGGATGACTGGTGCGACCGGTGCAACCGGCTCGACTGGGTCGACTACGGGGCTCGGAGCGGTTGGTTTTGTGACCGGCGGCTGAGGTTGGGCAGGCGGCTGAGGTTGGGCAGGCGGCTGAGCGGCCTGCTCACGCGTTGGCTGATTGACCGTGGCGCTGACGGCGCTTTCAAACCCGCCCGCTAGGTTGCCCCGTTGCAAAAATGCAGCGGCGGGTGACACCGTAAACTCGGGTATGGCTCTGGTTCTGGCTACGGGTGCATTGTCACTGACCGAGAGAAACGCCGGATTTTCAATAACGTCATCGCCATCCTCAAACTCGTCTTGTTGGTTGAGGGCATCTTGAATTTCCTGGCGGACCGCATCAACGGCTGCATCCCCCGTATCCTCATCCAGATTGTCGATGCCCAGTCCCGTTATCAGGTCGCTGGTGGCGTAGAACTCATCCAGGTCAAACGAAAATAGGTTTAAGGTGCCGTCCGCCTGCAATACCGCCATTTCTCCGGCATAGAGCGGCTGCTGCGCCGAGCCATCCTGGTTAAAGGCCATCATAGGTCCGGCTGGGTTATTGGTCAGAGCGCCAATGATGGTGATGTTGGTTTCGGGCACAAATCGGACAAACAGGGCCGACCCATGGATTCCCGTGACAGCGTTAGGGGTTTGAATGGTGGTCCGTCCCTGCCCTGGTGGGATCAGCAGCAGCACCGTCCCGTTGGAGAGACGAAAGTTTCTGGTATTGGGGGTAAATTGAAAAACGGCGCTCTCGCCAATGCGAGCCAGTGACCCATCGTTAAAACGGAGTTCTGCGCGGGAGCGACTGGCGGTGCTGAGGGCGTCATTAAGCCCTAGCACGTCAGAGACTTTTGCGGCGCGCGAACGGCCATTGGTATAGAGTTGCACGTCATTGCGAGTGAGCTCTACCCTGGCCCAGGTAAGGGTGGACTGGGCTAGGGCTGACCTGGGCATCGATATCAGCATCCCCAAGGATGCGCAAACCAGGGACAGCCAGCGACCAGTCGCCGCTACATTCAATTTTTCCATTACAGTTGGATGCGAACCGATCAATTAGTTAGGACAACTACCTGATGACCCCCGATAAAATGCGTTTATCCATTAGCGAATAAACGCCTATTCCAAAGCCGTAATGCTGGCCTGACTCAGGTCCGAACTATGGGCTATGGAAATAGTGAGATCATCAACCCCCCAGATATACAAAGTTCTTCATGCACCCTTAAACTCATGCTACTGGCCTTGTTCGCAAAGATGGGCAAGATTTGATGAAGTGTCGAACGTTAGTTCACACTTTATTTGAAGATTGTGTCCGGCAAGTTAGAAATCGTCCATCAACAGCGGCGCCAGACGATTGAGAATGGGATCGTCACTATCCGGGGACTCATCCGCTGTCTGGCTGTCTGGCCCTTGGGCCACTGGCTGACTATTGGTTGGGGTATTTGTCTGGCTATCTATCTGATGATTTTGCGGGCTAGCGGCGGCTGTGGTGTTAGTCTCGCCTTCGAGGGCCGCCACTCGGACGTTCAGCTGGGCGATCTGATGCTGTAGCTCCATAAACAGCAGTACAGACTGGGTGGGTTCCTGGGCCAGTAAGTACTGCTGCAGTGCCTGCTTACACAGATCGCTAAAGCTTTGGTCATGTTTTGCCTGGTGGGTTGCGATCGCATCCAACAAAGCCCGATCCCCCTCACTTTCATCGAAGGAAACGCTCTTACGGATGGATCTAGCAGCCATGTTTAATTAATCAGCAGCAATAACACTGCCCCTAATAACGCATAGCCAGGGGTTGTCCGTCAATCTAGCCAGCAGCCTAGCCAGCAGCAGCCTTGAGGTTAGCCAGTTGAGCCTCACCATATATGTACTGACCCAGGGCATTTGCCTGGCGTGACGGCTTTGCCAGATGGCCCTTAAGTCGGGCCTCCTTTAGTAAGGGTCGCAGCTCGCTCCAGAAAAACTCCCCACCCCCACCGGTCACAATCACATCCGTGGCCCGCTCTGGCAGCCATCCCAAAAACCGCTGGGAGAGTTCACGGGCAAAGCTCTTACGCAAGCTGGGCAAAATTTCATCTAGGTCTGTCGGGCGTGAGGCCCCCTTAGGCCGATAAAAGCGCTCCCCCTCTGCATTGTGAACCGCCGCAATCAGCGATAGTGACTGGCTATCAGCCCCATCAATCTGTGCCGCCACCCGCTCATAAAATTGCGCCATCCCAAACGACTCACTTTGAGACGCCCCGCGAGCAAACCGGAAGCGATCAATCGCCAAAAAGTCAGTCGTTTGATGACCAATATCCACAATGGCCACCGATAGATTGGGAAAATCAGGACTAGAGGTGCGCTTACTCTGGGCTTCACTCCAGATCAGGCTGCCATAGCCCTCTGGCATCACCCACACCTTCTCCACATTTATTTCCATCGACTGACCCCGATACACCATGACATGGGGGGAGGTCAGCAGGCTGATGATTTCCGACTTTTCGCTATCAAACTGTTCCTGGGAGTGATAGGGCAGCCCCAGTACCACGCCCAGATTGCCCTTAAGGCCAAAGTAGCCCACACAGGCCAACGTTTTCACCAGGGCATCATCCACTTTTGACTGTCCCACCCCCAGATCAGCCCCAAAGTCAGCGGCTAAATGACCGACGGCATATCCCTTCCCCTGGTATTCCAGCCACATATCCAGCAATGGGTCACTGGGTTGCGATTCAAAGCCACCGCGTCGCGCCTGCTCTACTGTCAGATGGGCGACATTCGAAGGAACTAACACCACATCATTCTGATTGCGTTTGATACAGGTTTTAGTGGCTGTACGACCAAGGTCGATGCTAAGGAGCTTCATCTTAGAAGTAGGCATAACGCAGATTGGGAGCTAAATAACTTTTAACAACGAATAAGTAACTCAGATCGATCCTAACTGTGAAGGCGCTGTTAAGTAAAACCTCCACAACACAGAGGTGACGGCTCAAGTTCTGATACATCATGCCGTAACCTCGGTTTCCCAGGAGTCGTCCTCGTGACAAAGAGGCAGTTGCAGAGAAATATCTAAAACCAGTGATTGGTTCAATTGTACTATAGGCCGCGATTTTCTCAAAAATCCACAAAAAGCATCCGTTCTGGTAACAAATGAAACCCTTAATACAGCCTAATTAGATGGAGTTTGAAGAAAACCTATGAGTCCGTCCATGTTTTAGAAAATAGTGTCTACGCTGGTAGCCAAGAAAGCGCCCCTACCGCATCTACGAAAGATTCGAATTTTGGATGTGGCCACAAATTAGACACTAGGAAACAGGTTATGGCACAAAGTTTTGGAGTAATTGGTTTGGCGGTGATGGGGGAAAATCTAGCCCTCAACGTCGAACGTAACGGTTTTCCGATTTCTGTTTACAATCGATCCCGCGAAAAGACAGATGCCTTTATGGCGAATCGTGCGGGCGGCAAGAATGTCGTGGCGGCCTATTCCCTAGAGGAGTTTGTGGCGTCCCTAGAGCGACCCCGTCGGATCTTGCTAATGGTTAAAGCTGGTAGACCGGTGGATGCGGTTATCGAGCAGCTAATGCCGCTGTTAGATCCCGAAGACATGATCATCGACGGTGGTAACTCCCTCTATGAGGACACTGAGCGTCGTGTCAAAACTCTAGAGGGAGCGGGCTTCCGCTTTATCGGCATGGGTGTGAGTGGTGGTGAAGAAGGAGCCCTCAATGGCCCTAGCCTCATGCCCGGTGGTACCCGTGCTGCCTATGAATCCATTGAGCCCATTGTTAAAAAAATTGCGGCTCAAGTGGATGATGGCCCCTGTGTCACCTATATCGGTTCTGGCGGTGCCGGGCACTACGTCAAGATGGTGCACAACGGCATCGAGTATGGCGATATGCAGCTGATTGCTGAAGCCTATGACCTCATGAAAAATGTTCTAGGTCTAAGCCACGAGCAGCTACACGAAGTCTTTGCCCAGTGGAATACCACCGAAGAACTAGACTCCTTCCTAATTGAGATTACGGCTGACATCTTTACCAAGACCGAAGGGGATACGGCCCTGGTGGAGAAAATTTTGGATGCCGCCGGTCAAAAAGGTACGGGTCGCTGGACCGTGATGAATGCCCTGGAAATGGGTGTCAGCATTCCTACCATTACGGCGGCGGTGAATGCGCGGATTATGTCGTCCATTAAAGACGAGCGGGTGGCAGCCTCCACACAGATTAGCGGTCCCGATGGCAAGATCTCTGAGAATACAACTCTGTGGATCAACAAGATTCGCGATGCCCTATATTGCTCTAAAATTTGTTCCTATGCTCAGGGAATGGCTCTGCTGCGTAAGGCTTCAGAAACCTATGGTTACGACCTAGATTTAGGGGAATGTGCGCGCATTTGGAAAGGTGGATGCATTATTCGCGCTCGCTTCCTAAACAAAATCAAGCACGCATTCTCAGAGAATCCTGCGTTACCTAACCTGTTGTTGGCTCCTGAGTTTAAGCAAACAATTCTGGACCGACAGTCGGCTTGGCGTGATGTTGTGGCCATGGCAGCCCAGTATGGTGTGCCCGTCCCTGCCTTTAGCGCGTCATTGGATTACTTTGACAGCTATCGTCGGGCACAGCTACCCCAGAACCTGACTCAGGCCCAGCGCGATTACTTCGGCGCCCACACCTACAAGCGGGTGGACAAAGAAGGCGTATTTCATACTGAGTGGACTAAGGAAACAGCCACAGTTTAAACTGCCGCTATTTTCGTAATCGTCATTTTTTCAATCAAAAGGCCTGTCACCATTGGGTGGCGGGCCTTTTATTAATTTCAAGCCCATCCCTACACGAGTTCGTCTTTGGTTAGTTCGCCTGTGATTTTAGGCGGCCCGCTCGTCAGGAACAGGCTTATCTTTCTTATCTTTAACAGATAAATAGCGAGAATCTGATCGGTTTTAAGACTGGATTCAATAGCGATTTAAAAGTTAATGCATCTGTTTCCTGGGCAAAAATTATTTCGCTGTATTCTGTGGGTAAATGGGCCGAATTTAATCTGTAATTTGAATATGGGCTGAATTTTGACAATACTCAAACATTTCTCTGATGACCTAATTACTAACAATACTTTTTGCTTTTTATCTCAGCGACAAGAAATACATAGGAGAGTTTAGGGGGATTCAGACTACGCTTTATAAAGCTCTATCTAAGCTAATTCATTAGTCAGCTCTTAATTAACTGATTGTTTGAAAATATGTTTGATTTTTTGCCCCCATGTGGGAACAGCGGCATTGTTAATGATGTCTTCTACTAAATCAGCCAGATCAAGATAATCTACCGCAGATCAAATTTTGTCCTTAACTCCTTAGGAGTTCTCTGATATCGGTAAGCTCTACCACAGGTATAGGGACTCTCGGAACTCAAGCTTCGTATCGTGAAAGCTCCATACATCTATTGAATTTATTCGGTTGTACCTATGCAAAAGCCTCAAGATAGATTTCTTTATGTGATTTTCTTAGTCAGCGCCGGAATCCTAGCTGCAATGATTGGCTCTGCACTATGGAATTCACAAAATGGGCCTAAGTTAACACTAAATAACCGCGATACCAACGCACAGAATGAGGCAATTGTTTCTTCGGGTAGCTCAGAGCCGATCCAAAACACTCCTACAGGAGTGTTTAACTATGGAGGTAGCACCACCTGGATTCCAATCCATGCAGGGGTGAGTGCAATGATCACCAATGATTTCCCTGATTTTGAGTTGCGGTATACGTTGCCAGCAAATGGTTTGCCGAGTTCAAGTACTGGTCTTAAGATGTTGTTAGGGGGAGAGCTTTCTTTTGCGGAATCCTCTCGACCTCTGAAACTCGAAGAGTATGATGAAGCTAAGCAACGTGGCTTTGATTTGGAGCAAGTTACGATAGCGATTGATGGCATTGCTGTTGCCGTTAACCCTGGCATTAAATTACCTGGATTAAGCGTCCAACAACTTCAGGCAATTTACGCAGGGCAAGTTAATAATTGGTCAGAGTTAGGTGGTCCTGATATCCCAATCAAGGCCTACAGCAAAGATCCAGAGACCTCAGGAACAGCTGAGTATTTCTTGAAATCTCTACTAGATGCCGATGCCTATGGCAGTAATGTTGAGTTTGTCCAGGAAACTACATCAACCCTAAAGAAAGTAATCCGTGACCCTGGTGGAATTTTTTATGCATCGGCGCCAGAAGTTGTGGATCAATGTTCAATATATGCAATGCCTATCGCTCCGCTCAGCCAACCTAATAATTTTATTCCAGCTTATCAAAGCTCCTGGCGCACTGGCGATGATTGTTTAGCTGAGTCAAATACAGTTAATAAAGCGGTATTTCGCGATGGTAGTTATCCCCTGACTAGACAGCTTTTTGTTGTTGTTAAAGTCGATAGTGATAGAGATGAAGCGGCTGGGCGAGCTTACAGTGACATATTGCTATCTCCTGACGGACAGGAGCTAGTTCAACAGGCTGGTTTTGTTAGCGTTCGTTAATAGCTGATTGACTGACAAAAGATACGCTGTTATGGATAGCAAACCCTGTATTTGTGGCACTTGTGATCTGTTCGATGGTCAAGTCCTTAGCACCTCAAAAATCTGTGCACTGTAGATTCGCGTTGTCTAAATTGGTGTTAGTCAGGTCTGCACCCCTAGAATCCATACGGGTTAAATTAGTATTCCTCAGATCAATCTCTGAGAAGTTACTCCTTTGAAAATAAGCCTTGGTCGTTGATTCAATTTCTGTTGGGAGTCAAAATCAAAGCCCCTAAGATTTAACCAAGAATGCCGGTCGCAATTATGAATCGACTCAAGTTACTTAACTGGCTCAGGCACAGTTGCAATGCCTAAACGTGCTCCCTCAATGGCCCGTAATTCATCCATGACGGTAATGACTTGGCCATGGTATGTTTGCTCGTCTGCTTTGATTGTAATCAGTGCCTCTTGTTCGGGTTCAAGCTGATCAACGATTTGCTGGCGCAGGGTCTCTTCGGTAACCGATAGTTCGTCTAGAAAAAGACGTCCATCGGGTTTAATTGTGACTGTAAAATCTGCAGGTTCTTGGGGCTTAGAGGTGTCGGCTTCTGGAAGATTAACCGGCAATCCTTCGGTGCGAGTTAGAAACAGGGTGGAGACGATAAAAAATGCCAGGATCGCGAAGATGACATCGATCATTGGCAGAATATTAATTTCAAATTCGTCTTCTAACTCATTGTCATGGATTTGCATATTCAGGAGTTCCTTCGATGGTAGACAGCTGACTTGCATAGTGACCTTCGTATAGCAATTCTAGTTGCCCTCCATGCTCTTGTAAAAGCGCAATCTGCCGCTTGTAAAGACCACGGAATAGATTGGCAAACAACAAGGTGAAGATTGCCACAACCATACCGGCTGCTGTCGAGACTAATGCCTCACTGATGCCGCCCGTGACCACTTCTGCATTGGAACCAATGCCACCCAGTTCAATGGCATCAAAGGAGCGAATCAAACCCAAGATTGTCCCCAACAGACCCAATAGGGGTGAAACTGCGATAATGGTTTGGAAAATCGTGTTGAAGCGTTTGAGAATCGGTAGCTCTGCTTGAGTCGCACTTTCTAACGCAAGGCGAAATTGGCTAGGAGATGCCTTTTCTAGCTCCAGCGCCTCAAGAAAAATTCGAGAAATGGGTAGATGAATACTCTGTCGCAGTAGACCAAATACATCCATCGGTGTACGGCGATAGGTGGCTAGAATTTTTTTAACAACCTTACGCTGATTGCGATTAATGCGCGCCCAGAAAACTAAACGCTCTATGGAGAGTGCGATCGCAACCAGCGAGAACAATGCAAGCGGCCACATTACAATTCCACCCGCCTGAAAAATCTCAGTCAACGACATACAAATACCCCTACCAGGTTCTAATGCTCAACCGCACAGATTACCAACATGCTGTGCAATTTTCTACTCTGATAGATTTGTACAGCATATTGAGTTTTATTGACATTCAATATCATATAGGAGGCCATTGTAATATACATGGATGCAATTAATCCACAATCAAGATAATCGCCTGAAAAGACCGATCGATCTATGGTTTACGCACTTAAGGCCTGCCTGCTATAGCCAGAGTCAATCGTAATTTCACGCACATTTTTATTTCATTTTTTTATCAGTAAAGCTAGACTGGTTCAATCTATGCCCAGTCATTATTGATAGCCAATATCGATAGCTTTTGTATGGCGCTTTCCCAATCATGTATCGAGCAGCACAATAAGGAAGACGCGATTGCACGCAGATGGCTGTGTTGGGGATTAGTCTGTGCGTCTGGTTTCCACGTTGCACTGATTCCATTATTAGCTATGCGTCCACTTCCACTCAAAGACTTGGACGAGCTAGAACGGATTGAATTGATTGTGACCGCTCCCGATGAAACCAGTACACTTGTAGACCCGGCGGCACAGGTGGAAGAGCAAGCTCCAGACCCCGAACAGCCACCACCGCCACAATCTGAGAAGCAGGAAGACCTAGAGGAGCCCGAAGAGCCTGAGAAACCCGAAGAGCCCGAAGAACCTGAAGAGCCCGAGAAACCCGAAGCACCTGAAGAGCCGGAAGAACCCGAAAAACCTGCAGAGCCCGAGGAGCCTAAAGCCCAAGGGGAGCCTGAAGAGCCCGAAAGTACAGAGGAGCCTACGAATGATTCTTCAGAAGAGGCTGAACCTACTGAGAACCCAGGCGATAGTCAGGAGCCTCAGCAGGCCACAACAGAGGGAGCAACAGCTGCGACTGAGAGTAGCGGTCCTACTAGGGTGGCAGCAGCTTCTGGCCCAGGGATTGTAGTTCCTTCAGGTAGCAATGATGACGATACCGGCCCATTAGACACCGGAGAGGACGATACCGGTCAAGGAGAAACGGGATCAGGGGAAGGTTCTGAGGATAGAACGGCGGCCCGTCAGGGAAATTCCGAAGACGCTACACCTAGTCGGGGAAGCCGTCGATTTGGTTGTCGTAATTGTGTTGCGCCTTCCTATCCTGACGCGGCATTAGATGAGGAAGTAGAAGGACAGCCAGGCGTTGAATTTGAAGTTGATGAAGACGGTAATGTGATTAGTGCCCGTATTGTTCAGCCCAGTGGTAGTGCCGCATTGGACCAGGCCGCTTTAGATGCCGTTAGACGATCAACCTTTACGCCAGGGGGGCAAGGTCGTGCCCGCACCATGGAAGTAGATTTCTCCATTGAGGGATCTGAACGTAATCGAGCAGCCCGGAGACGTGGTGAGCGGCGAACTGTCGAGGAAGCGGCCCCTGTCGAGGCGCCACCCCCTAGTGCGGCCACAGCTCAACCGGCACCGTCCGCACCAGAGGCTGATACGTCATCCAGTACGCCATCACCTAGCTCAACAGAATCAAGCGATGGTAGTCGTGATGATGGTGACCCTGTCAGCCCAAATTCTGGCTCCGACGAGAATTCTAACCAAGCTGACACTCCTATCCCAGGAGAACCAACAGAATCAACAACAGAAACCCCATCGAACTCTAGTCAACCTGCCGAGACGAGTCCGCCATCGGCTGATGTGGCTCCTGTCACAACTCCAGAGTCAGTAACAACACCCTCCAATGCTCCAGCGGAGCCTAGGGTGCCCGCATCTCCCGCGCCACCGCAGCCAGCGCCCGCCTCTCCCGCGCCAGAAGAGCCCAGTGCGCCGCAGCCCTCCCAGCCCGCAGCGCCACCGC
>ERZ1740059.661-NODE-661-length-17748-cov-5.531227_pt1 | contig 17748 bp, 13 predicted proteins | sample MGYA00581744_ERZ1740059 | MGnify/ENA primary metagenome ERZ1740059 (study PRJEB43018, sample SAMN04849738) | marine metagenome | isolation source: floating plastic debris | place: Pacific Ocean | collected 2008-08-28 | study: EMG produced TPA metagenomics assembly... | reverse complement strand
AAAAAATACTCGCTATCAATTGAATATCAGTAGCTTAAAAACAAAAATCTCTAATGGCCGCCATTAGAAACTCCGTCCATTGACAATTTTGGGTTTAATATACATGGAGAGTATGATTTTGAAAACCTATTCGATAATGGAGAGATAAGTTCATTTGAGTTCGATAAGATTAGATCATTACAAGTAGAAGCGGTTTCCTAATGTACATTACACCCGTATAGACCATGGAGGCCTTAATTGAAGTATTCAATAGTTCAGTCATCATTCCTTTCAGCTAAAAGACAGATCAAAATGTTTTGAATCGAAGCTATTGGGAATCCATCGATATCTAAATTACTTAAAGTCTTAAGATAGTTTTCTTCGTCTGAAAGTGTAGCTGAAGTGATTTTAGTCATACAAACTATTTCTTCGGAAATTTTATCATATTGCATTAAGACTTGTTGGACTATTTCGTTTTGATTAATCTCTTTGTTCTTGATTTCATGCAAGAGTTTAGAAGGATCGTTCAGCCTATGCCCAATCAAGCACTTCACACAATGATTATGAACTGCGATTAGATTTTTCCGGTTTGCGTCAACTCTATACTTTGATAACCCGGTTATGAGCAAATCTATAAGAGTTGTCAATCGAGCAGTAAACCAGAAATAATCCTTTTCTAGCTCATCCTTAAACCGTAATCGAGCCTCTTGAAAAATAGCGCTATGGGGACTAGTCAATATTTAGTCTTATACTTTCTCTGATTCAGTTGATGATGCCAACTCTCTTGATACCCTCAAAATACCTTCGGCTAAATCTCGTTGAGTCAAAGGTTGAGCTGAGGGAAAAAGGCCTTCTCCTTTTGAACCAGTATTATATAAGATTTGGTCTCTTTCGTAATAATGAGTAACCAATTCGGATGGTCCTGGTGAAAAGATGAACATAAAATCTGACATTTTAGGTATATCCGGAGCTTTCTTGATTAGAACATCATACCTCTGTTTTTCTTGTAAAATAAGACCAACACCTCTTAATTTAATGTTTACTGGCATCTCGTACTCTAATTCATAAGCATCCATTTCAGTCCAAGGGAGTTTTTCTCCAACGGATATTTCCTGAAGCTTGATGTAATCCAAAAAAAGGCCTCCTAACTTGTTAAAATTCATTGAATCTATTTGAGATTCAATATGTCTGATTAACTTCTTATCGCTATTTTCATCATCGTTTTCAAACAATTGGTTTTCATGAACTTTTAATTCGAGAGATGTTTCTTTCAAAGAATAGGGATTTTTACCATTTAATGTAGTAACTCTAGGTTTCTGAATTAATTTATTTGAAAGAAAAGGTTGGCGAGGCTTCAAACTGGGCCTGAGTTCATATAGTTTTTCAAGAACCTGAAGTGCAACCTCTTCTATTGCCACACTCGCATCAATTTCAACGATATTATCATTATTTTTTTCTCTTAAAAATTGTATTGCCTCTGTAAACTTATTTCTTGTTGTAGACAGGTTTGTTTCAAATAATTCTTTTGGTTCATTACGATCTTTCATTCTTTCATAACAAACCTTATTTGAGACGTTTAGAAAAAATATAACATCTGGCTTTCTAGCTTTATCATTTAGGTCAAGTACATCTTGAAAACTGAAGTCATCTGAACTCTGATATACCAAGGAAGATAAATAATACCTATCACATATTATAATGTTCCCAGATTGTGATTCTAACCATGGATTGATTTCGCGATCGCAGTGATCAAGTCGATTTGTTGCAAAGGCCAAAGCCAAAATCTTAGGTGAGAATTTCCTAATTTTCTTCATCAGCACTTGTCTAATAAACAGTCCCGCGCAAGAAGGGTCGTGCGGCTCGAAAGTGATTTTTACTTTTCCGTGATTTTCAGCGTCAAGTAGGCTGGTCAAGTGACGACTCACTGAAGTTTTTCCTGATCCATCAAGACCTTCTATAACTATGAATAGAGAGTTGTCAACCATGTGTAAATAATGATGTGTAAAAATAGGTCAATATGAACTCATAACCATGAGCAATGACCAGTCATCGTAACAAAATCAATTAGTTTTTAAGATACGTCCTTTTGAAAGTATTTAAAAGATAAATCAATAAATGATATTCCCCCCTTGCACAACAAAAAATTATTTTTTACCATTGTACTGTATTAGTTAAGTAGTACACTAAATCAGTATATATGATTGATATTCAAAAACTAAATTTTACCTACACCAAAAAGCAGCAACCGCTGTTCAACGACCTTGACTGCCACTTAGAACCTGGTAGTATTGTGGGCTTGTTAGGTAAAAACGGCGCGGGCAAAACTACCTTGCTCAAACTGATGATTGGGTTACTCTACCCGTCAGGTGGGCGCATTGATGTAATGAGCCATGACCCTGGAAAACGGCAGCCTTCATTTTTACAGGAGGTGTTTTTTGTGTCAGAAGAATTTCACATCCCTGGGATTTCCATTAGCAACTTCGTTAAAGCTAATGCACCCTTCTATCCCAGGTTTAATAAAGAATTATTAGAGAGTCTGCTCAGTGATTTTGAGTTGCCGGAAACTACTAGCTTACAAAAGCTTTCATACGGCCAGAAAAAGAAGTTTCTGATCTCGTTTGCCCTCTCTACCAAATGTAAACTTCTGGTATTGGATGAACCCACAAATGGTCTTGATATTCCATCAAAGTCCATATTCAGAAAGATAATGGCGGGCTCATTGGATGAAGATCAATTAGTGATTATTTCCACTCATCAGGTGAAGGATGTAGAAAATCTAATCGATAAAATCCTCATGCTAGAAAACGGTCGATTCATTATGCAGAAAGACCTCTATGATATCTCATCTAAGTTGAATTTTAGCACCGCTACTTCAGCAGACGGCGAAGATGTACTCTACAGCGAAATGGTTCCTGGCGGTTATCGTGTAATCACTCCACAACTCAACGGAGAATCATCGGTAGATATTGAATTATTGTTTAACGCCATATCGAATGGCAACGAAAAACTCAGAGAATATGTCAAATAACACATTCAATGGCAGACGCTTTGGGCTGCTGTTCAAACAGCATTTCATCCATAACAACAAATTATTGCTGTACTCCACTGTGGCGTATGTGGGAGTAGTATTCCTTTTACTCTCTATTGTACAGGTGGGAAGTGAACTGGTACCTCATGATCTGGAAAACTTCAGAGGCTTTCTGTTAGGCTTCACTGGAGTATTTGGCGTATTGTATGCCGGTTACTCGTTTCCAGCGTTTAGAGCGAAGGAAAGTAGTATGAATTATCTCATGGTACCCGGGTCAGTGCTTGAGAAATTCCTATTCGAATTGGTCAGCCGATTAGGACTTATCCTAATACTACTTCCCTTCCTTTTTTGGATCACATTCCACTTACAGGGCTACTTTTTTGATTTGTTTAGTCGATATGAATTCAAATCAATCGGTTTGAGTACCGCCACCTCGGTGCAATTACCCAATGTAGATAGCCTATTTTGGTTTACAGCATTGATTTTTTCAGCGGTTCTATTAGGTTTTGTGGTGCCATTTACCGGTGCAGCCATGTTTACCAAGCAGCCTTTAATTAAGACGCTTTTTTCCGTGGCTTTATTGGTCATTTTCTACACCACCTATACTTATCTCGTGGCTGAGGAGCTAGGTGTAAACAAGTACGGACTCAATGATTCCATGTGGTTAATTCCCACCAATGAAGCAGGGGCTTTTCAGTTTTTTGCCATAGCCCTGGTGGTTGCCAATGTGGTCCTGCTCTTCGTAGCCTACAGAAAACTTAGAGAGAAGGAGGTGTAATATGGAGTTTCAAAACGGCAAGAGCATATTTCTACAAATCGCGGACACTATTACCGATAAAGTGGTAAGTGGTGAATTTCCAGCCGGAGAGAAAATCCCTTCGGTGCGTGAACTCGCTTCCCAAATGGGCGTGAATCCTAATACTATCATGAGAACTTACAGTGAATTACAAGCTATGAGCATAATCGAAAATCAAAGGGGTATTGGCTACTTCGTTAACCCCGAAGCACAAAAGATCATCCTGGATGGAAAAAAGGAAGAGTTTTTCAGTAAGGTCTTACCGGAATTCCTGAGACAGGCCTCTCTCCTGGGTATTACCTCGTCCGAACTAAAAAAGCATATCGATTCTAATAAATAATGAATATGAAGCTCAGTAATAAAATATTGATAGGTTTTTTCGGATTTATATTCATCTATATGACCGCAGCATTCACTGAAATGCGGTTTAAAGGGGATTTAAATCGGATTGATGAACACGGAGGTATGATGGAAACCACTGAATTAAGATCCATAGGCTATGTGAAAGTATCCAATTTAATTCAACATGTAATAATAACAAGCGCTGATAATTCGAGAATTGAAGTTAAAAGTAAATCAGGTAAAGCTTTGCAATCACTTAATTATGAAGTTGTTGGAGACACCCTACTACTTAAGAGTTTTAATCTTGACAAAGGTGATCCCGCAGCAGTCACCATACTATTAGCTGATCAAAACCTACGGGGTCTGGAAGTTCAGGATACGCATGTTACATTAAATAAACTGGTGCAGGACAGTTTAAGTGTATCACAATCTGGCGGTCATGTTTGGTTCGATGAAGCTAATCGAATTACCCAACTTACTATCGAAGCCAGGGATCAGGCAGATGTTTTTGTTTATACCAGGCTTGATCTTTTGCATGTTGAAACGGTTAATTCTCACGTGGTCATTCAATCTGACATTGGTATTTTGTCAGGTAAAATTTCGAGTCAAACTCAGCTGGTAGCCAACGGACCGGAAGAAGTTCGGCTGAAAAGAGACTCAAGTAGCGATTTTAAACTCTATTAGGCTTAAGCCTGTAACATAAACCGGTCTTACGTCTTCTACTATTTAATTATTTGAATAAGAATGGATATCCAAATCAAGGGATTAACCAAAGTATACCCCAACGGGCACGCGGCTGTCCGCAATGTGGACTTGGAAATAGGCAGTGGTATGTTTGGTCTTTTAGGACCAAACGGCGCCGGCAAGTCGAGCTTTATGAGGATTTTGGTGACCGTTCAAAAAGCTACTTCCGGCGCCATATTGATGGACGGCATGGACATCAATCAAAACAGGCAAAAGATCAGGCCATTGATCGGCTATTTACCACAGGATTTTACCTTCTTTTCGAAGCTTAAAACCTGGGAATTTTTAGACTATGCTGCACAACTATCAACACCGTTAAAGAAAAAGGAACGCTTGAAAAAGGTGGATACTTTATTAGATCAGGTGGGATTGCTGGACGTGCGCGAGCGAATGGCCAACAAACTTTCCGGAGGTATGAAAAGAAGGTTGGGCATTGCGCAGGCGCTAATCGGAGATCCACGGCTATTAGTGATCGATGAACCCACAACAGGGCTGGATCCCGAAGAACGTATCCGATTCAGGAATATCCTCTCGGACCTGAGTCAAAAAGACGTGACAATCATCTTGTCCACTCATATTGTGGGCGATATAAGTAGTACATGTCACAATATGGCCATGCTGAATAAAGGTGAAGTGGCCTTTAAAGGTTCACCCGAAGGTATGATCAACCGGGTGCGAGGACATGTATGGCAGGTCACGTTAGATGATGATTCGTTTAACGCCCTGAAAATCAAATACCCCGTAGTATCTACCATTCCCATTGAAGGGATGTGGGAGGCACAGTTGATTTCGGAAGATAAACCCCATCCTGAGGCCATAGATGCTACCCCCAACTTGGAACATGCCTATGTCTATTTTATGGAAAATGAATTGGGAGTATCACTGGTATGACTTGTAGTAGTTATCATATGGATCAAACCTGTAATAGTTCCTCCCTACTCCTGGATCTGGTAGACCTACCCCTAAATCTCCTAAAGGGGATTTTTGGCACCGGCACCCCTTTAGGTACTGGGGGTTTTTATCTATCGTTTTGTGATCCCAACTTATCGCGACAAACAATCTATCAAAATTACCACTTTGTACATCCCCTTTCCCTATTGGGATGTCCTCCTACTTACCTTTCAAGTAATGGGATCCCCCTTCAGGGGCTAGGGGTAGCGCAGGAGCAACTTAAGTTGACTACTGTATTAAAACCTGCTAGAGAAGTAATCAATTTTCGAAGCACCCAAATATGATCTCATTAAAAAACATATTGACCATATCAAAATATGAGTCCAAGGTACTATGGCGGAATTGGTTCTTTAGGATTGTATCACTAATAGGGATCTTTTTCGTATTTATCTTTAATTTGGGCGTATTCTCAGAAGTAGATACCCCGAGGTGGTTTGTATTGTCCAATAGCTGGACCCAGCCTTACGCCACCATGATGCTCATCAGCATAGCTCAGGTAGCGGCAGTTATTTTTCTCGCCACTGGTCTCGTTAAAAAAGATAAAAAGCTAGATACGAATGAAGTGTTTTTCGTACGCCCCATCTCCAACCTGGATTATGTCTTGGGTAAGGCATTGGCTCTATTTAAGCTCTTCTTTTGGCTCAATTTAGTACTACTTGTCATTCCGGTGATTATCAATCTTACCAACCCATACAGTGATTTCAACCCACTGGCGTTTGTCTTTTATCCGTTGATCACCAGCATGCCCAGCATCGTGTTCACGACAGGCGTTGCCTTTCTGTTAGTAACATTATTGAGAAATCAGCCTATGAGTATTGTCCTGCTGATTGGACTTTCTGGAGTAGAGATCATTTATTACTTCGATAAACTTTCGAATATTCTCGATTTTCCGGCTTTCCGGCTTTCTATGTTCACCTCGGAAATTGCCGGGTTTGTAGATCTTGAAGTAGCGCTTTGGCAACGTGCCTTTTACTTGACCTTAGGAATAGCCTTTTTGTTCTTAACTGCTTTTTTCCTGGATCGGTTAACCAGCCACAGAATGGTCAAAATAGCCACCGGAGGAATTGGGATGCTTTTCCTTGGCCTAGCCGCCTACCTCATGCTTAACCTCTGGGATTTGCGCCAGGCGCCAATTGACCTACGACAACAGATGGTAGCAGTCAATGGCGAATGGGCAGACCAACCCAATATTGACGTCCTGTCAAACCATCTTCAGGTAACATTGGCCGGAAACCAATTGGAGGCTACGGCCGAATTAAAAGTAAAAAACAACTCCGGTCGACCTCTTGAGAAATTATACTTTACGCTAAATCCGGGATTAAAGGTATCCGAATTAGCGCTAAACAATCAGCAGATAGATTTTGAAAGAAACCTGCAAATCCTATCGCTCGAAGCATCGCTGGGCTCCGGTGATGAAGCGGAACTTTCACTTAACTATCGCGGAGAAATCTGGGAATCGGTAGCTCACCTGGAAGTAGATCAGGAACGTTATGAAGCACCAAACAATTATTTTATGTTCTCGTTGCAGAAAAAACATGGTTTTCTACAGTCAGACTACGCGCTGCTTACCAAAGATGTAATGTGGTATCCCGACACTCAAGTCGGTTACAGCAAAGAATCTCCAACCAAGGAACGAACCGTTTTTATAGACTTTGAACTTGATGTTAGTGTAAATCAAGGTCAAATGGCGATCTCCCAGGGGACTTCTCAAGTTCAGGATAACCTCTATCAATTCAGACCGGAATATCCATTACCGCAGCTCTCTCTGGCGGTGGGTAACTACCAAAAGAAAGAAATAGTAGTGGATAGTATTAGCTATCAGATTTATCACTATCCTAAAAACACTTACTTCCAGGAACAATTAGACCAAATAGCCGATACCTTGAGCTATCTAATAACCGACATCTCAAATGAGTACGAGGACGGTCAAAAGCTGAAGTATCCGTTCAAGCGGCTACAGTTCGTAGAGACTCCAGTGCAATTTTCAGCTTACAATAAGATTCACGAAAGTCAGCAAGCGTACCTGCAACCTGAAACAGTGTATTGGCCTGAAGAAGGTGGGGACATTCGGGAATTTGACTTCCGCAGATCGATGCGTGATATGAATCGCCAGGCCAGAGAGGAAAATCTTACCTTAACCGATAAGCAGAAGCAGGCTAACGTATTTAATAACCTGGTAAAGAAAGTGTTTACCAAGCAAATTGGAGATCGTTGGACCTTTGATGGACGAGATGAAGATGATCCCGATTTTTCGTTGTTTCCGAATTTCTACTCTTTCAACGCAGGAATTGTAAGTAAAGAATGGAATTTACTGAACCAGAGTATAGCCACCTATCTTCGTAACGACCAGCAACCGCAAAATGACTTTTCTCGAAATGTGAACGGCATCTCATTTACCGAAGAATGCAACCAGCTGATGCACGAAACTTCCATTACAGACATTCTAACCCAAGAAACAGACTTTAATAAGATCCAAAAATCAGTCACGCTGAAAGGCAAGTACCTCTTCTCTTATATCGGTCAGCTGGTGGGTGAAGGGACTTTAAAGGCGTTTTTATTCAACTGGGTGAATAACCATCAACATCAACTGACCTCCTATCATGAGTTCAAAGAAGCCTTTTCAAGTCAGTTCGGTTTGCAGTTGGATCCTATCATTCGCCAGGTCTATTCCGACACCCAGCAACCCGCTTTTCAGATATTGGACTTTCAGAAATATGAAATCCTGGATGGCGATCGGAAGCGATATCAAATTATGCTGACCGTAAGCAACACGGGTGAGAATAATGGAGTAGTGGAAATCAAGTTTGATACAGACGATAAATCCGATGAAAATGCATTCTGGAGACGCCGGGTAAATGAAGAAGTGAAAAAAGAAGAACCCGGATATCTATCCGTGATCAGAAAAGGTGATACCAAGGAGTTCAGTTTTGTCATGGACAAGAATCCCCAATTAGTGACGGTAAACACCCTTATTTCCAGGAATATTCCTTCAGTAATCAATATTCCTACTGGGATATTTAAAGAACGCAAAGCCCAATCGGTTTTTCAGGGAGAACGGCTCGTTTCCGAATTACCTGTTCGTCCGGAAAACGAGGTCATCGTAGACAACGAAGATACCACATCTTTTTCCACCTTTAGTCCGGTCAAGGCTACTTATCTGAGAGCTTATTTAGACAGTCGCAACCCTTCGGATACTAAGTATTATGGGAACTGGTTCCGCTCCTATTCCAAATGGTTGGCTACCACAGGTTCTACCTTTTACGGCCAGGTTATTCGCTCCGCTCACTTCACCCGGGCCGGTAAAGGTGAAAAAATAGCTATTTGGACTCCAAAATTTGAAGAAGAAGGCTTTTACGACATCTACATCTATTTGAAAGGAAAGAACCAGGACCAATATCGAGGGAATGACAACCGGTCTTACAAATACCACTACATCATTAACCATGGTGACGGTAAAGACGAGATTACATATGATCTGGCTAAGGCAGAAACCGGCTGGAATTACCTGGGTTCTTACTTTTTTAAAACCTCGGGCGGCAACGTTCAACTGACAGATGAATGTGAACTACCCACGGTATACGCAGATGCAATAAAATGGGTGAAACAGTGAAATATAACAACTCGTCCCCAGGCTTGACCCGGGTCCCAAAAGATCGTAGCACAAAACCTCAGTATCCCGGCCTATGTATCATTAATGCCGGAGGTCTAGAAGTTAGAGTCACTCAATCTGGGGATGCCGGATCAAGTCTGGCAATGGATTATAAAATGAAAACTCAAATGAATCAAACAACTACAACAATGAAAAATGGCTTATCCCCGCGCCTGACGCGGGGTCTCAGAGTTGAGAAACGAAATAGAGGCAGTTTCCCGAGCCCTGATCTTAAGTCTCTTCTTACGCTTTCATTTTTCCCCGGAAGTTCTGGATCCCGCGTCAACTGTTCGCGTAGATGGATTCTAGCTGTAGTAATCATTGTTTTTGGTTCTCTATCTAATATGCTCACCGCCCAACGCGTCCTTACCCTGGAGGAATCCATTCAAATCGCGCAGCAGAGCAGCCCTGACATCAGAAAATCGAAGCTTAATCTGGTCAGCAATCAAAAAAGCCTGGCAGCACAAAGGGCGTCGCGTAAATCACAATTCAGCTTAGACGTAACACCCTTCATCTACAGTCAGAATCGTTCATTTAATGAAAGTTTCTCCGATTGGTCAACCAGCCAGAATTATTTTAGCTTCGGAACCTTCCGGGTATCACAACCCATTTTAGCAACCGATGGCGTGCTGGAGCTCACCAATACATTCAGTTATCGGGATAGTAATACAGAGTTTGACGAGTTGCCAGTAAATAGCGGAATTATCACCTATAGTAACGATCTGGGGATCAATTTTACCCAGCCCATATTTACCTACAATACCAGAAAGTTGGAGTTGAAAGAGCTCGAGCTTAATCTGGAAGATGCCATGATCAATAACTCTTTACAGCTATTGACCTTAGAGCAGCAAGTGACACAGTCGTTCTACAATTTTTATCAATTACAAAATGATTTAACTATTGCACGTGATGAGCTTGAAAATCAAGAGGTTAGCTATGAGATTACCCAAAATAAAGTAGAGGCCGACTTGCTGGCTAAAGAAGAGTTGTATCAGGCTGAGCTTAACCTGGCCACTTCAAAATCTACTTTGGAAAATAATGAAGTAAGTCTGGCCAATGCTGCCGATGATTTTAAGCTCTTGTTAGGGCTTCCCTTGGAGGAAGACATTTCAGTTGATGTAGATGTTGATTTCATAACCAGTCAGGTAGATCTTAATCAGGCCATACAGTACGGTTTGGAAAGTCGAATGGAGCTGAGACAACGGGAAATTACGATTGAACGGTCTCAATTTGATCTCACGCGGACTAGAGCATTGAATGAATTCAAAGGCAGCGTAGATCTGTCTATGGGCATCATTGGTGTGGATCCGGTGGCCGCTCAGGTGTATGATATGCCCCAAACTACACCAAGAGTGGGAATTTCCTTCAGTATACCCATTTGGGACTGGGGAGAGAAGAAGGCGCGTTTAGCCGCCTCAAATGCCACTCTGCAGATCAACGAGATTGATCTGGAGCAGGAAAAGAACAATATTATTATCGATATCCGTAAAACTTATCGAAGTCTGCAAAATCTGGAGAACCAGATTGAAATTGCTGAGCAAAACGTCAAGAATGCTGAACTGACTTACGAAATTAACCTGGAGCGTTATCGAAATGGTGATCTTACCAGTATTGACCTTAATCAATTCCAAAGCCAGCTTTCGGATAAGAAAAGTGAGCTAGCCGCGGCTCTGATCAACTACAAGATTGAATTGTTGAACCTGAAGATACTTTCACTCTACGACTTTGAAAAACAACAACCGGTTATTGCTCAACCTGAATTAGATACTTACTAGGCATGAATACAATACTTACACATAGCAAAATATTAAACGTCATTGCGAGGGAGGAACGACCGTGGCAATCCCCCAAACAAGGAGACTGCCGCGCCTTTCTATATGCTAAACAGTCTCCCAGAAAGGCTGGCAGTGACGATAACTTTAGGCTTAGTAGCTTGAACTCTCTAGATAACATTCGAAATAACAACATCATCAAAATGAAAAGATTAATACACTCCTTTCTACCCCTGGCCTTAGCTATCCTGTTCATAGCCTGCAACGGCGAAGAATCTAATATCCAAACGGAAATCAAGATCCCAGTGTCTGTGATGAGCATCAAACCACAGTCGATCTCTAAATTCATAGAAACCACCGGTACAGTGTATTCTTCAAAAGAAGGTACTATGAAATCGGAGTTAGCGGGTATTTACCGCCTTCAGCGCAATCCGGCAACGGGAAAGGCCTTTGCCCTTGGAGATAGAGTGAGAAGCGGTCAGGTAATCATTAAACTGGAAGACAGGGAGTACGAAAATAACCTACAGCTTGAAGGTAAAAGGCTCAACCTTGAACTAGCTGAAAACAACTTGAAGAAGCAAAAATCATTATATGATAAAGGAGGTGTGACCCAGACAGAATTGAAAAATGCTTCCATTGAGTACGTGAATGCGAAATACTCCTTTGAAAATGCCGAAATACAATTGGCTAAAATGTCGGTACGCGCTCCGTTTGACGGGGTAATTGTGGAACTACCCTATTATACTGAGGGCGTGCGTATCGAGCAGACTCAAAACCTTTTCAAGGTGATGGAATATAACCGACTCTTGATGGATGTGAAACTTCCCGAAAAGCATTTGCCGGAGGTTACGCTCGATCAGAAGGTACAGATCACTAACTACAATGTAGCCAAAGACACGATCATTGGCCGGATCGATCAGATCTCTCCCGTCGTGGATGCCGACACTCGTACGTTTCAAAGTGTGTTGGAGATCGATAATGGTAAAAGTTTACTGCGTCCCGGTATGTTCATAAAAGCGGCCATTCTCTCGGAGCAGCGAGACAGTACCATCGTTATTCCGAAGGAAACGGTGATCTCGCGTCAGGACGGCAAAGTGGTATTTACGGTGGAGAACGGTATCGCTACAGAGAAAACGATCACCACTGGTTTGGAAAACCTGGATGCCATTGAAGTGCTAACTGGCTTAAAACTGAACGATCGCCTGGTAGTCTCAGGATTTGAGACGTTGAGGAATAAGTCGAAGGTTAGCGTAATTCAAAAGTTAGCGTATGAACTTTTTCATTAATAGCACCCCTAATTCCCCTATAGTGGACTTTTCAAGCACTCGCCAGCTGGCGAGCCGGGGTCATTGGATTGAAGAATGTTATAGTCGTCAGACCACTTCCAGTGGTCTGACGACTACGAACCAACCTATCTTAGGTCTGCAGTTCCACACACCCCACAGACCTAAATACACAAAAAACTCATTCATAAAAATTACAACATCGTGAAAAAAATCGTTTCACTTGCCGTAGCCTACCCTATTTCTATCCTGATGATGGTCCTGGCCATCATTCTGTTAGGATCGATCTCTTTTGGTAAGTTGGGAATAGAACTATTCCCAGATCTGAAGAACCCCACGCTATTCGTAGAGCTTAAAGTAGGGATCCGGCCGCCATCTGAGGTTGAAAAACAATTTATTGAAGATATTGAATCCGTAGCCATCCGGCAAAATGGTGCGGTAGAAGTAAGCTCAATCAGTCAAACCGGCTATGGACGTATTACCGTTCGCTACGACTGGGGTAAAGACATGGATGAAGCCTTTCTGGACTTGCAGAAGTCGCTCTCTAGCTTCTCATTGGACGAGGAAATTGATGAATTCGTTATCTCACAATTCGATCCTAATGCTACGCCCATTATGATTCTGGGACTCTACAACCCGAACTCTAACGATTTTGAAGCGCTTCGTAAGGTGGCAGAAAACAATTTCCGAAATGAGCTTATCCGGTTGCCCGGAGTGGCTGAAGTAAGACTAGCCGGTGAGCAAGAGCAAGAGATTATCCTTGAAACGGATCCAAATTTATTGGCGGCTTTTGGTCTGACCGTCGATGACCTGGTCCCCAAAATTCAAAACTACAACCGCAATGTATCTGGGGGTTTCATTGAAGAACTGGGACGTAAATACGTAATCAAAGGGCTGGGTATCATTGAAGAACCTGAAGACCTGGAAGAACTGGTGGTGGGTTACACTACGCGCCAAGGAAGTGTTGCGACAGCTTCTCAATCTACTTCAACTGAAAATTCACAATCTACTAATAATCAGACTTCTACGTCCGATCAAGTACCGGTATTGCTTCGAGAAGTGGCTACACTAAAGGTAGCAGATAAAGAAGCCAGCAGCATTGTTCGGGTGAACCAACGCAGAAGTTTGGGCATGTCTATCTACAAAGAGACTAAATACAACACCGTCAATGCCGTAAACGAATTGACAGAGGTTTTAGATGAACTCAAGACCTCCATACCTGGCCATGAATTCGTGATCATCCAGAATCAGGGTCGTTTTATTCAGGGCGCCATTGATGAGGTGAAAGAATCCGGGTTGTATGGTGCATTATTCGCTATGATCGTCTTATTTATTTTCCTCCGCAGAATGGGTTCTACTCTCATTATCAGTATCGCGATTCCCATTTCGATCATCGCCACATTTAACCTCATGTACTTCAACGGCCTGACACTCAATGTGATGACTTTAGGGGGGTTAGCTTTGGGGGCAGGAATGCTAGTGGATAACGCCATTGTAGTAGTGGAAAGCATTTTTAAAAAACGTGAGGAAGGGTTAAGTGTCATTGACGCAGCGATTAAAGGGACGAGTGAGGTGAGCGGAGCAATCACGGCTTCTACCCTCACTACGATCATCGTTTTTCTGCCGATTGTCTACCTTCAGGGTCCTTCCGGAGAGCTGTTTAAAGACCAGGCCTGGACCGTAGCTTTTTCATTGATCTCTTCCTTAGTAGTAGCCATTTTAGTGATTCCCATGCTCTTTACCCGTATCTTTAAAAAGGACAAGAAAGTTCAGGAAACTAAGGCAGTGAAGTTCACAGCGTATCGCAACTTTCTGGATAAAGTACTACGCTATCGAATCGCTTTCATTGCCATCTCATTTGTCTTGGTTTTTGGTGCTTACCAACTCATTGATATCATTGGCAGTGAATACATGCCACAATCCGGTACCCGAGCCATATCGGTAGACCTGACCTTAACCAACGGCACGCCTTTACAGAGAACCTCTAAAACGGTGGGACAGGTAGAAGGTCAGCTCAGGGAGCTTTTTCCCGAGCAGATCGACAAGATCTATGCCCACATCGGGGCAGAACAAAGTCAGTCGGGTATTGAAAACGAGAATGTCTATGATGAAAACCAAGCGAGCTTGAAGCTCATCTTCAGAGATGATATCGAATTGGAGATTGCCGCCGTTACCGCAAAGCTTTCCTCCTACTTCGAAGCCATTCCCGGTATGGAAGCTACGTTTTCAAATGATGAGAGCGCCTTAAACTCGATCCTTGGTGACGATGAGATGCCTCTTGCAGTAGAGATCAGTGGGGCAGATTTCAGAAACCTTAGGCCACTCTCGGACTCCGTGATGCTGATTATGGCCCAAAACGGTGATATTTTCGAACCGGTCTCCAACCTGGAAGAAGGTGTTCCGCAAATCCAGGTGGATGTAGATAAGTACAGAGCTGGATTACTGAACCTTTCCATCGAAGAGGTAATCAATCAGATCAAAGACCAATTGGAGGGTAAAAATGCCGGCAGCATTGAGCGAGGTGGCGAAATGCAGGACATCCAGATCAAAGTGCCGGAATTCACCCTGGCTAGCCTGGAAAATATGCGTATCAAAAGTGAGCAACGAGAGTTTCCCTTAGGTGAGATTGCACAGATCAATATAAAATATGCAGCGAACTCGATTCACCGAAAAAACCAGACCCGTATGGTGTCTATTGGTGCCCGGGTGGATCAGGAAGAACCCTATGATAAAGTAGTGAAGTCCATACGAGATTCCTTTGCCGACCTTTCCGTTCCACCCCAGTACAAAATAGATGTGGCCGGTCTCGAAGTAAAGCGACAGGAGTCCATGCGAAACCTGACCTTCTCGCTTATTCTCTCCGTGTTACTGGTGTACATGGTGCTGGCTTCGCAATTTGAGTCGCTGCTCCACCCTTTCACCATTTTGTTAACCATTCCTTTGGCGGGAGTGGGTGCCCTTCTCGCCTTCTTTATCCTGGGTATGCCACTCAATATGATGGCCTTTATAGGAATCATCATGCTTACAGGAATTGCCGTGAACGATTCGATCATACTGGTGGATAGTATCAACAAAAACAAACAACGTGGAATGCCCCTACGGGCAGCTATACTAGATGCCGGGCAGCGCAGGTTCAGACCCATTATCATGACCAGTCTTACGACGATTCTTGCGTTGCTGCCATTAACCTTCGGATTTGGTGAAAGTGCCGCTTTGCGCGCTCCTATGGCCATCGCAGTGATCGGAGGATTGGTGACGTCTACCTTGCTCACCCTGGTAGTGATCCCGTGTTTCTACGAGAGTATTGAAAACCTGGTGAGCTGGATCAAAGGTTCAAAACAGAACATAGGAGAAGCTTCACATGCGTAAGAACGGACTTTTACATACCATCATCCGGCGCAAGGTCCTGGTATCGATGCTATTCATCGGTTTTTCGGTGATGGGCTATATCTCGTACAATAAGCTACCCGTGGAGCTTTTCCCGAACGTGGAATTGCCGCTACTGATCGTCCAGGTAAGTTCTACTGCTGAAGTAGACCCCAAGTATATGGAAAGCCAGGCCATTATCCCGCTGGAAAGTGTGATCAGCACCTTAGGTAGTGTGGAGGAGATCACCGCGAATGCCAATAGCCGTCAGGGACTGATCTTCATCTCTTTCGATCAGGGAGTAGACCTCAAATACGCCTATCTCAAATTAGAACAGAAGGTAGATGCCATGCAGTCTGACCTGACGCCCGAATTTGTGGTCAACATCATTAAGATAGATACCGATCAATTTACCAATAGCTTCATGGAACTCCAGGTGCTGGGAAGTGGCGGCGTGGACCGGGTCCGTAATGTGACCGATCAATACATCACTGATCGCCTAAGCGATGTAGACGGCATTGGGGGCGTAGAAGTTTTTGGTGGACGACAGAAGACAATAGAGATCATCATGAACGATGCGGTCTGTGAAGCCATCGGCATTACACCCAATACCATTAACAACGTACTTTCTCAAAACTCCAATAAGAGCGCTTTTGCCGGACAGGTGGAGCGTGACGGTCAACGGGTATTTGTGAACGTCACGGCTGAATTGAAAGACATCAAAAACATTCAAAGCCTCGTGGTTTCGGAAAAAGGGCCATTGCTCTTAAGTGACGTAGCCGAAGTCTACTTCGGGGTGAAAGAACAAACGTCCTTAAGCCGGGTCAATGGCAAGGATGCGGTTTCCTTACGACTTTCTAAAGATACACAGGCCAATCTGATCGCGCTTTCCGACCGAACCACGGCCGCCATCGATGAGATCAACGCCGATCTCGAGCCTTTGGACGTGCAAATCGTGGTGCAAAGCAATCAGGCAGAGTTGATGACCAAAAACATTGACCAGATCAAAGAACTGGCCATTACGGGAGGATTATTGGCGATCTTCGTGCTTTGGGTGTTTCTGAGACGACTGAAGTTTATTCTCAGTATTGCTTTAGCGATTCCAATTTCGGTGTATACCGCTTTCAACTTCTTTTATGCCTACGACATCTCCATCAACAGCTTAACACTGATCGGTATGGCGCTGGCCATTGGCATGCTGCTGGATAACAGTGTGGTGGTGATTGAGAACATCTATCGCCACGTGGTCAACAAGAAACCCGCTGAAGAAGCGGTGGTAGATGGCACCAAAGAAGTAATGCGTTCGGTGATTGCCGCTACGCTGACCACGGTAACGGTGTTCTTACCGTTCATCTTCTCTTCCAACTTCCTGGTGACTATGATCGGGACCCATATCGGGGTATCAATCATCTCGACACTGCTGGTATCGCTGGTGGTTGCGTTGGTACTGATCCCGATGTTGGCACACACCGCTATTGGTAAAGAAGATCAGAACAAAGCCCCATTGATCAAAAATGCCTCTATCCGTCAACGGATCATTCAAATGTACCTGGTGGTCCTGAAGTCCTGCTTCAGAAGACCGGCCTTTACCATTATCGGGGGGTTAGTGCTCTTCTTTGTCACTATTGGTTTAAGTCTGTTGGTGAGTGTCGCGGCATTGAACGAGGTAGAGACTACGGAAATGAACCTCTTTGTAACCATGCCCCAGGGCGCGACCTTATCGTCGACCGATCTGCGCACCAAAAAGATCGAAGAAAAAGTCCTCGAAATTCCGGTGATCCACAAAGTGATCAGTCAGCTCTCGGAAGGGGATGCGGTAATTACCGTACAACTGATCG
>ERZ1740059.660-NODE-660-length-17786-cov-5.780836_pt1 | contig 17786 bp, 13 predicted proteins | sample MGYA00581744_ERZ1740059 | MGnify/ENA primary metagenome ERZ1740059 (study PRJEB43018, sample SAMN04849738) | marine metagenome | isolation source: floating plastic debris | place: Pacific Ocean | collected 2008-08-28 | study: EMG produced TPA metagenomics assembly... | reverse complement strand
CCTCCTAAATACAATGGAATTAAACCTAAAACTGTGGTAAACGTAGCCAATAAATAGGACGAAAACGCTTCAAGCAGGCGGCAATAACAGCATCTTGAGGTGGTCTGTTAAGCTCGTTGAGCTCAATTTTAATCCTATCTATTAGCACAATTGCATTGTTAATAACAATTCCAGCCAAGGAAATAACTCTTAAAAACGCCATAAAACCAAAAGGCTGTCTAAAGACCTAGCGCCATCCCAATAATTCCAAGAGGAATAGTGCAAATAATCAGAAGCATTTTTTTAATTGAGAAGCAGGGATCTAATCATAAATCTTAAATTTTTTAAATGACTATTGGTCATATTGTGAACAAAAGTCAAGTTTTGGTGTTCTACTCAACAAACAATAAATGACCATTGGTCATAAAAAGACTATAATTCAATTATTAAGTAATGAAAAATCAAACACACAAAACTCACTCTCTTTTGGTTTCCTATGGGAAATGGATTCTGAGGAGAAAATGGCTAATCTTAATTGGCTCCATTGTATTTACGTTCCTACTGGGGTACGGCTTTCAATTCCTGACATTTAACTCCGACTCAAAGGTTTTCTTTAGTGAAGACAACCCACAGTTGATTGCGTATGAAAAACTGGAGGAGGTGTATACGGATGATGACAATATTCTCATCGCCATTGAAGCGACCAAAGGATCTATTTTCGAAAAGAATAACCTAACCGCAATTATCGACTTGGTAGATCGCTCCTGGCAGGTACCCTTTTCTTTCAGAGTGGACGGGTTAACCAACTATCAGCACACAAGAGCCAAAGGTGACAACTTGTATGTTTCCAACCTTGTGGAAGACCCGGCATCGCTAACTACACAGGACCTTGAGCGGATAAAGCAGATTGCTATTCAAGATCCGATCATCGGAAACCGCTTAATAAACGAAAGCGGAACAGTAGCGGGTATAAACATAGTCGCATCTCTCCCAAATGATCCGGTGGCACAAGACTCAACGGTAAACTTTGTCAGAGCCATGGTGGAAGATTGGGAAGACGAAAACCCACAATTGAAGACGTACCTGTCAGGAAATGTCATGCTCAGCGCGGCCTTTAGTGAGACAGCACAAGAAGATCAACAGACACTCGTTCCATTAGTGTTTCTTGCTTTCCTCATAATCATTGGATTAACAACCCGATCTTTTACGGGTACGGTGGCGAGTCTGATTGTCATTTTCCTTTCCATCTCCTGTGCGCTTGCACTTGCTGCATTACTTGGTATTGATCTTACCGCCGCTTCTGCCAATACACCCATTGTGATTACTACGCTGGCAATTGCGGATAGCATTCACATTTTGATCACAGTTATAGCTACAATGAAGAAAGGTGCAACTAAGCAGGAAGCCATTATAGAAAGTCTCAGGGTGAATTTCTTGCCTGTATTTCTCACCAGCATCACTACAATCATCGGGTTTTTATCGCTAAACACCGGGGACGTGCCTCCGTACGCGGACTTTGGAAATATATCAGCTATGGGTATGTTCTTCGCATTCACATTTTCCATTCTCACTCTACCTGCCCTGCTTGCCATTATGCCCATGAGAGTAAAAGTAGAGGAGGAAGAGCAATCCAAAGCCGGATTCTACAGTCGATTGTCTGAGTGGGTAGCTGGCAATAGAAAAACCGTTTTTGCGGGATCAGTGGCCATATTCGTTATTGGCGCTTTTTTGACCTCTAGAAATGAAATAAGCGACCAGGTGTTGGAGTATTTCGACACTCGCATCCAGTTTAGAAATGATTCAGATTTCATCAATCAAAACCTTACGGGAATATACAATCTGGAATTCTCCATTCCTGCGGGCGAATCCGGAGGCATCAATAATCCTGAGTATCTGGAAAATCTCGAAAAATTCAAGGGCTATGTTGAACAGCAGCCTGAAGTCATTCACGTAAGCTCATTTTCTACCATCGCACAAAAGGTAAATAAGGCAATGCACGGAGACAGCACAAGGTATTATACAATTCCGTCTAGCAGAGAAGCTGCCGCACAATACCTGCTAATCTACGAGTTATCTCTTCCATATGGCCTGGATCTCAATAATCAGGTGGATGTGGACAAGTCTGAAACCAGATTTACCATCACCCTGGAAGACATCTCCTCAGCTGAAATGCTGGCTTTCACCGCTCGACTTGAAAACTGGCTCTCCAAAAACGCACCTACATACATGGAGGCAACAGGCATTAGCTATCCGGTCATTTTCGCTTACCTATCAAAGCGGCAAATAGACAGTTTGATTTTGGGGTCAATCATCTCTGCCATTCTTATCACGCTGATCATCTCAATCTCTTTCAAAAACCTGCGGTATGGAGTGATAAGTATGATACCCAATATTGCGCCTGCTGTAATCGGATTTGGTATATGGTATTTAATGTACGGCATGGTCAACCTTGGTATGACCGCAGTATTTGGAATGACCCTTGGCATTATTGTCGATTACACCGTGCATTTCCTGGCTAAATACCTAAGGGCAAAGAAAGAATTTGGGTATGGAACACTGGAGGCGATCCACTATTCGTATACTACGGTCGGCAAAGCCATTGTAGTGACTACAGTTGTACTGTGCACCGGATTTTTGATCCTGACTTTCTCATCGTTCCTTCTAAATTCTGCACTAGCAGCCATCACGATAATCATTTTGATAGCGGCGCTGCTTGTAGACTTTATCGCGCTCCCAGGAGCCTTACTACTATTTGAAAAAAAACCTTCACAAACCCAAACTTCAATTAAAACAGATAATAAAATGAAACCTTCAATAGCGACAATACTACTATTTCTATGTGTAACTACGGCCTGGTCTCAGAGTCCGGACCCAAAGGGGCTAGAGACCGCCAGAAAAGCGGATCAGGCAGATGTAGGATTTGAATCCGCTTATGCTGATCTGGAAATGATTTTGACGAATAAACATGGTCAGACCAGTACAAGGCTAATGAGCAACAAAATCCTCGAGGGAACCGAAGACGGGGATAAATCCTTGATCGAGTTTGAAAGCCCTAAAGATGTTCAGGGAACTAAAACTCTTACACATTCGCACAAAAATTCATCAGACGATCAGTGGATCTTTCTACCATCTATCAAAAGGGTAAAACGAATTTCTTCGGATAACAAATCCGGACCATTTATGGGTTCCGAGTTTGCCTATGAGGACCTTTCTTCCCAGGAAGTGGAAAAGTATTCATACGGGTTTATCGGTGAAAAAGTGATAGATGGTGAAAGGTTAGCGCTTGTTGAGCAATATCCGGTTGATCCAAAGAGCGGTTACTCCAAAAGGATCGCACACTACAATCTGGATCAGGATTACCGCATCGAAAAGATCATTTACTTCGACCGCAAGGGCGTCAAGCTTAAAACATTGGATTATGTAGACTACAAGCTGTACCTGGATAAATTTTGGAGAGCCCAACGCCTATCCATGACAAATCATCAGAATGGAAAGAAAACCGATCTCATCTTCAACGCTTATAAGTTCAAAACAGGTCTCAGTGAGTCTGACTTCTCTCAGGCAAGTTTAAGATAATTCAACAGTAATCATTGGGTGGGCAGATGATTGCCCACCCGCAATCATTAATAAAATGAAACTATCGCTAATCACTATCTTGTTAACCTTGACCGCCTTTGTCTATGCTCAAGATAAACCAAAATGGGGAATCGATCTTTCCGCCGAATTGCAGGGTGAAAATCGCTTCTTTTTCAATCCAGGTTTATATCCGTCACAGGAACAAAACTTCCTCTCTTTTTCTGCAAGACCGGAACTGGAAATTACTAATAAGGATGAAACTCATACTTACGTTATTGCACTATTCGGGCGTGTGGATCAGCATGACAATAACCGTACTCATGCTGATATCAGGGAGTTATATTCCCATTGGAAATGGAATCGAAGTGAATTAACAGTAGGCTTTAAAAAAGTTTTTTGGGGAGTGACAGAGTCGGTTCACCTGGTAGATATCATCAATCAAACAGATCAGGTAGAGCAGTTCGATGGGGAGGCTAAGCTCGGTCAACCGATGGTCAATTATCAGGTGTTCGGCAAGTTAGGCGCCTTTGAGTTGTATTACCTTCCCTATGCTCGCAAAAGGCAATTTCCTGATGCCAATGGACGTTTGAGATTTCCTTTGGTGATCGAAAGAGATGATATTGAAATTCGCTCAGACCTCGATCATTGGTATCCTTCCTTTGCATTTAGATGGTCCCATTACTTTGGTCCTTTCGATATAGGTATTTCGCAGTTTCACGGAGTAGCTCGCGAACCTGTATTTCTTCCCTCTGAGTCCGGAGATGTTACTTTTTTCTACCCGACTGTTGATCATTCCGGTTTGGAAATGCAATTGATCACGGGCCCCTGGATTTGGAAATTTGAGGGAAAGAGACGAATAGCTGCTGATCAGGACTTTACTGCTTTGGCTACCGGGTTTGAATACACTTTCTCTAACATCGCCAAATCAGGTCTTGACATTGGAGTCGTTTCCGAGTATCTGTACGATAGCCGAGATGAGCTGGCTTTTTCTAACTTCGATAATGATCTTTTTCTGGGGAGTAGATTTGTTTTTAACGATGTAAAAGGGACTGAAATACTTGCCGGAGGGATTTTCGACCTAGATCGCTCTACGAGATTTTATTCAATTGAGGCAGAACGCAGGTTAGGATCCGGTTTTAAAGGCGAGATTGTTATGAGATTGTTTGAAAATACCGAACAGGACGAGTTTGCGTATTTCCTTAGAGAGGATGATTTCTTAAAAATTAGCTTGACCAGATTTTTTTGATCATCTTAAGCCATTATTTTTTGCATCCTGTACAGATAGAATATGTCAACGGCCGAGAGACGGAAAAGAGAAATAGAAAACCGAAAAAAGATGATCCTGGGAGCTACTGAAAAGCTCATCATGAGCCAGGAGCTAGATTCAATTACCATGAATGCTGTAGCAGAAAAAGCTCAGCTGGCTAAAGGTACTGTATACCTCTATTTCAAGGATAAGGATCAACTCCTGGCAGCTTTAAGTGTGAAAGGACTGAACATTCTATTAAAGAAGTTTGAACGTGCCGCGGTAGAAGGGACAAGCACCAAGGATAAACTTGTAGGCATGTTGCGGCAGAACTATAAGTACTTCCAAAAATATCCGGCTTACTATAAACTAAATGCAGAGTTTGAATCAAAATATAGCGCTTCGGCATTGAAGGAGTTGGAGCCGATAAGTGTAAAGATCTATGCCCTTTTTAATAGTGTTATCGATGAGGGTTTCTCAAAGGGTGAAATCAATGCCAAGCTTGACGGGAAGTACCTGGCTAACATCATGTGGGGTACCACTGTGGGTGTGATGCAGTTCTTAAGAATACATTCTCTTCAATTTAATCGATCCACGGGACTGAAGAAAGAGGAAATGTTCGAGAACTTTTTGGAGAGTTTGATTAATGGTATGACCTCAAATTAAGACTTATTACTACAGGGTCACTCAGCCTTCACCTTTAAGAAATCTCCGATGCCAATGACATGGCATAAGCTAAAAACAGGTACTTAAGAGATGTAAGAATAGTAAACTTAATTATCAACTCTCAAAATTATTTAAGAAGTATAATAGGGTTGCCCTTTGTTACACCCAGTCACCCTATTGTCATAGTCAGATCACATTATTTCTATATCAGGAAGTAACTTCCTATCACTCATCCCTCAACGCCTGCACCGGATTATTGCTCGCCACCCTCCTTGTCTGTAGCAAAATGGGGATGCTTGTAAAAACCAGAATTAATAAGCAGGCCATCGCAACCGAACCAACACCCAGTGGTGATGAATAAGCGAAATCCGCCTTCCATAAACCAATGAAGTATAGACTCAGAGGTACTCCAAGAATCATGGCGATCAACATTAAAAGAGCAAAGTCTTTTGTAAGGTACAAAAGCAGCTGGGTAACGCGGGCTCCTAACACTTTTCTTATTCCTATTTCCTTAACTTTTTTCTCCAGCGTCATAGTAGTTAAACCGTAGAGGCCGAGAATCACCATAATGATGGATAAAATGGTGAATGCCTTACTGATAGCGCTGAGGCGTATTTCCGGTTGATAATACCTTCTATAGGTATCCGTCAAAAAGAAATAATCAAAGTAGTTACCCGGAAAAATGGTATTGTAGAGCCTTTCTATGTTAGCCAGAAGAAGATCATTGGCACCACCCTCCAATTTAATGGAATAATTATCTGCCGTATCTCTAAAGGGTAGCAGTGCCATAGGATCAATTTTATCATGCAGAGTCATCTGATGAAAGTCTTCTACCACCCCAACAATGCGCCATTGACGCCTATAAATTGTAAGCACTCCACCGATAGCTTCTGAAACCGAATTAAAGCCTAAATATTCAACCGCAGCTCTGTTGATAAGTAAATTATAAATCCTGTCGCGGCCAAAATTATAATTGTAATCTGTCGGCTCTAATGTTCTACCTTCCAGTAATTCAAGACCATATAATTGCTCAAAATTGTAACCTATACCCATCCAGTTAAGGGATAAGTTTTCGGCATCTGGTTTGGCATTATTTCTTACCTGAAAGAGTTTGCCCATCCGACTTCCTGCTATTCTGTTAGAGGTAGAAACCTCGTTAACTGCCGCAAGGTTTTTTACTTCATTTTGAAACCTGTCAACCTTGGAGAAAAAGGTACTGTCCCAATCGGTTTGAGCTGGCCCATACACTACTAATGTATTGTCAATATCCAATCCCAGATCTTTTGTAAGCATATAATCCACCTGGTCTGATATGGCTACTGCCCCATTAATAAGTGCAATGGCTGTAATGAATTGAAAGATGACCAGTCCTTTCCGTAGCCATGCCACCCTGCCTTTCATCTTGTATTTTCCGTTAATAACATCTTTTGCCCGAAAACCGGCGAGTAGCGTAGCCGGGTAAAGTGAGATAACAATGAGACTAAAAATAAATACTATGAGGAATAACACAGGGAACGGTATACCGAATAATCTACTTACCCAAAGAACGACTAAATCTAATTGTAAACCTGTTAGCTGGTTGAAAAAGGGTTGGAGCAACCAGACTGCTGCCAGTGACACGGCTAGTGCCAGTGCATTGACCATTAAAGTTTCAACTACAAACTGAAAAACTACATGGGAACGGTTGGCCCCAATAGATTTTCGTACACCCACTTCCTTCGCACGCTGGAGGGCCCTACTTGTAGTTAAGTTAATGAAATTGATCCAGGCTATGAGTAGTATAAAACCTGAAATAATAAGGAGGGTCCAAACGATCTTGCCATTGACCACCCGACCAAACTCGTATTGCATACTAATGTCTAAATGCGTCTCAGCCAAGGGCTGTAAGTGGAATTTCTCGACACTCCCGGATACTTCTCCATCTTTGAAGTATTTAACTCCGAACTCTTCTAACTTGGGGGTCAAACCTTCCAATGAAGTCTGTTCCTTCAACTTCACATAATGATAAAAATCTGACCAATCCCAACTGGTATCCGCTCCTCCATCTGAGAGATCAACAAACGTTTTATAGCTGAGCAGCATATCATACTGAAGATGAGATTGGTCAGGAGCGTCGGCCACTATCCCCGTTATTTTTGTAGGGGTGCTGTAAATTTCAATATTCTTACCCACCATTTCCTGAACATCCCTATCCGACTCCAGTATACGCCTGGCAAAAGACTCGCTAAGTACTGCCTCAAAAGGTGCGTCTAATGCAGTGTTTGGGTCACCATGTAAGAGCTTAAAAGAAAAGAAATTCAAGAAGTGTTCATCGGCAAAAATGAACTGCTCTGTGAGATGAAGGTCATCTTCAAAACCAATATAGTTTCTTGAATTAAACGTCATACGGGTGTAGGCCTCTATTTCTGGGAAATCTTTCGCCATGGTTGGGCCAACAGTGGGATAGGTAATAGTACCATGTTGAATGAGTTCTCCCTTCTGATACCTATCGTTAACTACCCTAAAGATGCGATCATAATCGCCATGGAATTGGTCAAAACCAGTTTCGTATACTACGTATTGCAGGATCATTAATGAAACAGTCATGGCCGAAACGAGACCTATGAGGTTAATAGAGGTGTAAGTCTTGTGCCTGAGGAGGTCCCTCCATGACACTTTAACATAATTTTTAATGAGCGACATGTTGTTATTGGTTTTTGTTGTTTTGCCTTTTCTGAGTCTATGATAACGAAGAAATGAAATCGAATTCACCAAATAAGACCTGTTAGCCTTACGGTAGCCATGTTTTTGGACATCCAGATCATAAAGCTCTTCCAAATCTCCCGAGATGGCCTCATACAGCCTCCCGTTGCAATAATTAAGCAACACCCAATCTACCAGCTTTCGTAGCATGATTATTTAAAGGCTAGCTCGGAAATGCCTTGCCAAAGCGACTCACGCATACTTCGGGAATGACTCAGCGCTTCTTGTCCGGACTTGGTTACACGAAAAAGTAGTTTGCGCTTTCCTCCCCTTTCTTTCGTTGGATCGCTATATCTTGACTCCAAAAAGCCCTTTTCCTGCAAACGTTGAAGAACATTATGAACCGTACTAATCGTGATCTTGCGACCACACTTTTCTTCAATTTCCAACTTGATCGCCACACCATACGCCATATCGTACAAGTTAGCCACAATCAGCAGGACGATCTCTTCTAATTCACCAAGGTTTGTTCCTTTCATTGCTATTTAATTCGACAAATACGAAATTAATATAATTTTCGTATTTGTCAAAATAATAAATCGATTGCATATCACTTGCAAAAAACTAAAATGGGAATGACCTACTTTCGAAACATTCCCTATCAATAAACTCAGAGATTATTCATGGTCTTTTACACACCGGAACCCGGTGTGATTGAAGCCCGAATCTTTGCTCGAGCTCATCCTGCGGGTAACCCGATAACCACTGCAGTAACTATCATTACATAAGAAAGACCCTCCTCTGATGACGTGTTTGGGCGAAAGCGGCTCAAGTGGGTCGTAATACTCTTCAGACCCTTTGGGGTCTGAAACTATTCCTTTTTCTTCATATTGCTCGTATGTAGATATGTTGTATCGATCTTGACACCATTCCCACACGTTCCCTGCCATATCATATAAACTAAATTGATTAGGCTCGTATGATTTCACCGGAGCTGTGCCAAAAAAGCCATCTAGATTATTATTCTGATAAGGAAAAAATCCTTGCCAAAAATTAGCCTTGTTGGTCGCTTTCTCAATTGGCTCGTTCCCCCAGGGATATATATTTTCCGCATTACCTCCCGACGAGGCCCACTCCCACTCTGCTTCTGTTGGCAATCGTTTACCTGCCCACTTAGCATACGTATTGGCGTCCTCCCATGAAATATGAACTACAGGGTGGTTCATTCTGTCTTCAATACTTGACCCCGGCCCTTCAGGTTGTCGCCAATTTGCTCCTGTCGTCCAATGCCACCATTGTGAATAATCCTCTAAGCTGACAGGGCCATCGGTTGGCTTGAAAACCAACGAACCTGCCATAAGAACTGAATCAGGAGGTTTGGGGGTACCGGCCGGAACTTGTGATTTCAACTCTTCCCAATCAATATCTTTTTCAGCGATAGTCAAATAACCTGTGGCATTAACAAATTCAGCAAATTCAGCATTGGTTACTTCGGTGGCATCCATGTAAAACGATGAGACGGTTACTTTGTGAACCGGGAATTCATCAGCATACGCCTGCTCTGATTTTCCTCCCATAGGAAACGATCCCGAAGGAATTAATACCATACCCTTAGGTATAGTGGCCTCTACCAAAGCTGATGCGTTTTCTTGACTAACGCTGGGATTTGTTGAACAACCTAAAATCGAGGGAAGACCAATTATAAAGATGGAAAAGACTAATAGTCTATTACTGAGATTTGAGAACATTTGAAGTAACCTATTCTTTATTAATGCTATAATAATTATATATAAATTGCCGCGTTGACAATATATTTTATTTTGCGCTCGTAATCAAATGAACTTATGTCCGACCTAATCGCAAGCTGTTACAAGAAAAGTGAAAATATTTCTGCTACATCATTGAGCATATCAAACTTCACATGAGAACACCTATGTTCTTGAACTAAATTAAGAGTTTAAAAAAAAACATTCCTGAAATTTGGATATTAAAATCCGTATTAATTAGAAGTTCTCATGAGTATCCAATTAGTTTTTAGCGCGCTGCAAAAGTCTGTCCTACAGATTAAAACTTTTAATAGAACCTAAACGGAGGAAAATAAGCTTACACCTTGACTAACTAAAACAAACAGAATATTATGAATTACATCATTACAGGTGGTGGCTCAGGCATGGGCCTGGAGTTAACCAAAAAATTGCTTAAAGAGGGTCATCATATAGGTCTGATCGTAAGAAACGAACAACGCAAAGACGAAACTATTGATGAATTGGGTACAGACAAGCTCGATTTTTTTTTCGCAGATCTCAGCGACCAATCGGCTGTACGCCAGGTAGCAAGTAATATAAAGGCAAAATGGGATCATCTAGATGGACTCTTTAATAATGCCGGTGTATTACTTGACAAAGAGTACGCCTCCAAACAGGACAATGAAATGCACTTCGAGGTAAACACGCTTTCACCCTATCTTTTGACAACTGAACTAAAGCCATTGCTCGAAGCGGCTGAAAATCCCTTCGTTGTGAATACCCTTACGGGAGGCTTGCATAAACGAAAACTTGAAGTGGATTCATTGAAAAAACCGAAGAAGTTTGTTAAGTTGATGGGTCCTTACATGCATTCAAAAACGGCGCTGCTGTTGTTAATGAATAATTTATCGGAGAAGTGGCCTAATGTCAGAATAGCAGGCGCTGATCCCGGGCCGAATAAGACAAAAATGACCGCTGGAGATGGCATGCCGGGGTGGCTCTTACCCATTCGTAACTTGCTTTTCCCCAAACCCACTAAAGGCGCCGGCAAAATCTACCAAACAGCATTTGATTCAAAATTTATCGATAAAACGGGTATTTATGTCTCAGGTGGAAAAGTAGTGCCTGTAAAACCGTTGCTATCAGAAGGCGAAATAGACAAGATTTTATCTAACATTAATTGATTCTAGACCAGATCTAAAAACCGCTCAATGGAAATAGGAATAGACAGTTTCGCTGCGGCCACTATTAATCCCGATACAGGGTCATTTTCTGATCCTGTCAGGGACATGCACGAGCTTTTGGAGCGAATGGTTTATGCCGATGAAATGGGGTTTGATTCTTTCGCAATTGGAGAGCACTACAGGAAAGAATTTTTGGATTCGGCTAATGCCATTATCCTGGCTGCAGCAGCGGCCAAAACAAAAAATATACGCCTTGGAAGCGCCGTTACCGTACTTAGTTCAGCCGATCCGGTACGTGTTTTTCAAAACTTCGCAACACTGGACTTAATCTCAAATGGGCGAGCAGAAATGGTAGTAGGAAGAGGATCTTTTGTTGATTCTTTTCCTCTCTTTGGATTGGATATACATGATTATAGCGACTTATTTGAAGAAAAGCTGGAGCTACTTCTTAAAATTCGTGATAATGAAGTGGTTACTTGGAATGGAAGGTTCCGCCCACCGCTTAAAGACCAACCTATTTATCCACGTCCTATTCAAAAGGAGATCCCCATTTATAGAGGTGTTGGCGGCACCCCTGCTTCATTTATAAAAGCCGGCCAACTAGGCGTGCCGCTGATGGCAGCGGTAATAGGAGGTGAAACCGAACGCTTTCAACCACTTGTGGACCTTTATCGCGAGGCATATCAGGCGGCCGGGCACCCCCGTGAAAAAATGAAAATAGGGTTACATTCGTTAGGTTTTGTTGCTGATGACCATCAGGGAGCGTTAGACACTTATTTCCCAGGGTATGCGAAGATGTTCAACGCAGTAGGTAAGGAAAGAGGTTGGCCGCCTGTAACCCGAAAGGGTTTTAACGCACAATCTAATGAATATGGCGCATTGGTAGTAGGTGATCCCGTGCAAGTTTCTGAAAAAATAATTCGTCACAGTAAAGCATTGGGCGGTGTAAATCGATTCACCTTTCAAATGGACAACCCCTTGCTAAATCACCGGCAATTGATGAAATCAATCGAATTAATTGGTAAAGAAGTAATACCCAGAGTCAAAGAATATTTAAATTAATTTCTAACAAATTTTGGCTGGAATCTATTAGATTGCCCGGTATGAAAAAACTGGCCTATAGTTGTATTGGTATCGGTGGAGCGCTTGCCCTTCTTATTCTCGGACAGAGCATTCTAATCCCTTTTGTTTATGGGTTGGTACTTTGGTTCTTAAGCCGATACTTCAAAAATTTGCTGCATAAGATCCCCCTTTTCAAGAAAAAAGTACCCAATTGGCTGATCAATACATTTGTATTTGCACTTGTCCTTGTAGGACTGAGTCTGATCTCAGGCTTAATTTCCAGGAATATAGCGGCGCTATTAGAAAATAGTAAAGTTTACAAGGCCAATCTTGACGAGGTACTTAAGCTGATCAATGCCACCCTTCAGATCGATCTAACGCAACAGATACCTGCGTCTTTAGAGACGTTCGATTATGCTACCATTCTGGGAAATATTGCAGATGCCCTGTCAGGCGCGTTAGGAGATTTTATAATGATAATTTTATACGCTGTCTTCATTTTCACTGAAGAATCAAGCCTTTCTAATAAAATTAAAAAGGTGTTTAGCGATGCCAAACAATATCAAAGGTCCACAGCTATCTTAAGCAAAATCAATGATGCATCTAGTGACTACATACGACTAAAAACGTATGTAAGCCTAATCACAGGACTAGTTGGCTATATTTTCCTGGAAATAATGGGAGTAGATGCTCCCTTTTTTTGGGCTTTCCTAATGTTTGCGCTTAACTACATCCCAACCATTGGCTCGTTGATTGCAACTTTATTTCCAGCGTTTTTTAGCCTGGTTCAGTTCGGTGAATTCACGCCATTTATCATAATACTTAGCGTATTAGGTGTTATTGAGTGGTTCATTGGAAATGTTATAGAACCCAGGCTTATGGGTAAATCTTTAAATCTTAGCCCCCTGGTGACCATCATGGCCCTGATTATATGGGGGCAGATTTGGGGCATTACCGGCATGCTACTCAGCACACCTATAACTGTAGTGATGGTCATCATTTTCTCTCAATTCCAAAGTACCAGATCCGTTGCAATTCTGCTATCTGAAAATGGAGAGATAGATGACATTTATGATGCAGAACCAAAAGAATGAGATAAGAAATAACACTTCTGACTTATTATTCTCAAATAACGGCAGTTATTTAACATTGCAGAAAATGTACAGAATGAGTTAGCTTACAATTATGTTACAACTCCTTCTCCTGGAAAAACGAACGTTAATTAAAGGGTGGATAATCAGTTTTTTATTCAGTCTGCCTTTCACATTCATTCCTGCCTTTTTCGTAGAAATTCCTTTCTGGCAATCCCTATTAAACCGTACTCCGTGGGCCGTGCTGTACGCAGCAGGTTTTGCTTTGCTTGTATGTGGTGCGGCCTTGTATCATAACTATGAACGTCAAAGTATTAAACTCAAACTATTTAACAAACCTGCATTCAGAAATCTAGGTTTCAAGTACTATCGTTCGGGAAAAGGGAGCCTCGTAGAAGATCTTAGCTTTTATTTGTCCGGTGCACATAATGGTTTCAATTATTTTGTTGATATGCTGATAGACCTGGAAGATCACACTAAACAAGAAGTGGTGATAACACCGGTTTTAGACGTTCAAACTAATGCAGCTGTCCCAGACGCTGTAAAAAACTACAAACAACTACTCAGAAGGGATTTTCGGTTCAGTAAAAATAAATACCAACTTCAAATACTCCTTGATCCAAAAGAAATTCAGGTAAGTGATCCGCTTGGTGTATCCAAGTACTTGAGCCTGATTGAATCAAAGATCAAATTAAGGTCACTGCCTCATACCTAGCTTAAATACCGATATTTCTTCAAAAGATCGATTAAAACTTGAGCCCTACCTGACCACCCTCAGGCAATGAGGGAATTTTAATATTTGTTCCTGCAGCGTCATTTAGCTTTTTAATGAAGTAGCTAGCCAAAAGTGGCGACTCTTTTTCCAAATTCTGATGAATAAAGAAATACAGGTTCTTTAGTCCCTGCTTTTTCCATAGCTTAATGCGTTCAATCCAATCGTCTAAGCGGCTGTAATCACTTTCATGGTTTGCACCTACATAACGAACAAAAGCAGAGGTTGTCGTAAGGCGCATATGCATAATGTCTCTCCTACCCGCAGAGTCGACTAGCATATTGGTGATAGCGTGATCTTCAAAAAGGGCATAAAGCTCCTCCGAAATATCATTTTGGTTAAACCAATCGGTGTGCCTCAACTCGATAGCCAATGGCAAGTCTTCCGGAAACTGATCCACAAATGCCTTGAGACGATTAAAATTCTCTGCTTTAGGCCCGAAATTATCATGTAACTGAAGAAATAGCATGCCTAACTGCTCACCAAAGGCCTGAATGCCTAATAAATAGTCTTCCAGGTAGCCTTGATAGCCATCTGATAAGCGTTTAATGTGGCTGATATATCGGGGCAGTTTAGGAAAAAATTTAAAGTCATTCGGCGTTTTCTCTTTCCAAGTAAGAATCTGATCTTCACTATACAAATTATAAAAAGTGGCATTTAGCTCGATAGAATTAAATTCGTTAGAATAATAACCTAACTCGTCTTTAGTCCCTCTGGGGTAAAATCCTTTAAGATCTTGTTTATTCCATTTGGCACAACCCACACTTATATTTTGTAGCGGCTCTTTATTTGTGGCCAGTACTTTAGCAGTATCTGGATGGTCTTTTGGCAGGGTAAAATCTATGTCCTGTGGATTATCTACTTTTCCGAATTTCATAATACTTTGCTTAATTAAATATACTTAATGCGGTAATACTATTCCAAGCCTTTATAATTTATAGACTCACATAGGAGTAGGATTTCCAATAAATCTGAGTTTCATTTGGTAGAGAAGCCATTATATCTTTATATTTTGCGTTTAATAACAGTGGTTGGAACCTTTACTTAATCTCGAATACCTCAACACAACATTTCCTGAAGGAGCATGTGTAACTTTAGATAGAAACACTATCATTGCGCGACCGCATCAAAAAGTAACAAAGTTTTTTTGGCTACTAAAAGGAGCTATTAAATATTATATGCCGCTTGAGCAAAGTACTAAAGAAGTATTGGTCAGTAAGATGAGCGCCCCGTTCATGCCAATTGGCTGGGGTGGGCTCAACGCTCCGTACCGATTCGGAATGAAAATTAAGGTGACCAGCAAAACAGCAACTTTTTTCAACGTAGAGCTAACAGACTTTTCAATTCGATTACTGTCTCAGGAAAATCCATTTTTGTTAAAAAATACCTGTATCCATCTTTATAACCAGCTCGGTCTCAACCTACTAATGCAGGGGGAAAAACTATCTCCTAGAATTATCAAAGACGAGACTACATATGAAAACTACTTTATTTCGCCTGAATCAAGCATTGATGAAGTCACTCACCTCTTCTTCAGATCGCCATTTCTTAGTGAATTTTCTGAGTCACAAGTGCAATCTATGGCTGTATTGGCAGAGCGACGAGATTATGAGCGAGGTGAAGTAATTATAGAACAAGATGCCTATTCTGACGGCTTGTTTGTAGTCATTCAGGGTGAAGTGGCCATTCGCAGAATAGAGCAAGAGAATCAGATTAATATGCGCTCTATCTCTTCTCCTGGGTTTTTATTCGGCTGGTCTTCACTTATTGACCAGATCGCCATCTGTGAAACCATAACCACTACTAAAACATCGGCCTATTTCATCCCCTCGACAAAGTTACTTAATCTGTTAAAGGCAGATCAAGGGTTTAGCTCGCTTTTCTACCTCCGGCTTATTTGGCTAATTGGGAATCAGTTAAATGTTTCCTTCACGAGGTATATAAACTTGAAACTTAATCACGACGTGCTGGCCACCCAGAATCTGCTTTATAATGCTAAGTCGCGGCTCAACCTATCTTCTTCCTTACATCAAATTCCTCACCTGCTGGAGAACAACGCTACAAAACCAATGGCTTTCAACATTCTGCATGAACTAAACAAATCGGGTATATCACTTGAGAAACATATTGCTTCCACCTGTCTTGATTTGCTCAAGAGAGAGGAGGAGGAAACAAAGTTCATCAGAAGACTTCAAAACATTTATGAGGTTGTAGCCGAGAAAAATCAAGGAAAAGAACCTGCTATCGTTAGGAAAGAATGCGCAAAAGCAACCAAGGAAGTCTTTGAACATTTGCACTATGTCATTGAAGGTCAGCAAAACCTGCCCAACAGCACAGGGCATATTTTTATTTATAATCACCTGGTAAACTCGCAGCATTATACCCTTGGAAATAATTTTCAGATCACACTCGACTCGCACTTTATAAGTAGTCTAATATTAAATGAGGCCTATGGAGACCCTGGTATCCGTACGGTACGTATTGGTAAGGGACATGAATATGGCCATCAGGACTACTATGAACGCCTCGGTTATATAAATGTCTACACGAAAGAATCCGATACTGTTGATCCGAATTTAAAAAGTAATACACGCAGCGTATTTTACACGCAGGCTAACCAATTTCTGGATGAAGGGTATAACTTAATTATAAGTCCTGAAGGCACCAGCTACCGCACTGAAGAATCGCCAGGGCCATTTAAAACCGGCGCATTTCGCCTGGCGGCAGGCAGAGGTCCCATGCCCTTAATTGTGCCTGTAGTCCTTTGTAATTTCGATCGAAGAATTCAGAACAATATATTCTATTGCAAAATTTTAACACCTATTGATTTAAACAAGCAACCTCAACCCATAGATGAAGATGCGCTGAAAAGGCTAGTTACCGGCACCGAAATCAGATATGTAGAAGAAGTAAAACTGGCGAGAAAAAAGTTTGATTTCAACAGCTCTAAAGAAGCTATTTATGAATGAACCGGAATTGGGAATTTGGCGTCAAGAAATTAGCGCCCTAAAGCAAAAAGTAAAGACTCAAAAACATACTCCCAACTTAACTGCATTTTACGGCAGTTCTTCGATTCGGCTCTGGGAAACCATGAGTAAGGACTTAGCACCTTACAAAGTAATTAACCTGGGGTTTGGAGGATCTACTTTTGGATTGTGTAGCTACTTTTTCGATGAGGTATTTGAACATTTTACTCCCAGGGAAATAGTGCTCTATGGTGGTGATAATGATCTAAGTAAAATTTCGCCAAGAGAAACAGTAACCAATCTAAAAGCGCTTATCTCAAAAATAATTAAGAAATATGAAAACCCTGCACTCTCTCTTATCAGTATAAAACCAAGCCCGGAACGTGCTTATTTAGAAGAGCAAATATTATTGCTGAATGAAGAATTGAAGAGAATTATTGAGGCTGCACCCAACGGACGTTACATTGATATTCATCCTCAAATGCTTGATCCAAAAGGAGACCCTATTCCTGAGTTGTTTATGGATGATCAGCTACACATGAACTCGCAAGGGTATAAGATATGGAAAGAAGTAGTGACTGATCACTTGAAACAACGCTTTAACGGGAAGGGATAAGCAAAAATCAGGTCAAGATCATCACAGGTTGTGAAGCATTTTAACAGGTGTCACCAAGCTTTTTTCTGATAAAATATTTCTACTAAAACCTATATTCCCTAGTAAGGGAGCAACGGAGCTTTCGTTATTAAAATATTGTTTTGTTATATGTAGGACTCACTTGAAAATTCTTTAGGTCAAGGAGGGGAGCTTGTCCACGAA
>ERZ1740059.658-NODE-658-length-17834-cov-8.596715_pt1 | contig 17834 bp, 14 predicted proteins | sample MGYA00581744_ERZ1740059 | MGnify/ENA primary metagenome ERZ1740059 (study PRJEB43018, sample SAMN04849738) | marine metagenome | isolation source: floating plastic debris | place: Pacific Ocean | collected 2008-08-28 | study: EMG produced TPA metagenomics assembly... | reverse complement strand
CTTCTTACTCCTTACTCAGCCTATACTCTAAATTTAGATGCGTTTGCCCTGCCCCCTCTTCCCCCTCCCTCAACGCCGGTAATCTTCCATCGGGAAGAGAATAATCCGGCAAGTTTTTGAAAAAACGGGCAAGAATCTGTAAGACAAATTGATAATGAATCAAATACTTTTAAATTAGTCAAACATTCATTATTAATTAAGTTATGGATTTCAATAATGCTACCTTTATTGGAGAAGCCGATTTATATCACGAACAAGCGGCTCACTTTGTTCCTGGTTATACATCAATATATGAAATAGCAGGTTGTTATTTAAATTTAAATCTTCCCTCAAACGCCGATATTTTAATTGTCGGTGCTGGTGCTGGAATGGAAATCAAAACCTTAGCTAAATTTTCTCCTAACTGGATAATGACAGGAGTAGATCCATCATCTAGGATGCTTTATTTAGCTAATTTTTGGGTTCAACGCAATAATCTAGAAAATCGAGTCAAGTTGATTGAAGGTTTAATATCAGATGTGTCAGATGATAATTTATTTGATGCAGTTACTTCTATTTTAGTAATGCATTTTATTCAAGATAAATCACATAAATTGGAATTACTAAAAAATATTTATGCAAAATTGAAGCCTGGTGGAATTTTGATTTTGGCTGATTTGATGATGCCGTCAAAACATCAAGATTTTCAGTTATTTAATATTCTTTATCAGAAACATGCGGAATTTCATGGTGAACCAGATTCAAAAATTGAACAAGTTTTAGCAGCACTACATACCTCTGTATTTCCTATCTCGAGCAAACAAGAAACTGAATTAGTAGTCAAGGCTGGATTTTCAACTCCTGTGATGTTCTTTTCTTCTCTTTATTTTCAAGCTTGGTTTGCGAAGAAAGAATAATTTTTGATCTGAACTGAAGTTCAATTTATCTGGAGGACAAAAACATTATTAGTAAATTAAAATTTTCCCGTCGTGCATTTTTTACTTCTTCATTTGCATTAGGTCTTTACTTAGCACGATTTCAACATATTTTGGCGGGAAATAAAAAAACAAAAAAGAAAAATAAAATGAATTATTATGATGTTATTGTTGTGGGTGGTGGATTTGCTGGTGTATCCGCTGCAATGCAAATAGCCCGTGCCAGGAGAAAAGTTTTAATTATTGATGAAGCTAAACCCCGTAATAGATTCGCAATTGCAGCACATGGTTTATATGGGCTGGATGGTAAAACTATTCCTCAGCTTCGAGAAATTGCTCAAATGCAGCTAGCTAATTATCCATCGCTCCAATGGATTAATGCAGGTGCTATTGATGCTACTAAAGAAGACAAAAATTTTACTGTCAAGGATTCCAACGGCAAAACTTATCAATCCAAACGTTTAATATTGGCTACAGGGGTGAAAGATATTTTACCAGACATACCAGGTATTGCCGAGAAGTGGGGAAAAACAGTCTTACATTGTCCCTATTGTCATGGTTATGAGGTGCGTGAAAAGCGCTTGGGAATCATTGCGACTAGCGAAGCATCTTTACATCAAGCAATGATTTTGCCGGATTGGGGAGATGATATTGTTCTCTTTACCAATAATGTAATTGGCAAAGAGAACAAACTCATAAGCGAACTTCGGCATAAAAATATCCGTATTATTACTACTCCTATAGCTGAGCTGCTAGGAAAAGGTAGTAATCTAGATGCTATTCGATTAACTGATAACTCTTTAGTAGAGCGAGACGCAGTATTTGCTATTTCACAAGTAAAACAAGCATCAAATTTACCTTATATATTGGGTTGTCCAATGGAAGATGGAGCTTTTGGTGCCTATATTAAGACTGATAATTTCAAAGCAACCCCAATACAAGGTTTATATGCAGCAGGTGATGCAGCAAGATCGATGCATAACGCAACTTGGGCAATATCAGACGGTGTTACAGCAGGAATTTTTACCCATCAATCACTTCTTAAACCTCAAAACCGCTCCTAAAAACTTGAACAAATATAAACCTTGTTGAACAAGATTATACCTATCCCAGACGCAGGTCGAGCAGTTCTACCTACTTGCGGGGAGGATTCTCGCCTCCCTGATGAAACGCATAAATGCTTCCCATATAACCTGGTCAAAACCTCCTGGCTACAGGTTAACCTCACCCCGGCTGTTAGCCACGCCTTATAACAACGTCCTTTTAGACGAGATAGCCTCTACAATTCCCCAGAAACTCCAAGCGTGCCGATATCTATCCGGCATGGCAGATATCGGGCGTATCTGGCTGGGAAAAAGTTAAACTATGACCCCATAATACCCTGTTAAAAGTGGAACAAAATATAATATTGTTTAAGTTTTGTGTAGCAGTTGATTAACCCTTACAGCGAGAATAATTGACATTTCCACATCAGAGTCAATGTAGGGCTTCTTACAAGGCTGCTTTAACTCTCTCAGTTTTCTCATAAAACTCTTAGTGAAACCTCAGTTTCCCATCATTAGGTACTCAGAGTCATCCGCGATATTAGTAATTAAGCGAAAGGCAAACACCAAAAACTTTTATCGAGGAGACATTAATCATGAAATTCAACAAATTAGCTGGTTTCTCAATTGCATCTGTAGTATTATTCAGTGGAGTTGGTTCGGTAATAGTTAATTCTGGGGTAGCAGAAGCTAGCCCCGCATTTAAATCAACAAGAGTAGCAACTAAAGCTGAATCGATTGTCGCATCTGGAAACTTTGTAAAACAAGAAAAAGCTACCAGAGGTAAAGCAAAAATTGTCAATATCAACGGAAAACGTTACTTAGAATTTGATAAGGCATTTAGTACTAGTGAAGGTCCTGACGTAAAAATCATTCTACACCGCAACAGCAGCGTACCTCTAAACGTTAGAGAAGGTAATTACATCACCCTTGCTAGAATAAAAAGCTTCAAAGGCGCTCAACGTTATGCAATTCCTGAAAATGTAAACCTTGCTAATTACAAGTCTGTAGGAATTTGGTGCGAAGAATTTAATGCAACTTTTGGTTACGCAAGCTTGCAAAATGTTTAATCGAAATGTAGAGACGCGATACATAGCGTCTCTACTACAAAGAGTATTTTTCGACTTCTTCAACTGCTCACTGTAATGGTACTGCTATTAGAATGGTGCGTTACGGCATTATCAGAAATTTAACCTCAAATAATACATACAAGGGCCGTAACAGCACCCTACATGCTCACTGTTAACTGTAATGGTGCGTTACGGCATTATCAAAAATTTAACCTCAAATAATACATAGGAGAGGCCCTAACAGCACCCTACATGCTCACTGCTTTCCCAAACTCCTCGGATCGAGTGCATCCCTCAATCCATCCCCGAGCAAATTAAATGCCAATACAGTCAGAATAATTAACACGGCAGGAGGCCAAATTAACCACGGCTGTAGTACTAAAATAGAAGCATTGGTTGCTAAAGATAGCATATTACCCCAAGAAGGATCTGGTTGCTGAATACCCAAACCAATCAAACTTAATATTGCTTCCGAACCGATAAAGCTAGGAATAGAAAGAGTTGCAGAGATAATAATATAGCTTGCAGTTTGCGGTAAAACGTGGCGGAGAATGATATATAAAGGTTTAGCACCCATTGCCCTTGCAGCTTGGACAAATTCTCTTTCTTTAATTGATAATACTTGTCCGCGAATTACCCGCGCTAAACCAGCCCAACGAATAAAGGAAGTAATTAAAACAATCAGTAAAAAACGTTGACTACTGCTTAATCCTGGTGGCAATACCGCACCTAATGTAACCAAAAGATAAATACTGGGGAATGTCATCAGTACTTCTACGAAGCGCATGATTACTGAATCAGTCCATCCACTGAAGTAACCGGAAATTCCGCCAACTATCATACCTATTGGAAAAGAAATCGCAACACCCAAAATCCCAATAAATAAGCTGATGCGCCCTCCATACACCAAACGACTGAATACATCGCGTGCTTGATCGTCGGTACCTAAAAGATTGAATCTCGCTTCATCAACAGCACCGAATAAATGTAAATTTAAAGAGATACCGGGAAATATCGTTACTTCATCCCATTTTGGCGGTAGCGGTAAACCAAATTTTAACAGCTTGTATTCGTAACCTTGTACAAATAAACGCAGAGGAGAAGGTTTGCTGTAATCTACAATAATTTCCCGTTTACCCGTATCTAAATCCGTATCACCTTGAGTCGTAGGATAAATATGAGGACCGATAAATTGTCCTTCAATAGTCGCCCAGTGTACCCGAGTTGGTGGCAGTAAGGAACCATTTGGCTGCGAATAGTATGGATCGTAAGGCGCAACAAAATCCGCTGCAATTACTGTTATATAGAAAATTATCAGTAAAATTGCCCCAAATCGCGCCAAAGGATTTTTCTTTAGTCTTTGCCACCAGTTCATAATTTATATAAGTTAATTGGTTATGAATGTTAAAGCACACATTATTCTTTATAAATTATAAAACCCCGATTTATTTAATAAATCTTAACTTTTAGTCGTATATTAACTATCAGTATATCTGTATCATCAAAATATTAATTGTAGGGTGTGTGACGCTTCGATAAATTTGGAAATAAAAATTGAAATATTTATAATAGCGTCACGCACCAATTTCGGAATTGATTTTATTTGTTATGGAAACAATTCAAGCTAGAGATATAAGTCTTTACGAATTAGAAGAAAAGTTTGGTTTGCAGCATTCTACAGAAACGGATTGTTTTACTGAATGGACGAATAATTTACCTCCACTAACTGAAACCGAAAAGCAATCTTTAAAGCGAGTTCAAAGTAATTACTTTAACTTAAATAGACGACGCGTGATATCAGAAGAAGCAGTAAAAATGGTAGTACTGTCTCCTCTGTTGGATTTAGCTGATTTCTATCAGTCACCTTTTGAGATTGAAACCGAAACCTCTGTAGAAATTTTAGCGGAGGAAGAGGGAGTTAAACTAAAAGGTAATATTGATGTTTTGGTAGTACAAAAAAACTTTTGGATACTTGTGATTGAATCTAAGAGTACTAAATTTGATGTGATGATAGCGCTACCACAGGCATTAGCTTATATGTTGAATTCTCCCAATCGGGAAAAACCAACTTTTGGGTTACTTGTGAATGGGAGGGAATTCGTTTTTGTTAAATTAGTCCAGGAAGACAAAATAAAATATGCTCGTTCTTATGCTTTGTCTATTGAGAAAGATGATGAATTTGAACAAGTTTTGAAAATATTAAAGTTGTTTGGTGAATTGGTTATAAATTTATGACTACACAAAACTTAAATTTATTTGAACATCCTCGATTCAATGAAATTCAACATTATACAGCTATTCGTTTGGGATGTGATGTTGATGCTTTAAAAAATTCTGGTAGCGTTATTCTTTCAGCAACGCCAAAAACTTATAAAGATTTTATGGAAGCTACATGCCTGGAAGAAGCTGACGTGATTTCCTTAAATCAAATGGATCGTTGTTCAATTATTCGTAAAAATCAAAACGAAACTGAAGCAGTTAAGAACTTATTACAACAGCTAAATTGTAGTCAAAAAATAACATCAGAAGATTTATTAAAATTTGATAATGTTGAAATAAAAGGTTATAGCGAACCTTATTTTTATCTGAATCCAAAAGATTTTAAAATATTTCCCGATTCAAACGTCATAAAATTATCTAAAGATAATCCCGAACATGTTGCGATGGTAGCAAGTCTTCATGAAACAGTAGAAGAAAAAATGCGTTGGTTTTCAGAAATTGACCATCCAGTAGTTTACGGTTATATACTAGATCGAAAACTTGTAGGAATAGCAAGTCATTTTCTGTTTGAATCACCAGATTTTAAAGTAGCTGCTGGGGGAGTATTAGTTAATCCCGAATACCGTCGAAGAAATATTGGGAAAGCAGTTGTTTCAGCAATTTGTGAATGGGCTTTGAAGCGAGATTATATCATAGAATGGACTTCTTGGGATGAAAATCTTGCATCAATTGCTTTAGCTAAAAGTCTTGGTTTTCAGCAATTTTTATCGGAATATGAATTCTTAGTTAGTTGACTATATTTTCAAGTATTTTCAAATAGTTATCTAAATTTTACAGGACGGCCCGCAACTGGCACATTTCTGCTGTAGGGTGCTCGTACACTCACTAATATTGAACGTAATAATAAGGGTGCTCAGGGTACGGCACCACCCGAGTTGTGTGACAATTGCGTAAGTCCTATTTTAATTATTTTGACTCTTGTAATAATTCACGTATCTGATTGCGAAGTTCTCTTTTAGCTTGAGTTTCGCCACTTGTACGACACTGTGAAATAAATTCGTAAACAATTGCTTTAGTTAATATCGGGAAAGTAGGACTAATTTCTGATTTTTGATATTCTTGCTCATCTAATATATAAATAGTTAGTAATTTCCCGTTATAGCGCCAAAATTCTGGTATTTTCATCTCTTGATAGAGCTTTTTTTTATTAATGTCGGCATTAGTAATATCAACTTCTAAAACTAAATCTGGAGGTGGATCTTGATTTAAATTTACAGTTTTGCCGCGAACAATAGGCTCGTTTGTAATGTAATAACATTTATCTGGTTCAGCACCAGTTTTTTTATTGGGAATTTTTAATGTTGTTGAAGCCAAACTCTTAATATTTAAATTTAATTCCTCTGTCAGAATATGAATTAATATTCCTATATTTTCGCTACAGCTTTCATGGGCTTCTAGAGGAGTCATAATTTCTAAAATACCTTGGTAATAATGCACTCTTGTAGCTCGATTTTCACCTAAAGCCTTTAAAATTTGTTCGTAACCTTGCCAACTTATATTTTCTAATGAAACTCGTTTTTCTGGTAAAAAATCCTCAATATAGCGATTATTGATAATTTCGTTAATTGTGACCATTTTGATTAGTTATTTGTTATTAGTTTTTAGTTATTTATTCGAGTTTAGGTCATTCCTAAATCAAAATATTGGAGACGTAGCAATGCTACGTCTCTACATTTACATTTTCCTATCAATCAAATGTAACTACACTACGAATAGATTCACCTTTATGCATTAATTCAAAACCTTCGTTAATTTTTTCGATTGGCATTAGATGAGTGATCAAATCATCTATATTTATCTTTCCTTCCATATACCAATCAACGATTTTCGGCACATCAGTACGTCCCCTCGCACCACCAAAAGCCGATCCTTTCCAAACTCTTCCCGTTACTAATTGAAATGGACGGGTATTGATTTCTTCTCCCGCACCAGCAACACCAATAATAATACTTTGTCCCCAACCTTTATGACAGCATTCCAATGCTTGACGCATGACTTTCACATTACCAATACATTCAAAAGTATAGTCCGCACCACCTTTGGTTAAATCCACTAAATAAGGAACTAAATCGCCTTCCACTTCCTTTGGATTAACAAAATGTGTCATGCCGAACTTTTCTGCTAATTCGCGTTTCTTGGGATTAATATCTACACCGATAATCATATCGGCACCTACCATTTTTGCCCCTTGAATTACATTTAAGCCGATACCACCCAAACCGAAAACTATAACTTTAGAACCAGGTTCCACTTTTGCCGTGTAAATAACCGCACCGATACCCGTAGTCACACCGCAACCGATGTAGCATACTTTTTCAAACGGTGCATCTTCACGAATTTTTGCGATCGCAATTTCTGGTAATACCGTATAGTTAGAAAAAGTCGATGTACCCATATAGTGGTAAAGCTTTTTGTCACCAATAGAAAAACGACTGCTACCATCAGGCATTAAACCTTTACCTTGAGTACTACGAATTGCTTGACAAAGATTAGTTTTTAAGCTTAAATAATATTCGCACTGACGACATTCGGGAGTATAAAGGGGAATAACATGGTCTCCCTTTTTAACACTGGTAACACCCTCTCCCACATCTACCACGATACCAGCACCTTCATGTCCTAAAATTGCCGGAAATAAACCTTCAGGATCTTTCCGAAAGAGTGTAAGCATCCGTATGACAGATACCGCTGGCTTTGATTTCCACCAATACTTCACCGTATTTAGGCCCCTCCAACTGAACCGTTTCAATACTCAACGGCTTACCCGCATCATAAGCTACTGCTGCTTTGACTTTCACTGTTTGCCCTCTGATGATTCATTTCAACCAAGCTTCTTTATCGAGTGTATAGCGGCGAAACGAAACCGAAATATTTTGTAATTTTTCTGCAAATTAATTATAGTTTTTGTTATCTTTAGGAATGGCCGCAACTGGCATGCAATTTCAAGTCGGATGTGGCACTTTAATCTATTTGAAGCAAAAAATAAGGCTTTTAGTGTCACGCCAACTGAGTATCGTGACAATAGCGTAAGTCTCGATTTTGTCTATCTCTAGTACATTTGTAATGTAAATTGAGCCAGGGGCATTGTCCATGGGATATTAAGAAATTAAATTAATGATGAGATAATGGAATAATAGGTCAGAATTAATATTTTGTTATTTTTTCTTCCCTCTCTCCCCTCTCTCCTCCCTCTTCCCCCTCTCAAAATTACTTCATTACACAAGAAAGTTAAATTATCTATATTATAGATTGCTTATGAACCCTGCCCTAACTAAAATTGGCGCTCAAATGTCTCAGCTTACCGGCGTGAGAGCGATTATGAAGGATATTAAAGAAACTTTACGCGCAGGAATTGGGCAGGAGTTAATGAATTTGAGCGCGGGTAATCCGTTGATTTTGCCCGAAGTCGAACAACTGTGGCGTGATTGTACCGCCGATCTTTTGTCTAGTGCGGAGTATGGTGAAGTTGTTTGTCGTTATGGCGATTCTCGGGGTTATTTGCCATTAATAGAAGCAGTTGCTAACGACTTTAACAAACGCTATGGTTTAAATCTTACCGAACGCAATATTTTAATTACTTCTGGCAGTCAAACCCTTTATTTCTACGCTGCCAATGTGTTTGGCGGTTATACTACTAACGGCGAGCTTAAACAAATTGTCCTTCCTCTAAGTCCAGACTATACAGGATACGGCGGAGTTAGCTTAGTTCGAGAAGCATTATTTGCTTACAAACCAACTTTAGATATTGACGCACCAGCCCATAGATTCAAATATCGTCCCGACTTTAGTCAGCTATCGATTTCCGAAAGCACTGGTTGCGTTTTATTCTCTCGCCCCTGTAATCCTACAGGGAACGTACTCACCGACGATGAAGTTCAAAAAATTGCTGCCCTCGCTGCACTATTAGAAGTACCGGTATTAATTGACTCGGCATACGCACCACCTTTCCCAGCGTTGAATTATACCGATATGACACCAACCTTTGGCGACAATATTCTCCACTGCATGAGTTTATCAAAAGCAGGATTGCCCGGAGAAAGAGTTGGTATTGCCATTGGAAATGAAAAGTTAATTGAAGCTTTAGAGTGTTTTCAAGCAAATACCAGTCTGCATTCATCGCGATACGGACAAGCTATTGCCGCTCGCGCCATTGATTCTGGGAAACTTGCACAAATCAGCGAAACCGTTATTCGTCCTTTTTATAAAAATAAATTCGCTGTTTTAGAAAGTAGTTTAGAAGCAGCAATGCCCGATAATTTACCTTGGTTTCTACATCGCGGTGAAGGAGCGATTTTTGCTTGGTTATGGTTCCAAGATTTACCCATGAGTGATTGGGATTTTTACCAACAACTTAAAAAAGTCGGTGTAATAATTGTCCCCGGAAACTCCTTCTTCCCCGGTTTACGCGATGAATGGGAACACAAACACCAATGTTTCCGTGTCAGCCTCACCGGCAGTGACGAAGAAATCAAAACCGGAATGCAGCGTTTAGCAAAAGTAGCCGAACAAGTTTATCGAAGTGCTGCTGTGAGTACCTAAGAAGCACAGATGAGGAGATGAGGAAGAAAAAATTCCTCACTGCTCACTGTTAACTGTTAACTGCTCACTGTTCACTGTTCACTGAAAATGGATGATTGGTTAGAGATTGGTAAAATTGTTGCACCCCAAGGATTAAATGGTGAGTTGCGGGTTTATCCGAGTACGGATTTTCCCGAACGTTTTGAGAAACCTGGGTTACGTTGGCTGTTACATCCAAATGCCACCGAGCTCGAAGAGGTGGAGTTAGTTAAAGGCCGTTTTCTTGAAGGCAAAAAGTTGTATGTTATTCAGTTAGCTGGTGTCAAATACCGGGATGAAGCTGAAAAATTACGCGATTGTAAGTTATTTGTACCCCAAAGCTCACGCCCAGAATTGGGTGAAGATGAGTATCATTTAATGGATTTGGTGGGTTTATCTGTTTTTATGCAGGATACTGGAGAATTTATTGGCACTGTGGTGGATTTGATTGCTGCTGGCAATGATTTGTTGGAAGTTCGATTGCAGGAAGAGGGAGCAGATAAGGAGACAAGGAGAAAGGGAGACAAGGAGGCTATCCAAAATCTTAAGACTGTTTTAATTCCTTTTGTCAAAGATATTGTTCCAGTGGTTGATTTGGAAACTCGTCGCATTGAGATTACGCCACCCCTTGGTTTGTTGGAGATAAATTAATTATTCTATAGATTTGATAATTAATAATAATTCATATTTGATATTTGCAAGCTATAGAGTAACCAATTAAATTTATTATCATCTCTATTTAATAGTCTAATTAATTTGAGGTATTTCACTTAAAAAATGTTATTTTCTTCTATCTAAAGAAGTACTTTTCACTGAAAAATATATATAATATTTACCAGTTTTAAATCAATTAATACCCATTCTTTCTTAAATCCGATCTTTGGTTAAATTGCGGTTAAGTTTAGGCAAGTAAATAGATGTTATACTAAATTTTTAAACAGATTATTCTGTGAAATGGCTGTTTAGATTTTTGAATGATGCAGTCTAATAAGCTGTCGTGCATTAAAAATGCACAACAGTAAGGCAAAAGGCAAAAGGCACTCATGCTAAAGGAATAAGAGTTTTAACTTTTACGTAATATTTCTAAATATACAACTTAAATGGGTAGCAGCTTAGTACATAGCGAATTTTATCCTCGTTAGGTACAGAAGTGAGCATTTTACTTGCAGAGTAAAGTGGAGTTATCCTTTGGGGTTCAAAACCTCTCCTATCTAGGGAGAAAGTGGATTAAGAAGGTTTCAAATTGTATTGCATTCAATAGAGAATCTAACTTTATACTTATTGATATTAATAACCAGTTTGTTATATTGTTCCTAAAAAAGCGAACTTTATATGATTTTTTAAATTGTTATTTTACCTGAGTATGAAATAAGATGCATTCCCTTTTCTAAAAAATATCTATACATCAGATATCTCGATTCCAAGTGTTAAAATAGCAGGGAAAAATTTTGTACTCTGATAAAAATAAAATGTCTGAAATAAATATTCACTTAGGTATAGTCAACCTTTAAAAAATTAAGTTTATATAGATATAAAGGTGTAAAAAACTCACAACATTTACCTTAAGGAGTTCGATTATGACTTTAGCCAGCCCACCACAAGCTAAGCCATTACAAGATGATGAATTAAGAAAAATTAACGCCTATTGGAATGCGGCGAATTATCTCTCGGTTGGACAAATATATTTATTAGATAATCCTCTACTCAAAGAATCACTGAAACTAGAACACGTTAAACCCAGACTTTTGGGACATTGGGGAACTACTCCGGGTTTGAATTTTATTTACGTTCATCTCAACCGGGTCATTAAGAAAGATGACTTAAATATAATTTATATTGCAGGACCTGGACATGGTGGTCCTGGTTTGGTAGCGAATACCTATCTTGAAGGAACTTATAGCGAATATTATCCCAATATCTCTCAGGATACTGAGGGAATGCAAAAGCTCTTCAAACAGTTTTCTTTTCCCGGTGGAATTCCCAGCCACGTGGCACCGGAAACTCCAGGGAGCATCCATGAAGGAGGAGAACTCGGTTATTCTGTTTCTCACGCTTTTGGTGCAGCTTTTGATAATCCCGATTTGATCGTTGCTTGCGTTGTCGGTGATGGTGAAGCGGAAACGGGATCGTTAGCTGCTAGCTGGCATTCTAATAAGTTTCTGAATCCAGTACATGATGGTGCAGTACTACCGATTTTGCATCTAAATGGCTATAAAATTGCTAACCCCACACTTTTGGCAAGGATGAGTCATGAAGAATTGCAAAAGCTGTTTGAGGGTTATGGTTATAAACCTTATTTTGTAGAAGGTTCCGAGCCTGAAGTCATGCATCAATTGATGGCAGCAACAATGGATACCGCGCTCCATGAAATCCGGGAAATTCAGGAAGATGCCCGTAAAAATGGCTTCAAAGTGCGTCCTCAATGGCCGATGATTATACTTAGGAGTCCCAAAGGTTGGACGGGGCCTCGTGAAGTAGACGGGAAAAAGACAGAAGATTACTGGCGATCGCACCAAGTACCTTTATCGAATATGGCATCGCTTCCAGCACATGTACAGTTGTTGGAAGAATGGATGAAGAGTTACAAGCCAGAAGAATTATTTGATGAAAACGGTAAATTAATTGCAGAATTAGCCGAACTCGCACCAGTGGGAAATCGGCGCATGGGTGACAATCCCCATGCCAACGGCGGTGTTTTGCTGCGAGACTTGAAAATGCCCGATTTTCGTAACTATGCCGTAGAAATCACCGAACCAGGAAAAACTATTGACGAAGCAACCCGCGTCATGGGTAAATTATTGCGGGATGTCATGAAACTTAATCTAGATACTCGCAACTTCCGTTTATTCGGTCCCGACGAAACCGCATCCAATCGACTCGCTGACGTATTGGATGTAACATCAAGGACTTGGGTTGCAGAAACCTTAGAATACGACGACCATTTAGCCAAAGACGGTCGCGTCATGGAAATTCTCAGCGAACATACTTGTCAGGGATGGTTAGAAGGATACCTACTTACAGGTCGTCACGGACTGTTTTCCTGTTATGAAGCATTTATCCATATTATCGATTCCATGTTCAACCAGCACGCCAAATGGTTGAAAACTACTCGCGATATTCCCTGGCGTAGACCAGTAGCTTCTCTAACATATTTATTAACATCTCACGTATGGCGACAAGACCACAACGGCTTTAGCCACCAAGATCCCGGCTTTATCGACCACGTTGTTAATAAAAAAGCCGAAATTGTGCGAATATATTTACCACCCGATGCCAATTGTTTGCTCTCCGTGACAGACCATTGCTTAAGAAGTCGCCATTACGTTAACGTGATTGTAGCTGGTAAACAACCAGCATTGCAGTATCTAAATATGGATGAAGCAGTCAAGCATTGTACCACCGGGATCGGTATTTGGGGTTGGGCTTCTAACGACCAAGGAAGCGAACCAGATGTAGTCATGGCTTGCGCTGGTGACGTTCCTACCTTAGAAACCTTAGCAGCTGTAGACATATTGCGGGATAACTTTGAGGAATTAAAAATCAGGGTAGTAAATGTAGTAGACTTAATGACCCTACAGCCAGAAAACGAACACCCTCACGGTTTAAGCGATAAAGACTTTGACAGCATTTTTACCACCGATAAACCAATCATCTTTGCCTTCCATGGTTATCCTTGGCTCATTCATCGTTTAACATATCGTCGTACCAATCACAATAATCTTCACGTCCGGGGTTATAAAGAAGAAGGAACTACTACCACACCTTTTGATATGGTGGTAATGAATGACTTAGATCGCTTTAATTTAGCAGATGATGTCATTGACAGAGTTCCCCATCTGAGATATAAGGCAGCTCACGTCAAACAGATGTTGCACAACAAGTTGATTGAACACAAGCAATACGTTCGCGAACACGGCGAAGATATGCCAGAAATTCGCAATTGGAAGTGGGAATACTAGATAGGGCATAAGGAGGGCAAAGGGATAAGGAGACAAGGAGACAAGGAGACAAGGAGACAAGGAGAAAATAACTCCTAACTCCTAACTCCTAACTCCTAACCGCTCACCGCTCAATTACTAATTCTTAATAACGAAAACAAGTGAAACGGAGAGGATGTTATAAAGCTATAGATAGAAATTAAGCGTAGATTTAATATCTTACCAAAATCACCATAATGAGTAACAGTTCCCCCGAGCAAAAATATAGTAAGATAGCGCAGAAAGATATTTCTGTACCTGACACTGTTAAAGTTAGAGTAGAAGACGACCGTACTGGGATGAGTGAGGAAACCCTCAAACGTGCCATTGCTGATAGTCTTTATTACGTTCAGGGAAAGGGCGAATATTTTGCCACTCTGCACGATTATTATATGGCTGTTGCCCATAGCGTTCGCGATCGCATTCTTCAAAGGCGAATTCAAACAGCAAAAACTCACATGGATAAGCGTGTAAAAACCGTTTATTACCTCTCAGCCGAGTTTTTGATGGGGCGTTATACAGGTAATAGTTTAATTAATCTCGGCCTTTACGAAAAAATTCGTACTGTCTTGAAAGAATCCGGGTTAGAATTAGACGATTTATTAGAGCAAGAACACGAACCAGGATTGGGTAACGGAGGTTTGGGAAGGCTTGCAGCCTGCTATCTCGATTCCTTAGCAACTTTAGAAATCCCCGCCGTCGGTTATGGAATTCGTTATGAATTCGGGATTTTTGAGCAAGTAATTCGTAACGGTTGGCAAATAGAAAACCCCGATAAATGGTTGAGCTTCGGCAATGCTTGGGAAATTCCTCTTCCCGAATATCTAGTAGAAGTCAAATTCGGCGGTCATACCGAAGTATACAACGATAGAAACGGACGCTATCAAGTACGCTGGGTACCGCAACAAAAAATCTCAGGAGTTCCCTACGATACCCCCGTACCAGGTTACGGTGTCGATACGGCAAATATTCTGCGGTTGTGGAAAGCAGAAGCAACTCATGAATTTGACTTACAGGCATTTAATGCTGGTGACTACATCGGCGCAGTCGGTAGTCAGATGTTTTCGGAGAATATCTCAAAAGTTCTTTACCCCAACGACGATACAATGCAGGGTAAAGAATTGCGCTTGCAGCAACAATACTTCTTTGTTTCTTGTTCCTTGCAAGACATTCTCCGTCGCCACGAAAGAATGTTTAACACCCTCGATAATCTTCATGAAAAAGCTGCAATTCAGCTTAATGATACCCATCCTTCAGTTGGGATCGCCGAATTGATGCGGCTATTGATTGACGAACATCAAATGGCTTGGGATAAAGCATGGAATATTACGAAAAATACCTTTGCTTATACCAACCATACCCTGTTGCCAGAAGCTTTAGAACGCTGGCCAGTGGCATTATTTGGTAGATTATTACCCAGACATTTGGAAATTATTTACGAAATCAACTTCCGCTTTTTGAGTGAAGTTAGAAAGCGTTATCCTGGGGATTTAGAACGCATATCGCGGTTATCTTTGATTGAAGAAGACGGCGAGCAAAAAGTCCGCATGGCACACTTAGCTTGCGTTGGTAGCTATAAAATTAATGGGGTAGCGGCATTACATACAGAGTTACTCAAAAAGCACGTACTCCACGACTTCTACGAATTATTCCCAGAGAAGTTTGTGAATAAGACAAACGGCGTAACTCCTCGTCGCTGGTTGTTGTTAGGTAATCCCCGATTAGCTCGTCTAATTACCGACAAAATTGGTACCGATTGGATTAAAAATCTCTCGGAGCTCCGAAAGTTAGAACAATTCTTAGATGACAAAGAGTTCACGCAAGCTTGGCGCAAAATCAAACAAGCCAACAAAGAAGAATTGGCAAAATTAATTCAAAAAAGCAACGGAATTACAGTTGATCCCAATTCCTTGTTTGACGTACAGGTAAAGCGACTGCACGAATACAAACGTCAATTGCTCAATGCTTTCCACATCATTACCCTCTACAACCGAATCAAGAAAAATCCCAAAGCTGATATCTTACCCCGCACATTTATTTTTGCCGGTAAGGCAGCACCCGGTTACTTCATCGCCAAATTGATTATTAAATTAATCAATGCCGTTGGTAGTATAGTCAATAGCGATGTCGATGTTGCAGGACGTTTGAAAGTAGCATTCATACCGAACTACAACGTATCCTCAAGCCAATTCATCTACGCAGGTGCAGAACTTTCCGAACAAATTTCCACCGCCGGTAAAGAAGCTTCCGGAACTGGTAACATGAAATTTGCTCTCAACGGTTCCTTGACAATCGGAACTCTCGATGGTGCTAACGTTGAAATTCGCGAAGAAGTCGGCGCAGAGAACTTCTTTTTATGCGGTTTAACCACCCCAGAGGTTTTTGATTTGAAAGCCCAAGGATACAATCCCGCAAATTATTACCATTCCAATACCGAACTCAAAGAAGTCATCGACTTGATATCCTGCGGACATTTCTCTGATGGCGATCGCAATCTGTTTAAGCCACTCTTAGACTCGCTGTTTAACCAAGATAGGTTCATGTTATTCGCCGACTACCAATCCTATATTGATACTCAAGCGAAAGTATCCCAAGCCTATCGAGATACAGAAAATTGGACTCGGATGTCGATTATTAACTCCGCACGTATGGGTAAATTTTCCTCAGACAGGGCAATTTGGGAGTATTGTCAAGAAATTTGGAATGTGGAACCCTGCGAAGTCAAACTCGACGAATATTCAACCGATGAAGCTGGTTTGAAAATGTCGTGATTAGTCACTAATACTCTCACAAACCAATATTGCCCGGTGAGGTTAGTGAGTAGTGAATAGTAAATAGTCGGGCATATAATTACCCAAGCTTTCTCTCCTTGGTTGATTGCTAGTGATTAGTCGTTAAGTAGTTCAGCACACACAATTATTATTTGTTTGTAGTAGTGCTTCAGCGAAGACAGCTCTACTACAAACAAATACAGACACCAATCTTACATTTAGTTAGATAGTGACACCTCAAACTTTCTTTATTTTTGAATGCCAGACTTTTGACAAGAGTGTTGTGCATCTTTAATGCACAACAGCTTACTCACTGATTTCCACCCGTCAATTTTGGCTTATGAGAGTACTAGTACTCCACCACATTAATTTTCAGGGGTAAAGCGCGTACATAAAAAAATATTCCACCCCCTCTCCCCCCTCCCTACCCTAACCCGTCAATTTTAATGGGACACTAGTAATTAGAATTAACCCCTAATATCTTTTCCGTTTACGTCGGTGCGGGATAAAAAGTATGTGTGAAAAAAACTCTGTGTCCCTCTGTCTTGAAAAGTTGCTCATGGGGGAGCACCCCTTAACCGCACTTTTCGCTGCGTTTACCTTGGCGTAACTTTGCGTTAAAAAATATATAATTCCGATGCAGACGGATTTGATATAACTCCTTACCCCTTACCCCTAACTCCTCCCATGAAAGTAGCAATATTCAGCAGCAAAAACTACGATCGCCGCTTTCTTTCCGAAGCTAATACCGAAAGCAATCACGAACTTGTTTTTTTTGATGCAAAGCTAACTAGTACAAGTACTGCTCTAGCAGCAGGATTTCCTACAGTCTGCGTATTTATAAATGACCAACTAAATGCCGAAACGATAAAAGCGATCGCCAAGGGTGGAACTAAGCTTATTGCCTTGCGTTCTGCTGGTTTCAACAATGTGGATATCAAAGCCGCCACAGAGTTAGGAATCACCGTAGTAAGAGTTCCGGCTTACTCTCCTTATGCAGTAGCCGAACACGCAGCAGGATTAATTTTAACATTAAATCGTAAGTACCACCGTGCTTACAGTCGAGTCCGCGAATCTAATTTTTCTCTGAAAGGCTTATTAGGATTTGACTTGCATAGTTCCACCGTCGGTATTATTGGTACGGGTAAAATCGGGATGTGCTTTGCTCAAATCATGAAAGGGTTTGGCTGCAATTTACTAGCATACGATATCTATTAAAACC
>ERZ1740059.656-NODE-656-length-17838-cov-5.363268_pt1 | contig 17838 bp, 16 predicted proteins | sample MGYA00581744_ERZ1740059 | MGnify/ENA primary metagenome ERZ1740059 (study PRJEB43018, sample SAMN04849738) | marine metagenome | isolation source: floating plastic debris | place: Pacific Ocean | collected 2008-08-28 | study: EMG produced TPA metagenomics assembly... | reverse complement strand
AGTGGCTTTCGTCGGGATCGCGCTCGATGGATTGGAGCGCCTGCGCTCGGCGGCGCGGTTCGGGGTCCATCAGTTTGAACTGCGCCAGATAGGAAGCCAGAACACTGCGAACGCCCGAATTGGGCTTAAGTTGCTTCAGATCGCGTTTTTGCGCCTCACTTATGGGCGCGCCCGTTTCGATGTCGAGTAGGGTGTAGGTTTTCTTGTCGTCGGTTTCGGCAAAGAAAAACAGCTTGTCCTCCTTGCGCATCCAGACGTCGCGGTCAGCCCATTTTTCGATGAAGGTCTGGGTACCGGGCGCAGCGGCTGTGACGAGATCCGAGAGAACTGCGTCAACGGTCTTGCGCGAGGCCTTCTCGACCGCGGCTTGATTGGCCTGTAGCACCTCCTGCAAGGACAGTGCCTGAACGAACGAACCACATAAGGCCAGCCAGAGAACGGCCAGAACGCGAAACATCATGGTGAATTCCGAACAGGGTATGGCGGGGGGCCACGTCACAGCGCGGCCCCGGCCAGATCATCAATAGTTGGACTGGATCTGCACGCAGCTTTCGGTCTGCGTGTTGTACATGCCGCAGCCGAGATCTTTCCAATCGGACTTCAGCACAGCTGATTCTGGCAAAAAGTCCGTCCAGGCATCGCCGGGCACTTCGTCGGTTTCACTGACGATGTCAAATTGGCCGTCCTCGGTGATTTCACCGATCAAGACCGGTTTGGCCAAATGATGGTTGGGCAACATGACGGCCGTACCACCCGTCAGGTTCGGGAATTCTTGCCCGTACATGGCCGTGCGGACCGCGTCGACATCGGTGGTGCCTGCTGCTTCGGCCGCGTTCACCCACATGTTGAAGCCGATGTAATGCGCCTCCATCGGGTCATTGGTCACGCGCTCTTCACCCATGCGGGCCTTCCACGCTTCGACCCAACCTTCGTTGGCGTCAGATTCGGCAGATTGGAAGTAGTTCCAAGCGGCCAAGTGACCCACAAGGTTGGTCGTGTCGAGGCCGGCCAGCTCTTCTTCACCCACGGAGAAGGCAACAACTGGGATGTCATCGGCAGATACACCCGCCGCGGCGAGCTCTTTGTAGAAGCCGATATTGGCGTCGCCATTGATGGTCGAGATCACGCCTACTTTTTTGCCGTCTGCGCCAAGCGCCACGACGTCAGCCACGATCGACGACCAGTCGGAATGACCAAACGGCGTGTAGTTCACGAAGAGGTCTTCTTCGGCGATGCCTTTGTCGATCAAGTAGCTTTCAAGAATGTTGTTGGTGGTGCGCGGGTAGACATAGTCCGTGCCCAAAAGCGCGAACTTCTCTACGCCCAGCTCTTCGAGGAAGTAATCTGTCGCAGGTATCGCCTGCTGGTTCGGAGCGGCGCCTGTGTAGAACACATTCTTGGAGCTTTCTTCGCCTTCATACTGAACAGGGTAGAACAGCAACCCGTTGAGTTCTTCGATCACAGGCAAAACTGATTTGCGGCTCACAGACGTCCAGTTGCCGAAAATCACGTCAACTTCATGTACGGTCAGCAGCTCGCTCGCTTTTTCTGCTTAGAGTGGCCAATCAGAGGCGGGATCTACCTCCACAGCTTCGAGCTCACAGTCAAGAACACCACCGGCTGCATTTTGCTGTTCTACCAGCATTTCCATGGTGTCTTTGAGTGTCGTTTCAGAGATCGCCATTGTCCCAGACAATGAATGCAGTACGCCCACTTTGATGGGTGCATCACAGGCCAGGGCTGGCAGCGCGCTTGCGAGGCAGATCGCAGCGGCAGAACTCAGGAGTTTTTTCGTCATTTTCTTTCCTTTTGGACAGCGCACGCAGGCCGTTTGAAAGAAAACACTGGTTCCCCCTAGCCAGACGCGCATTCGAGTGCGACATGCGGTTTGGACTACCCAGCAGTCTGACAGTACCGCACGTTTGAATAGGTCCCCGTTGACCACGCGTCTTTCTAATTCCCCTGATTGGGGTTGCGGAGTCACGATGCGATGGAAGGGCTTTTGCACGGCCAAAGCGGCTAATTTTTAGTCTTATTTTTCAATTTTGCGTTAGAAGTGTGCAGGTAAATGCCCGATGAATGCACGATATGACTATTTTCTGGGCTATCAGGCATTGAGTTCGCATCCAGCTGACGCCGTTTGTGAGGCGCGATCTTGCACTAAATCGCAATGGAACGCCACGCACCTGGAAGGCTTCGTGGTCCATTCTCTACGCGCGGCACCCTTTCAGAATGGAGACATTCCCACGGTTCAGGCGCGTGTAACGGACATTGTAAATGCAAGGCAGCCCTCTCATATGAAAGTGGTGTTGTTTCATTCGGAAAAGGACGAAAAAATGCCCCTGATCAGTTCCCCTATTGACGGCTCCCCCATGCGAGAGATCGAGCGCTATGGCGTTAAGATCGACATATGCCAAACGTCGGGCGGCATATGGCTTGATAAGGGTGAACTGGAAAAGATCATCATGATGATCCGCGAAGAGGCTTTGCAGGACGGTGCTGTTCAAAATGCGCCACGCTCTGCGTCCTATGGGGATGACAGATCCTACGACGATCAACCTCGCTCTGGCCAGCATCCTCGTAAACGCCAGAAGCGCGAGGGTGTCTTTGAAAATCTGATGGATATTTTTGACTTCTGATTTCGCTGCAAAGATGTTGCATTCAATTGGGCATGCTGCTGTTTGCAGACATCCTCGTGTAGAGCGCAGCCTACGTTGGCAGCATGGGCGCACCCTGCGATCTGGATCGCGGATGGCTGGGAAACCTTTCTGACGGGCGAGAAATATCCGAGATAGAGCCAACAGAATTTCAAAATGACAAATGAATATTGGGCGCGACCATGCCCGGTTGTTCCCCTTGCCAAAAGATCGACCGATCGGTGCCGCGTCTGATCGGTCGTATCTGCGTGTGACGTGGTCACGTGCGCGGCTACTTTTTCTTAAGCGTGAGATCTTTTCTTAGAGGCGCCACAGAGTGCGCCGATGCTTGGGGTTGCGTGTGAAACGACACGCGCTGGCTCTCCCATCCGTGGGCCAAGACCCTGATGTTGAGACAAATCTTTTGTTCCAGTGCGCGGGGAAACCCATTACGCTTGTTGCGTAGCGGCAAAACCGGCTATCTGATCAAACTCAAGATGAAGGGGCAGACAACCCGATGGCGTCAATTGCCGGTACAAATTATGGCTTGATGACCGTGCTTGTCGCGGATGTCGCCGGGTATTCCAAACTGATGAGCCGCAACGAGGTTGAGACGTCTCACCGTGTGGAGCAGGCGATCACATTAATCCAACAGCTTGCGACCGATTATGGGGGCACGATCAAGGGCGTTGCGGGCGACGGTATCGTTGCCATTTTCAACAACGTGTCCAATTGCGTGAACTTTGCCATCGCTATGCAGCAAGAATTTGTCAACGACACCGTGTGGCATACCCGAGAAGAGCCCATCGTTTTTCGCATCGGGATCAATATGGGGGATGTGTCAGAGGGTAAGTTTGGCCTGCAAGGGCATGCCATTAATGTCGCGTCACGTCTTCAAACGCTGGCCAAGCCGGGCGGTATTTGCATCAGCAAGGCGATCTTGCAGGTGTCCACAAAGCTTGCGCAGGTCCCGCTCAGGTCGTTGGGCACACCAGAGATGAAGAACATCGCCGAACCCATCGAGGTTTTCGAAATTGAGCCGCAGGGCCTTGCCGCCGAGCCCAGAATATCGACCCCGGCCATTGTTGAACGATTTGTGGATCAACAGGACGTACCGGACAATTCCGTAGCCGTTTTGCCGTTGGAGAACCTGTCGGGAGAGCCGCAGAACGTGCACCTGTGCAACGGGGTGACGGGCGATATCATTTCCAATCTGACGCGGTTTAACAATCTGCATGTGATCGCGCAGCAATCGTCCAACCTGTTTGAAAACCGTGAAACCCCGATGCATGAAATCGGCAAGAAACTTGGAGTTCGGTACATCAGCACCGGTGGCTTTCAGCGTGCTGGAGATCAGCTGCGCGTCCAGGTTCAGCTGCTCGAAGCGGATAGCGGGCGATCTGTCTGGGCGGAGAAATTCAGCGGTTCGATCAGCGATGTGTTCGCGTTTCAGGATGAGATCACTGCTGTGATCGCGTCTTGCCTTTCCGTCAAAATCGACAAAGCGGAACGGCAGCGTCAGCAACGCTCCGCCCCGTCTGATCTGCAAGCTTACGGTTTGATCCTGCGCGGGCGCGAGGTGTACAAACAGCCCCGGCGTGAGCTGAACCTCCATGCAAGACGTCTTTTTGAGCAAGCCTCAAGCATCGATCCCAACTATGCAGTGTCTTACACGTCGATTTCGCGCACATCCAATGATGCCTGGCGGTTCAATTGGGCGGACCAGCCCGAGCAATCTCTGGATGACGCGATTGTAAAGGCGGAAACTGCGTTGCGGCTGGATCCTGATGACGCGCGGGGGCATGCGGCTTTGGGCAACGCGTGTCTTTACAAACGTCTTCACGACGAATCCCTGGCGGCGTATGAACGCGCGATCCAGTTCAACCCAAATGACGCAGATATCCTGGCTGAGATGGGTCATTCGGCCAGCGTTTATGGCGAACCGGAGCGTGCTGTGGGGCTGATACAACGCGCCATGACGCTCAACCCGTTCTATCCCGATTGGTATCTTTGGCACCTGGGCGAGGCATATTTCGATATGACCGACTACGAAGAAGCCATCCGTACCCTCAACAAGATGCACGATAAAACCGAAGCCTACCGCATGCTAACGGCCAGCAATGCGCTTTTGGACCGGATGGATGATGCGCGCAGACATGCCTCGCAGATCCTGGAGACGCACCCTGAGTTTACACTCAAACATTGGGAGAACGTACCGCCCGACCGCAACCCGGAGCCGCGCGAACGTCTGATCGATGGGTTGAAGAAAGCGGGCCTGAGTTGACCCACGGTGGCGGCTCATCGGATGACGTAAGCCACCAGCCGCTGAAATTTGCTTTGCGTCCGTGTACAGAGGAAGATTTTGACTTTGCCCGCACGCTGTATGTCAGTTGCATGCAACCCCTTCTGCGCGCCCTAGGCGCTTGGGACGCGGAGAAACTAGAGGCTGCATTCGAGAGCTATTTCGATGTCAACGAGATCAGCATCATCACCATGAAGGGCGAAGATGTGGGCTGGATCCAAGTGTCTGATAAAGATGACGAACTGTGCCTTGATCAGTTGCACCTGATCGAGACTGTGCGCGACAAAGGCACCGGGACCTATTTGATCAACTCCACCATTTCAGAGGCGGCGCGCCAGAGCAAAAAGGTTAGCCTTTCGCTGGTCAAGGGCAACCGCGCGCAACGTCTCTATGAGCGCTTGGGATTTCGGCAGGTGGCCGAAGACGACACGAAAATTCACATGGCGATTTCGACCGATCTGGCGCGTTAAACGCGAGCAGTCGCTACCCCCGTAGGCCTTGCCGCCGCTATAGGCTTTTCCACCGCTATAGGCCTTGCCGCCGCTATACGCTTTGCCGCCACTATAGGCCTAGCCACCACTGTAAGCCTTGCCTCCGCTGTAGGCTTTGCCGCCGCTATAACCGCCGCCATCCATGCCAAGTTCCGCCTCCAGTAGGAGCTGATCAAGCGGGCCAATCTCTGGGTCCAGGCGCACCGAGAAATCGGATTTTTCATAGGCCCAGACCTGTACGTCATCGGCAAATTTCAGGTTGCGCGTGGCCATACCGCCCTGATCTACGCCGCCGCGCATGCGTTGCTGGATGGCAGCTGCATCTTCTGCAGGTGCGCCATCGCCATGCACCAGAAAAATCTGCGGGCGCGCGAGATCATAGTAGTGACCTTCAAAGCTGAACCCGAAGATGCGTGCAAAGCGGGAATTGGCCGCGGCCAGTTGTCCGTCGATGAAACTGGTTGTGTCAGCCTGTTCAGGTTTTTCCGTCTTTTCAATGGGCTTTTTGTTCTCATCAAGCTCGACTTTGTTGGGGCTGCCAGCCTCCGAGTACACCATGTCATCCATTTCCCGCCCAAACAGCAAGATGGTTGAAAAATTTACCAATCTATCGCCCATTTTAAATCCCTTCCTTAGGTGTCGCCGGTCGTTGGTGCGCGGCCACGGCAATATCTATGCACATAAACCTGTGAGATGTCGCCCTTTTTTGTCTCTGACAGGATGTATTTGCGGTTCTCATCTGCGCAGTTTGTCCTTGGATCAATCATGAGTTGCGTGCCAGCTCCCTGCGTATCGAATAGGGCAGGCCCGGCCTGCAACAGTCACAAGCCCCCATGGGCGTGGCCGTGCGGTCAGAAAACGCATGACTTTTCTCATCTGGCGGTGTGAGGCGCGGGCCTGCCTTTATGATGCCAATGCCCCTGCGGCGCATGTTGGTGTGAATGATGCGACTGTACCGCCCACGCGTCATGTCCTGGTCAACCTCGATGAAGGTCTCATAGACATCTGCGTAATCAAGCGTTTCGATGGTGAGCCGTTCCCAGATCGCGGCCAGTGCAAACCCCATGTAGTCGCGCGACGCGATCAGCGCATCGGCAAATCCGCCAGGGTTTTCGGCATAGGCCGCATCAAATAGAGGCTGGATCACGGCCTCGTAGTCGGGATCTCCTTCCATCCTGTCGGAGAGATCTTCGAGGCTTTGCGAGATGAGGCCCGCGTCCAACAGGTTTTCATGGAAGATATCGACCCACGTGTCGAAAAGCGCCCCGGTCATGACCTGCGACAGGTTGTGTTCATAGGTCCAGCCATCTGCAAAATCATAGAGCGTCTTGTCATTGGCCGCTGAGCGCAGCTGGTAGTTGTCCGACACTTCGCCGAACCTGTTGAGCCGGTTGTAGGAATAAAGGTTGCCCCGGCTGTTTTCTAAAAGCCCGACCGTGGCGCTGTCGAAATGCAAAAGAGAGATCAAGGCGACCATGTCGGCCGCAGACTCGTGAAAGCCGAAATACTCGCCATCCACCTCGACCGTGCCGGGCAGCCCGATTTCGTTGTAGATGATCAGATGCCCCAATTCGTGGGAGAGGATATCAAAGCTCAGACCGAACTCGACAAAACCGCCGGTCTTCTTGGAGGTGTAAGAGCCGATTTCAACCGAGCCAAACCCTGCGAATGCATTGTCGAGGCCGCGCAGGAACAAGATTTCAAGCTGGTCATAGTAATCCTGAAAATGCCACTCGAGCGGGCGTTCGAAATACCTTTCCCAAATGTCCATGGTAAAGCGGATAGAGCCGAAGGCATGAGCTTGTTGAAACTGAAAGGTGTCAACGTCGAGGTGATCAAAATGCCCGTCCGGATCGGGGTAGGCCATTTCAAGTATCTGGCCGGGCCATGGCGGGCGATAGTGGAAGGTCGAGCCTGCTGGGCCAGGGTAGTAGCCATAGGCCTTTTCCTTGCCGACCGGATCAATCACATACATGCGGTGATCTGCGGGTCCGGGCATAAGAGAGCCAGCCGGGGATGACACCCAGACAGTTTCCGGCTCGTGTTGCTGATCCAAGGATGGCAACTGCGGATAGAGTTTAAAGCGGGTGCCGCCTTTGTGTTCGGTCTCTACATATGACACTCGTACCGGTCCCATCGGATCTGTTACCCGTGATGTTGCCACAGGAGATACTGGCGCGCCATCATTTGTTCGAACTCTTCACGACTGGCAAACCCATGATCGTGCAGAAAAACATCCATGTCCTGCGGTACGGAGTGTCCGCGAAACGTCTCAAAGTACCACATTAGCAGCCTGACATTGCTCAGCCCAAGATCGTCCGGGGTTGGCATGTCAAACCCCGCTTGGCGTATGCGGTCTGCCTGCGTTTTAGCGGTGGCCATCATGGCATCGAGATCCCCGTCTTCCTTGAGCGCGCGCACCAGCGCATCTCGAAATGCGCTTGGGTCTTCGGCGATGAGGGCATTGAGCATGATGTCCTGCGACAGACGATGGCGCAGCTCCTCCAATTCGACGTCGTTGTCTGCGAGCCAGGCCTTAAAGGCCGCGCCACTGTAGAGCCGGTTTTCAGAGCGGAACTGCGTCAGCGCCCTGTCAACCTCAGCGCGCGGCACGTGCCCATCGGCTTGCGCCAATAGGCGCGGCGCAGCGCGGTTGCGGATGGCGTGATAGCGTTCGGGGTCATGTCGGACGGCATCCAGCAACAGAGACAGCGTTAGCCCGGCGTCTGCGCCGCCGCATGTTCGGGTCAGTTCCTCCCACATCACAGTGTGTTGGAAGGTGAACTCCACCTTCTTGGCCCCGTGGTGCGATACGTCGTCAGAGGCCATCCTAGCCAGCATATCCAGCGCGTCCTGCCGTTTCTGATCGACGCGGCCCGAGGGCAGCCAGTCTTCAAAGGCTTCTAGCCTCTCCGTGTCACACCCTTCTTTCCGCGCTTTCGCCAATAAGGCCTCCCAGGATCTGTCTGGAAAATACATGGTCTTGGCCAGCGCGGTGAGAGCTGATGCGATCGCTTTGTCCAAAACGCCACGAGCGGCGGCGCGCTCCAACGTGACGCGCATGTTGACCATCGGTTCAGACAACGCCACATAGCCCATTTCTTGTGGGCCATGGCGCAGCGCGACTTCATCGTCGTCTTCCAAATTCCCGTCTTTGAAGGCCTCAAAAATCCAGCCGACGCCGATCATGCCGAAGGCATGCAGCTCTGCGGCTCGCAACGCCCCCATGCTGGAGGCGCCGAAGACCGGGATGCCCTGATCCATCGCCCAAAGGATTTCCTTGTGCCAGACCGAAGGCACACCTTCGAAAAACCCGTCGATCAATCCGATCGCCGCGGGCCTGTCTTCGCAGGCCTTGTAGATGTCGCTGGTGCGGTCAGGGGGGCGCAGATCGGCCTGGCCCAGAACCTCGCGCACGTTTGATGCGGGGATGGACGGGCCTGCAAAAATGATCATGCGGCAAAGCGCTTTCTGGCGCGGGCCCCGGGGCAGTAATCGTCATGATCATGGGGGCCTTCCAACCCGGGGATGATCACCCTGTGCACCGGAATACCAAAGGCGGGTTTGGTCAGATCGACTGCCACCACCTCTTCACCACCTGCCGAGGTCAGGCGGGAGAGGAGCCAGCCCAGATCGTCTTCCAACGTGTCAAAACTTTGCGATGGGACGTCTTTGTACTCTACCGGCGGCGCCCCTTGCGCGTCCATGAGGCTTGTTGCGTAGCGGGTCTTCTGCGCAATGCCCGCGTGGCCATATTCGTCATCGCGAAGATCGTCGCGTGCGCCGGTGATGTAATTGGTGCGCACCTGAACGGCCTCAGTCAATGCGCGCAAAAGGGCGATGTCGCGGCAAAGATGCGTGCCCGCGCCGCCCCCTGAGTGCCCGTGTTCCACCTCTGTGTCGGTGATCAGGCACTGAAACGTGGCCACGCCCACATCCCCGGTCATATCCCAAACGCCCACGCGCATTCCGGCGTCCTGCAGTTTGCCGATGACATGCCGACAGGCGGCATCTGTCACGCTGTCCAAATCCAGTTGGGTGGCCGTCTTTGCGGGCAAATCCATGTGCTCCCAAAGCGTATGGGCATCGCGTTCGATCACCTCGCATATGGCATGCACGATGGCCTCCAGCCGATGATTGCCCGATGCGAGCCCGTTGGTGCTGGCCACAAAGCAGCCCGCATGGGGGCGGCGTGGCAATGTGTAATCCGTGTGCACAAGTTCTGAGGGCACCATGACCGGCGCGTTTGTCAAAAGATCCTGCCCTTCGATCCAATGCAATGCGCGTGCGGGGTCAAATTCTGTTTCGCGCAGATAGGCCAGCGTTTTGGTGTCGATCACGCGGTGATGTCTGATGACGTCCTTGTGGCTGGCATGGATCACCTCAAGGTCGATCTCTTCGGCATGATGGCCCTCAATCGCCTCCATCACCGCTGATGCTTTGGCGGCATCCAAGGTCAGGCCCTTGCCTTGGGATACGGACAAGGATCTCGAATTGGGGCGAAAGGCATTGCCGACCGGGATGCCGATCCGGTCCAGCCCGGTGACATTGGCGACCCGGGTGATGCCCATCGCCTTGATATGCGGGTTGACGACGGCGAGTGTCTCCTCCGGTGAGCGCGTACGATGCGTTCCGTTTAGAAATGGCTTGGGTGTGGCAGTCATCTTGTCTGCCATGGATGCATGGAACCAGCGCTTCGCGAAACAGAATTTTGACCCAGGAGAGCCATTTCCACTCGCTGTGCCCTTACGGCAAAGAGACCGGCAGTCTTAGCAAATACGTGTGAAACCGGGAGCCCACGGGTCGAGACCTGAGCAAAGGCGCAGAGTTCAGCCGGTGGACGGCTCAAACACTAGTTTTTGGCAGGTGCTGCCTTTTTGGCCCGTTACCACCTGCTGACTTCTGGAAACTGCAGCTGCCAGTTCGGCCGTAACGGCAACTGCGATCAAGTCGGCTGAGCGGAGCGACGGGACCAAGCCCACAGGGCCGTGAATTCTTTCCACATCAGCGGGTTCACACCCCATCGCCAGCAAAACGGCTTTGCGCGCCTCATGAGTTTTTTGGCTGCCCAAAGCTCCAATGAAACGACATGGAGTCTGCACCGCACGCTGCAGCAAGGCGGGCTCCCATGAGTGATCGTGAAACAGCGTGAGAAAAGCGCTCCATTGATCAAGGGACAGATCGATCGCGGACGCTGGCGACAAAAGAGGGTGTACGGTCAGCCCACAGGCGTCCTTCAATGCAGTGGCATCGTCTTCATCTGGAGAGATGCACGAGACGTCAAACCCCGCGAGCTGCGCCAGTTTTGTTGTGGCCCGAAAAACAGCGCCGCGTCCTGCGAGGGTGACCTTCGGTTTGGGGCGATACTCAACTTCAAGCGTCTGAGCCGCCTGCGACGTGTGAAAGATGAGCCGCGCAGGTCTCCGCGCCACAAGGTCATCCAGCGCCGCCATCAGGACCTGTCGATCAGGCTCGGGATCAATCAGAACCTTGAGTTTGCCACCACAGGGTAGCGTCAGATCTGGGAAGGGAGAGCCTTCGCCGTAATGCACGATCTTGCGCTCTTTTTTGGCCAGACAGCGCAGAGCATTCAGGCGGATGTCCTGATCGATACACCCGTTCGACAAATACCCGAACATGTCGCCCAACGCTGTGACCAGCGCCAGCGACCCCAGTTCTCGTGCTGTGCCGCCCTTGATGTCGACCGAGGTGATCAGCGCGAAGTGGTCCCCGCGCGAGATCAGCTCATGGGCCTTCTCAAGGACGTCTTGGGCGTGTTCGGTATATGTGATCTGGTCAGGCAACCCGGGTTTCTTCCATCACATCCGCAAAAGACTTAAAGAATTTCGCCGCCAGCTTTTTGGCGGTGCTCTGGATCAGGCGGCTGCCCAGCTGGGCAAGCTTGCCGCCGATTTCGGCCTTGGCCTCGTAGCGCAGGATGGTCTGATCGCCATCTGTCTCAAGGGTCACGTCGGCACCGCCCTTCGCGTGCCCCGCCGTCCCGCCATTGCCCTGACCAGAGAGGGAGAACGCATCCGGTGCGCCGCCCGTGTCCAATGTCACCTGACCGCCAAAACGCGCCTTCACGGGCCCCACTTTCAACAGCACCTTGGCTTCGAGATCGGTGTCGGAGTGTTTGATCAACTCCTCACAGCCCGGAATGCAGCGTTGCAGCGTTTCGGGATCGTTTAGCGCGGCATAGACGATGTCTTTGGGCGCATTGATGATGATTTCATCGCTCAGTTCCATTGGAGATCCTTTCTAGCAACAGGGAAATTTTATCCGCACCAAAATCTCAGATGTGGCTTCGGTGGGGCGCAGGTTTTTCAGCAGTGACGTGATTTTTGGACGCCAGTACTAGGTGCATCCTCCTACATGGGCAGGTGTTGGGAGAGAGCCGCATAGTCTTCTGGGGTGTCCACATCGTGGAAGAAGGCCGCGTCTGTCAAAGGGGTCAGGTTAACGAGATCAGGGCGCTCACGGGTGAACTTACCGCAGCCCGGATTTTGTTTGTCTTCAAGCATCTGATCAATCATGTCGCCAGGGATGACGATGGGATTGCCGCGCGCCGTTCCGTTATGCGGGACAGTGATTTTTTTGCCCCCCGCCGCGATGTGGCGTTGAAAGAGGGTGTCCAAGTGATCGCGGGTGAGCGCGGGTTGATCTCCGAGACCCACTATGACGTGCTCTGCCCCCTGGGCCGCGCGGAGACCTGTCGCAACTGACCGCGCCTGACCTTCGGCGAAGTCTGGATTATGCGTCAGACGCAGGCCTAGGTGGCGCACGCATTCTGCGAGGTTTTCGGCATCAAACCCGGCGACAACGACAACGTTGGGGCAAAACTCACGGTAAGCGCGCAGGGTCCGGACAATCATGGGCTCGCCGCTCACGGGTAAGAGCAGCTTGTTGTCGCTGCCCATGCGCCGCGACAGTCCTGCCGCCAGCACGATGGCTGTGACGTTATCCATGCTGACCCACCTTTTGGCGCCTGACGCGGGTCAGCTCTGCCATTATAGAGAGCGCAATTTCATCGGGTGTGATGGCGCCGATATCCAAACCGGCAGGCGCGCTTACACGTGAGATCTCTTCCTTGGTGCGCCCTTCGGCCACCAGCTTTTCCGACAGGGCGGAAAATTTGCGAGCGCTGCCCACAAAGCCCACGTACTCCGCGCCACCGTCCAAAGCTTTGGTCAGCGCGTCTTTGTCGCCCTGTCCTTGCGTCGCGATGAGGATGCAGCGGCGTTTGCCCGGCTCCGGCAGGTCAGTGGAGGGGCTGGTTTCTGTCACGCTCCAATGAAAGCCAGGGGCAATCCGGGCCAAAGCCTGCGCCACAGGGGAGGTGCCAAAAATGACCAGCTCTGGGGCGGGCAGGGATGGTTCGATGAAGATGTCCACGGTGCCTTTGGACGGACAGCCGTTGCGGGCATATCTTACCCCATCGACTTCAATGCCGGGCGCGACGCCGCTGCGGCGCAGCTCTTCTTCCGGGGCCACTGATATCAGCTTGGCCGTGCCATCTGCCAAGGCGTCCAATGTCGCCTTGCGCACCGCCGCACGTGTGCATCCACCGCCGAGCCAGCCGCTGATGATTTCACCTTCCGCGCTGAGAAGGGCTTTTGTCCCGGGCGTGGCTGCAGTGGATCCAGCCGTGCGGATCACAGTGGCAAAGGCAAAGGGCTCTTGCCGCTGTTCCATGCTGCGCACTGCCTCGGCCATGGTGGGATCTAGGTTGGCGGCGACGATCATAGGCGCTCCAGCTCCGGTTCAAGACCTGCCAGATCATTCAGCGTATTGGCCGCCGAGAAGAGATCTACGTGGGGCAGGGCGGCTGCCATGCCGGCCGCGATTGGCTCATAGTCGCGCCAGCCTTTGAGAGGGTTGAGCCAGATGATCTTTGCGCCGCGTTTGCGGATCCTCTCAAGCGCCGCGGCAAGCTGATCTGCAGGCCCGGTGTCAAACCCGTCTGAGAGGATCAAAACCACCGATCGCCCATCGACGAAACTCTTGGCGTAGGTGCGGGAAAATTGATCCAGACACCCCCCGATTTTCGATCCACCCCCGAAGCCATCAGCCATCAGCGACATGCGGCCAATTCCGCGCATCACGTCCTTGTCGCGCAATGCGTCAGTGATTCGCAGGAGGCGCGTGTGAAAGAGATAGGCATCCGAACTTGGATCCGCCCGCATTAGGCCGCCCAGAAAGCTCAGGAAAACCTGCGCATAGACGCTCATAGAGCCCGACACATCGCATATCGCCGCGATTTTGCGGCTGCGATCAGGTCGGGTGCGGCGGATCAGCCGGATGGGTTCGCCGCCGGTGCTGAGGCTTTTGCGGATGATACGGCGAAAATGCAGATCACGGCCTTTGCGGGAGAGGACCCGACGGCGGGAGCGTCTGTCGCGCAGCGCAGCCCCCATGCGGCGGGCGACATGCTCGGCCTCAGCCACATCTTCTGGCCGCACCAGATCCCGCAGATCCTTTCGGCTCAGATTGCGGGTCTCTACGGCGACGAGCTTTCCTTCACCATCGCTTTCCGCATCCCCCTGACCCCCATCCGGAGCGCTGGCGGATCCGGCATCGCCTGCCTCGTGATCGCCCTCTGCATGCCGGGACGAATGCACAGCGTCGTTGCCTTTTGTCGTGCCGGGTGCCATGCGTTGTTTGACGCGGCCTGCATCCATCCAAAACGCGTCAAAGAGCGCGTCAAACTGGTCCGCATCCTCCCGACACCCGGCACACACGGCTTTGAGTGCCCGTTTTGCGTGTTCGGGCACGGCCGCATCCACATGTGTCAAAGCATCAAGAGCCAAAGCCGTTTCAGACACTCCAAGCGATAAGCCATTGGCGCGAAGGTGGCTTATGAACCCCGCAACGCGCGCCGTGGGGCCGGGATCGCGCCCGGCGAAACGCGTGACCCGTGTCATGCCGCACGTCCCGCCAATCGGGCCGTCACCTCATGCGTCACTTGAGCCTGATCTTCCTGAGTTTTCAGGAGGGTTTTTAACGTGGCATGCAAAAGAGTTGGATCAGATGTCAGATCGGCTATGCCCAGCCCCATAAGAGCGGCCGCAAAATCCAGCATCTCGGCGACGCCCGGAACCTTTTCCAGATCCTCGTTGCGCAGCGTCTGCACGAAACCCACGATCTGACGGGCAAGCCGGGCTTCGACGCCGGGGCAACGGGCATGAAGGATCGCAAGTTCTGCCTCCATGGAGGGGTAGCTGATATGGGTGTAGAGACACCGCCGACGCAGCGCGTCTGAAAGATCGCGTGTGCCATTGGACGTCAGTACCACAATCGGTTTGCTGGTGGCGCGAATGGTGCCAAGCTCTGGCACGGTGACCTGAAAGTCCGAGAGGACTTCCAGCAGATAGGCCTCAAACTCCTCATCCGCGCGGTCAATCTCATCAATCAACAAGACAGGTGGCTCGGGCTGTCGGATCGCCGCCAAGAGCGGACGTTCAAGAAGGAACTCCTCAGAAAAGATCCGCTCTTCCACCTCGCGGCCGGTTTGGCCATCTTCGGCCGCGGCGCGAATAGAGAGCAGCTGGCGTTGGTAGTTCCACTCGTAAATGGCCTGAGCGGCATCGAGCCCTTCATAGCATTGCAACCGAATGAGCTGTGTTTGGTGACAGGCGGCCAGCACCTTGGCCACTTCTGTTTTTCCGACACCTGCCGCACCTTCAAGCAGAATGGGGCGCCCCAAATTGATCGAGAGATGCAGCGCGATAGCCAGATCATCAGAGGCGATATAGGCCTCGGATGCCATGGATTTCTGAAGATCGGTCCAGCTCATAGTCGTTCACCCGTTGAGGTGGATCCCGCCCCGCGGTGTCAGGAGGCCGCGGGACAGGATCAAATCCGCCTTACCCGTGTAGTCCCAGGTCGTTGGCGGTTTTCCAAATGCGCCAGTGGTCATGTGGCATATGGCTCTGGCGCAGTCCGAATGCCCGGAAGGCGTCATGAACCGCGTTAGAGAAACACGGCACACCGCCCACATGGGGACTTTCGCCAACGCCCTTCGCGCCAATCGGGTGATGGGGCGAGGGCGTCACGGTGTGATCGGTCTCGTAATTGGGCACTTCCCATGCCGTTGGAAGGAAGAAATCCATCAACGTGCCGGTCTTGCAGTTGCCCATCTCGTCATAGGCAATCTCTTGGCCCAGAGCGACGGCAAGCGCCTCTGTCAGGCCACCATGGATCTGCCCTTCGATGATCATCGGGTTGATCCGTGTGCCGCAATCATCCAGCGCATAGAAGCGGCGGATGTCGACGACGCCGGTATCCACATCCACATCCATCACGCAGACATACGCGCCAAATGGATAGGTCATGTTGGGCGGATCATAGTAGCTGACCGCCTCCAGACCCGGCTCAATGCCCGGGATCGCCTGATTGTAGGCGGCAAAGGCAATTTCCTTCATCGTCTTGAACTTCTCGGGTGCGCCTTTGATGACAAAGCGATCGACGTCAAACTCCACGTCATCATCGTGCACCTCAAGCAGATAGGCCGCGATCATTTGCGCCTTTGCCCGGATCTTACGCCCCGCCATGGCCGTGGCCGCGCCCGCAACTGGTGTAGAGCGGGAGCCATAGGTGCCAAGACCATAAGGCGCCGTATCCGTATCACCTTCTTCGATGGTGATGCTATCGGCCGGCAGGCCGATTTCCGAGGCCAGGATCTGTGCAAACGTCGTGGCATGACCCTGACCTTGGCTGATCGTGCCAAGCCGGGCAATCGCCGATCCGGTCGGGTGGATGCGAATCTCGCAGCTGTCGAACATGCCGAGGCCCAGAATATCGCAATTCTTCACCGGGCCTGCGCCGACGATCTCTGTAAAGAACGTGAGGCCCACGCCCATGAGAGACCGCGTTTCGCCGCGTTTGAACGCCTCAACCCGCTCGGCCTGCTCTTTGCGCAGACCGTCGTAATCGACCGCAGCAAGCGCCTTATCCCAGGCGGTGTGATAGTCGCCGCTGTCATACTCCCAGCCCAAGGCGGACTGATAGGGGAACTGCTCTTTTTTGATGAAGTTGATCCGGCGCAGTTCGGCGGCGTCCATGTTCAACTCAATCGCCAGAACCTCGATCATCCGCTCGATGAAGTAGACGGCCTCTGTCACGCGGAAAGAACATCGGTAACTGACACCGCCGGGCGCCTTATTTGTATAGACGCCATCGACGGCGAGATAGGCCACCGGGATGTCATAGGAGCCCGTGCAGATGTTCATAAATCCGGCTGGAAACTTCGTGGGGTCCGCGCAAGCGTCAAATCCGCCGTGATCGGCCGTTGTGTGACACCAGAGACCGAGGATCTTACCCTCTTTGGTGGCTGCGATCTTGCCCTTCATCCAGTAGTCGCGGGCGAAGGCCGTGGTCATCAGATTGTCCATCCGGTCTTCGATCCACTTGACCGGCTTGCCGGTGACAATGGAGGCCACGACCGAGCACACATAACCCGGATAGGCGCCCACCTTGTTGCCAAAGCCACCGCCGATATCCGGCGACACCACGCGGATGTTGTGCTCTTCGATGCCGGAAATTAGCGAGACGACCGTGCGGATCGCATGGGGCGCCTGGAATGTGCCGTAAAGCGTGAGCTTGCCGTTCACCTTGTCCATCGACGCCACGCAGCCGCAGGTCTCAAGCGGGCAGGGGTGCGTGCGATGATAATACATCATCTCTTCGGCCACGACGGGCGCGTCGTCGAGCACCTGCTCGGTTGCGGTTTGATCCCCCACTTCCCAGGTGAAGATGTGATTGTGATGTTTGCGTGGCCCGTGCGCGCCATCGGGGATTGCGCCATCTTCGCCTGCCAGATCCTCGCGGAGAACCACGTCTGACTCCAAGGCCTTGAATGGGTCTACGAGAACAGGAAGTTCCTCGTACTCCACGACCACAGCTTCCACGCCATCGGCCGCAGCGAAGCGATCTTCTGCGACGACGAACGCCACTTCCTGGCCTTGGAAGAGGACTTTGCCATCGGCCAGCACCATTTGCTTGTCGCCTGCGAGCGTGGGCATCCAGTGCAGGCCAAGAGGCTCGAGCTCTTTGGCCGTCAGAACAGCCAGAACCCCGGGCACCTCCATCGCGGCAGAGATATCAATCTCTTTGATCCGCGCGTGGGCATAAGGGGAGCGGACAAAATCGCCGGCCAGCATGCCGTCGAGCTTGATATCGTCAACATAGTTGCCTTTGCCTTGGGTAAAGCGGGCATCCTCCACGCGTTTGCGCGAACAGCCCATGCCCTTGAGGTTGGCGACGCGATCTTCGCGGTTTTCTACCTCGTCTTTCATTCTGCAGCCTCCTTCGCTGCCTCAATCTGGGTGGCGGCGGCTTGAATTGATTTTACGATGTTCTGGTACCCGGTGCAGCGGCAGATATTGCCGGCCATGCCAAAGCGGATCTC
>ERZ1740059.655-NODE-655-length-17839-cov-13.236111_pt1 | contig 17839 bp, 8 predicted proteins | sample MGYA00581744_ERZ1740059 | MGnify/ENA primary metagenome ERZ1740059 (study PRJEB43018, sample SAMN04849738) | marine metagenome | isolation source: floating plastic debris | place: Pacific Ocean | collected 2008-08-28 | study: EMG produced TPA metagenomics assembly... | reverse complement strand
GCATACAATTACCTGGCCATTACCTCACAACTGCATACAACTGCATACAACTGCAGCATTTAAAACAACTGGCCTTGTACTTGTTGACAATTTTATAATTCAAATATCTACTTTCAAATAAGGTGTTTATTTGCTATTTTTGGAAATGAGTTGCAAAAATTATGGTGAAGTTTGCTTACTTAACTAATTAGATTTGGATTTTTATGGCCCATGTTTATCAGTTCCATCATAATAATGATCGTAGTTTATGGGTTCATTAAAGAAATCAAATACGCCAGTCAGCAATTGAATTGGCCGGCAACACGTGGTTGTACTCAAAATCCCAGAGAGTAAAATGTAAATATAGTCATATTATGTTGCATTTACAGTATACCCAGCAAACATAGTACGGTGAATACTTGGGTTATTAAATAAATCATCGGTTTAAGAATCACGCTACATTAGAAATGTAGTCATCATCTGCTCCCAAACACAGAAAACGGCGCAAACAAATACTCATAAAATGACACCCCAAACAAAATTGTACTCAACTGTTTGCAGTGCAATCATCTCCTCTGTCAGCTTTTGCAGTATAGGGTTGATACTGTACTGTTTTATGTCCTTATTGTAAGCAACAGCAAACAAATGTATAAACCTCAGTTGAGATCTGTACTCGGCAGGTACATTCAGCAAAGACCAATAAAATAACCCTGAAAATATTATAGTAAGTACGCATACAGAGACATTTGAAGACTGACGAAAAAGATTTTGTACAAGTTTGACGACTGAAGGCCACTGAACATCTTCACCTAAACTATAAAATAGATATTGTGAATACATCTCTTTTGAGTACATGGAGGAGTATCAGTGAATATCGCTCTGAGAGAATGTACCCCCAACTATTACTTTTAACAATTAATTCCACAACATGGCAGTGAGAAGAGTACCGCTAGCTACCACACAGATAGAATTCATTGCTTCTGCAATTGATATTAGAGAAGATGCGGTATACACATATCAGTACTAAGCTGATCAAATTGGTCATGGAAATGAGACCAGACCTCATTTATCAATACTTAGCAAACGTGACCATCAGTGAGATTGGTTGGTTCACCCAGTGAAAGTTGTTTTGTTATTCCTTACCTTACCTAGTTTGTGTTTTTTCCTTTTTGAGCCTATTGGGTTCACCTGGAACCAGAAAAAGGTTACCAAACATCATTGAAGAGTAGTTAAGAAGCATGCTCCAAGTTGAGTGGGTGACTGTTGACATTAAAGCTGAAGGCAATTACCTCTTGCAAACAACATACATGGTTGTCAAATATTATCAAAACCAAGGCAAGCAGAAAAAAAACAATTCAAACCTCCGCTGCGCAATATCAACCACGTGGGAAAAATATTTTATTTAAGTTCCAACAAGCGGTTCCCAATATAATTTCAAAGCCAGGGACCACATTATTCAAGAGTCACATGGAATTATTTTCCAGAAGTACATACCACTTCTATTTCATCAAAGTAGGCAATAATCATTAGTTTGTCTCTGTTTTTGAATAGTGGGGACTGGTGAACATATGATCCATCAATGACATCTGAGACTGCTTCTGTTGAGAATTGAGGGTAATCCACTGCGTCTCTAATTTCTCGACTCTCTAGGATTTTCTGAAATCAAAACTCTATTACATGACACGTATAGGAATTAGTTCACTACACAGACACTATTGATTGGCAGTTCGCGCTGATATAACACATTATGTAATGCTTTCAAGTCGGTGATAGAGGGCCAAAAGAGGGTATGAAACAAACGGCCAGTAAGACATGACTAGCTGAATTATTATAATGACTCATAAACTATTCAACTATATTATAAAACCTCAATATGGTCATACCGGCACTGGTCTCCCTGGTTAATTCATACAAACAATGCTTGAATTAAAGTGAGCTGGCTCCATAACTGCGATTTGCTGCCATTGACAAGATAAGTAGGTACACCAAAGATTAAATACTTGCACAAACTCAAGTGTACGTGATTGGAATACAGGTAAAATATACTAGTGATACTTATTGTATCAGCATCTGGGCACATTTATGCCAACATAAGCTACCATAAAAAGTTACTATAAAGCTACTATTTCTTTAATAATATTTTTGTGCAGCATACAACCACATGATGAGGCTGAAAAGATTTTTGCTGTGATCTAGTATACAATTACGAAGTTTGTAGGATCACGAAACCTGCCCAAAATCCATTATGACATTTTCTAACAATCAATCACCAGTAACCACATACCTCTAAAGTAGATCTGACTGGTACATAGTGAAAAACCCTGTCATGACCCTCCTTGAATTTTATAGGCACTGCCTCCTGCGAATAGAAATAAATACTTTCAAAAATGAGAATCGTGCATGAAACTTATTTTGCTGTTTGCATGCAAAAGGTAATCCCGCAGATAAATTGGGTTGTAATGAGTGATGGTAATCACACCAATATTCTCATTATTTTATTGAATGGGAATTTATTGCCACCATTGTCTCAGCATTGGCCCAAATTTTTTGTAATTAAACTATTGGTTATCAAATTTTGACATAAGACGTATATACATATGCAAGGGTTTTTATAGATGATCCAGCAACCTATAAGCTCCTCCAAACGAGATTAGGCCTGAAAGTCATTATTATTCAATGCTGGATATATGTCTCTGAAAAACTGCAATTCACATCACAAAGTAGTCAACTCATGCCAAGTTGAGTCAGGTCATAAACTATTAATATGTTTTTGTTCAATATTTTAAAAAACAAGGAGCTTCCCTCAGGGGTTAATTTTGGCTCTAATTGATCCTTGATGTCTAGCAATTTGTATCATGGTAATGATGCTACACAGAGAATACACCATGCATTGATTATATTGATGTTGTCAAGATCTCATAGCACCCTAAATTGTTAAATTCAAGACTACAAAATATTCTTAATCTGTAACAAGAAAAAAAATACTATTATAAATAGCACGACCATGGTACATCAACCTCAAAACATTATTTTATGGCCTCTCATTGGACACAATAGTTTACTCATCAAATCTTACGTGCTGGTTCACTATAAATCACCTGTTTATTGGCAATGCGTTCGTATCTGCACATTGGTGTTGCATAGGAGAGCAAAATGTAAAAAGCTAGTTCTCATTCTGAGATTTTCAATGCACTCACCAACAGCCCTAACTGTTCACGAAAGTATTTGTTTCTCATATAGGGCGTCATAAGGCCATCTAATCCACTGTCTCCAAAAAGATCAGAGACGTCGAGACCATGACTGGCTAGCACCTTTGCACAAACCTCATCCTTCTTCTGCTCAAACATTTCTCTGACATTGTGAGTGATGCTGTCAATTTGTGACTCAGATATGCCTTTATTTGTCATATTGAGCACAAATCGGCCGCAACTTTCCTCAACAGAGAGAGGTTGAAGCATTTGGATGCCAGGACCAGCACCATCTACAAAAATACAAGTTGAGCTACAGTTTGACTTAAAAGGTTGGATCACAACTAATTGTAGCGTTCTTGAAGTGAACCTCTTATTAGTAGAAATTGCCTTGGTTTGTTTCGATAAGAATAAAATACAAACGTTGGCCATTATTATTCGTCTACTAATGGTTTAACTAGCTTATTGTCTAACTTGCTTTCTATGGTTCTATGTCCAAGAACACAAGCATCGTTAAGATTGCATCAATTTGAAGCCACTAAATTTATACCAAGTATGCCCCATTTCACAAGTCAAAACTTTCATTCACTATAAGAACCATACAATTGTATTGAAGAGTGCTAACCTATTTTAACCCACTCTTTGTTGCAAAATTACATTGTAATAATGATGTCAACCTGTTATGAAAGACATTCACGCAATAGCATTCAGTGTAAAAATGTGGTAGCTTATTATCACTGGTAACAACTGGTTACTATGTATTAACTCAAAATGCATCACTGAACCGCACAAAGGGCGGACATGATCTAATAGCAAATAACATAGGTCAATATGGACGGCCAACTCCTGGCGCTCCCATTTTTCATTAGCACTATTAATATTTACAAAGCTAAAATACCTCTTTCTAGGGCATCTCCAGCAATATTGAGGCATGGGTCTTCATTACCATCTGCTTCAACAGCATGTTCCTGCAATCGCACTTCCCTCTGATCATTCACTTGAGGTGGGTGTTTGAGACGTATGTGTCTGGTATAGTTGCGATGGCTAGAAATTGCGAGAAATCTGAGTTTTCTTGTATTGCATCAATACATTACATACTCAACATATGAAAGACACAATGCTGTTTAAAAGTAGACTAATGCTTATCCCCAACTTTTGTATTATTTATAAATAAGCATTATTCTAGTTTAAAAGCTAAATAAAAGCAGACAAGAGTGTACCCTTATTAATCAAAATCTGGTCATTCCATTAAATTGTAACTGAAGGCTTCGTATGAGCTAGAACAATGGCATATATGTACTTGAAAGTAATATCAATTATAGCGTGACTCTTCATACATGTAGGTATATAACGGTCAAAACTTAGTTTACCTGCTAAACTGAAGGCCGCATGTACATGTCACTCGGTAACGTGGATCATGTTTGTGAATTCTACTGATATGATATCTGTAAAGCCTCTCATCGTTACTTGAGAAAGGGCAGAGACTGCATGAAAACATAGTAGACAAGTACCTGGAAAACATAGGATGAAATACAATAGTGTAGTGACATCAAACAAATGTACTCTCAGTTAACATCATCAGCGTGGATAGGCCTGGCCTAACATATACTGCGTGTCACTAAGCTTAATGAACTTCCCCATGTTCATTGCTCAACTTCATGTCACAGAGGTGTATCGGTATTGAGTTGCGTAGCCTACCCCCGAACGAGCCCAATGTCGAGGAATTTCAGTGAGAGTTACAGGCCGTTAAGATATTATGGGATAGTGTAGACCCCATTGAGTAGCATCACAAACTGCTTCTTTTAGCACAATGAGCCTTTTGAGCATCACAAGACAAAACAAATAATGTTCTCAAAGGCAGTCTTAGGATACAATGCTAAAATAATGGGCCAAATTTCAACCCCCAAACATTGAGGGGTAGGGAATTCCACCCCCTAAAGCGAAGGGATTAAAGGGTACTCTATACGCACCGACCATGTCAAACAAATTTTTTAAGAAATTGATACATGTACATTATTTTCCCTAATTGTCTTCCAACCCCAAATCCCTGCTACAGTACATGTACAGGGAAATCATTAAAAATATGACTTATATGAAGGGATTTACTCAAATAAAGTAATAAAAGCATAGTTCTATGACATTGATTAATTCAAATCATTGGTGATTTGTGTCCAACTGCTGTCCAACTAATTGAGTATCACATGACTGGAGTCAGTACGGTTTTCATTTACCTTCTTTTTGTATTGCAATGCAATTGTTCTGAGCTCAGAGGTAAAGTAGACCTATACCTGTCATAGCCCAGCCCCTTTCACAGCGTTCTCTTGCCTGGCAATACTGTGCATCCAGGAGCGGAAGACCCGGAAGTTATAAGCTGTAATGAGGCTTATAACTTACTGGCGGTGTGTAAATTTCTGACTGTACTGTATGCTATATACAAGGCTATATACAGACTAATGCTCAGCTGCGTTATTACTTGAGCTCAGTATTGACTTCAGACGCTTCTTTACCTGCCGTGTAGCATCTGATTGTAGAGCTTAACTTAGTGAAAATTCCAGACACAAGCTGCTAAAGGACAAATAAGTACAAATGGTTCCATATTTAGTATGGGAGTGGGTAATGATTAATTTTTGAGTTGGACTTGGGGCATTAGTACCTAGGCCCATGTTTCATGGACCACTGGGGCTAATATATCACAATACCCAGTTCTGGGGTGCCCTTAAAACAGGTGCTGACTAAAGTCGTCATCAGAGAGTCACATGTGTTGTTGCACTCAATGCTGTGCTGCCCATTGGCTGCTGGGGATAATAAGCATGTCTGTTTTGCCAGCAGGTCAAAAAACAACTAAAAGAGACAAACATCATAGAAGAACACACCCATAATGGTATGAAACAGAAATTTTGATTAATGGATTTCACTGTTAATTAAATTAAAGAGCAGAGTGGATTCCACAGCCTCTTCAACTGTCCCGAGTTTAGATTGGCAGAACAAAAGTAATTAAGGTTTAAAGTCTTAACCCGTGAAAGCCTCTTTACCCATAAAATCTTTTAAGAGTCACATAAAGTGTTTACGGGTACATATTTCAAACCTCAATAACTGTTGTTCGATCCACAGTAGAGTTGTCAAATTTGTCACACATGAGGATAGGAGTTGGGACCAATCCGTCTCACCTATTTTCAGCAAATAAATCCCAAATCACTTTCAAACCCTGTTCAAGGAGTATTGGGCCTACTCCTTGTTTTGACCTGGTGGCAAAACAAACATGCTTATAATCTACAGCAGCTCATGGTGCTGCCCCCTCCACAACAACGGTGGTTGAGATTTAAGTATTCTCGCAGTAGACTTACGACACTGCACTCACAGCCTCAATGCATCACACAGTCAGCCCTTTTGCACTTACAGACACTCACCACAAAGACATACAGTGACTGAGACATTAAAGTAGCCCTGAGACGTCTCCGTGTCTCACAGTCACTGCTGCCTGATGCAATCTTTATAATGCCTGTGCCTTGTCATGTCGAATACCCAATTATTCTTTGCAATCCTTGTAGCAATGAACTTTATCGCTCCAATCACTAAAAGGGAAAGATCTTCTTGGGCCCTGAGATAGGAACGACTTTGCTTTGGGGGCATCCTGTATCAAAAGCCACCCCACCCCCACTTATAAACTTATACCCTTGGCAGAAACAAGGGTAGATGGCATACCTGCCAACTGCCACACGTTAGTTTGGGGTAGTTTTTATTAAGTTTTGGCCTGACCAGTTGGTTTGTCACTCTCAATCTCACCCAGGATTGTCACACATTTTGCAGATTTGCTACTCTGTTTTGAAAAACTGCCACTAATAATTTTCATGAGTTTTGCCACACTCATCACTCTTACAGCTGGAGGGGCTGTGAAATTTTGGCTGGCAAGTCTGGTAGAGGGAACTAACCATACGTAAGAAAGATGATTAGAAATTAGTCTATAAATCCCCTCCAAGCAGCCCACATGATAAAAATCTCTACATATCAATTGGGTACAGGCATGGCAGCCAGCATGCTTGCAAATACACATGTGGGCAGTCCCAGGAGTGATGATGTCTGAAGTATGAAGACTCACCCTTGGTGAAGACTGAATATTGATGTTTACATGAAGCTATGTTTGAAGATCATATGAGTAAAACATGAAGGACTCCAGCTCTCTCCGCTTCGGTCAGCAACATCTTTATAAAGACAACAGGTAACTTCTTACCTGTCCTTGTTTCTGTAGCTTGTTTACATTTTTATTGTGGGTTTACCATTTAATAGCATCAATTAATCCCATACAGTCAGATTTGTGGAAACCCGAGCTAAAGCCATGTTTCTGAAAGCATTTTCTATTGGTCAATTCTCAACTAACTGTCCAATCCAATTCTTGCTTTCATTGCACACGTCCTGGTAAAGTTTTCTACAGAAGAAAACAAACCGGAGACTACTAGACTGCAAATTAGTACCTTAAATCAATTAATTTCAGGCAAAATTTGCAGTTTACATGTCGACCACTACCATGAGCAAGTAAAGTCACTCAATTCATGCATTTTGGGCAAAGTCTTGTGAAGTTTACTGTTGGTCCAATTCTGAGCTGAGTTCAGAAGAATGAGACTGACTGTGAGACATACTACTGCACAATCAGTGACAATCACACTGAGTGAGTGCAGTAGTCCTAGACCTACCCATGTACTGAGAGTGGTACTACTAGGTAGGTAGTTCATGGTGGTGGTGCCATGGGCCCCTGTTAATACATTACAAGATATAGTCCAGTCCATGGGCCTGCATGTATAGCCTTCCATTCATTGCTCCCATCTACATATCACCTACCCGGTGATATGCAGATGGGAGCAATGGAAGGCTATACATGCAGGCCCATGGTCCAGTTATATAAGCAAGGAGTGATTTTATTACTCCTTGATATAAGGATATGTTGGTTAGGGCTAGTATAGCATGGTTATAGGGAGCTGTCTGTCCTCATACTCATGCGACTCCCTACAGCAACTGACAGCAGTAAAGAAAAGGGACTGGAGAGGTTTATTCCATTGGTTTATACAAGGGGGATTAGTCCTTGGTTTACAAGCATGCTGAGTAGGCTAACCGTGCCAAGGCATCCTCCTATTCAGGATGGCTCGGTTGTAATACTGATGCTTGTATTCTTGCATTACAAATATTGTCCAGTTAAATTCAGTGGGGTTTGTCGGATAGGGCCTTAGCACAGGACCAAATGAGTTGGCTCCTATCGGAGTGCTTAAGTGCACACATTCCATGAATAGGCTATGATTGTGACTGGTCCCCAGTTCTGAAAAGACAAATTGACCAGTTGCTGGCAATTGGTGCAGTAGGATACCGTGCACACCTCATGCACATGCCCCACGGTAGCTGCACGACGCCCTCGTCTGCGCAATAAGAGAAAAGGTAAGGATTAGCAGGTTACTCGTAAACAAAATCATCTTTAAATAAACCATAAATTTAATATATTATGCATGGAATGTGTGCACTTATGTACTCATAGGAGCCAACTACTTCGGAAATGTGGGCTATAGCATAGATGTAGGGAGCTGTCTTTCCTCATGAGTCCCTACAATCCTGCAGAGGGAAGAAAAGAAAAGGATGTAACCAGTTACAAAAGTATTTGTATTTGGAAACTCAAAGTACTTTTCATAATATGCATAATTGAGCCGCCCATCTACATGTCCTCCTTTCTTTCCTTACATGTCCTCATTGCTCAAGATTCAAGCTTCAAGATCAGTCTGCTGGACACATGTTAGTTTGGAGGGGAACACCAACACCTGGCTAGCAAACTCACTGATACAGAACTCGGGTACCTTTGATTTGAAACTGAGCTAATATTTGTAATGTACCAAGTATGAGTACTGTTATACAGGATCCTTTGGCAGTACTCATTATGCTTGGAACCCCCATAGGCCTGAGGCACTATTATAAACCAATGAAATATCCCTTTCTCAGTAAGCGAAACAGAGCATAGGCCTAATCAGTCAATATCCCTGTTCTGATGTGTGTCTGTTCAAGGAGTTACAACTCCTTAGCCTGTTTTAGACAATTCAGAATGACTGACATCTCACTGTCTATTTAGTACAGTGTCATTCTAAATTCTAATAATTAAACTGACAAGGAATCCAGTTTATAAAGCTTGTCAGCCTCATAAATCACTCTCACATCATTGTTGAAGCTACGCTGTTGTCTTGCATACTACTTTTCACTTGCATTATCCACCATTTATGATCTATGGTGATGCATATAGCCTATGTAGGCCTACTGTGTCAAATACATGCACCTATCCAATGATTATTACTGCTCCTTGGTTGGTCTACCCCATAGGCATTTGCTATGTTCTAAGCATTTAGGCATAGGATATGCTGTATCAACCAAAACAAATCCAGCCAGATATCCAAAGCATGCCTTAAAACCGTACCTATGGTCTACTCACTCTTAGCAAGACACCATGTTTACTGGCCAAGCACACTCACCATCATAATATAAGACGGTGGGCGCTACGGGTCATGCTATGGGTGGTAGCAATGAACTGTAATTCACTAGTCGCGGCTATAAATTGGCATAGGATGTGGCTTGGGGACTTGATGCATGCCCATGTGGTTGATTTTGGGTGCAGGGGTTATTTGATTGTAGATAGTACGCATTGAAAATCAACAGTCAATACTTTCAATTGAATTTTTTTTCATGATATCAGACACTCCCCAGATTACAAAACTGGTTTCATTTTCTCTCCAGGTGCCCTAGAAGCTGAGTAAAGCTCAAATAAGTAGCTGGCCATTTCTTTATACGAAAAGTGCCCTCTGTTTTCCATTATAAAACCTGCTACGAGAATCGAACGTGCTCATGTTTGAGCACCAATTTAGACATGAAGTAGTGGGTCTGGAATCAAGTTTCTTTTGGCTGCCTGTAGCGCAAAAAATTTCATTTTTTTATGTCAAGCATGATTGTTGGACCTCTATAATATAGGCCTAGAGCAAATTGAGGTCTCCTGGTCATGTTTAAGCCAACAGCTCTTAACTTTGCTATCCTAAGTTGCTGGCATCCACAATAGACCCACTGTTACAGTCTATAGAAATGATTAGTAAGTTGGTTAATGTTGGTTAAAATCGCAAGTCTGTCTCTGTCCGTAGACTGAGAAATATGGGTGCCATTTGCGGCGCCAGTTTTGCTCTCAGTTTATAGGCAGGTCGGAGCACACCTGTGGCACAGAGGCCCAGTAGTCAGTAGACAGCAGCGGGATTGGAACCCAGGACCTTCAGCACTTTCGTACCTCAGACAGGCGCTCTAACCAACTGAGCTACCTCCTACTCCTACTGTGCAACTGTGCTTCGGACAATGAACATTGCCATGTCTCTGGCCATGCCATAATATTGCGATTTTCAACGATAGCTGCTAGCATATTTATAGCTGAGTCACGTTCATGCACTCTATCATTTACCGTTAATGCAGTTATTCAACAATAAGTCAACTACACTTGTGTGGAATCACACATGGAATGAGGAATTGGGAGTGTGTAACTCATTGGTGTTGCAGGTTCAGCCTTGGTACTCCTTTACCCACAAAGAGTGAAATCATACCAGACTGTCCCATCCAAAGCTGGCCAGAGAATTAAGAACTTGCCTCTGCTCAATATACATGTATAAGCTTTACGTCTACCTTAATATCACAATCTATTCTATGAATAAGTAGTACCAAATCAGGGAATAGTGGCTACAGTGGAGTCCAACACCACTTAATAGTATAATATTTTAGCCCTGGTGGCAGCATTGTTTTTGCCGCTGGATTGTAATAGCGCATAAACTGATTAAAGTTGTAGATAAAAGACATGCTAGGTGACCTAATCTTTCCTTGGGAATTTTACTTCAATTATCCAAGGATGAGCAAATTTTTGATAACGAGATTGGCCTAGAGTTAGGCTTAAATATTATCAAGGAGTTCTATTACTCCTTCATATTATCATTTACCATAGTCTGCAATATTTAAGTAATTCTTATCATTTTATAAAATGATGTCTTATTGCATGTTTATCGCCCCTCATTTCAGATCAGATTTAGATTGTTTCTGTCAGCTTTCACTTTCTACTTGTTGGTGTGTTAGGTACAGGAGTTATGTGTAATGTCTGCTTTATCGCCACAACTGTCGCCACATGGCACACCACACTAACTGGACCCTGATCCACTCCTACCTAGACCAGAATTTCCGAGTGAGTGACATGACAGCTGTACCGTGGGAGTTTTATTCATTCTATTGGTACATGTTTCTGGATTTCAACCTGTTCAGGCGCGATACCTTCTGTCTTGAGCCTTCCTTGCCCTTAAGGTAAATAATACCTCTTCCATATTACGGACACGTCAATAGCTAGTCATTGCCTCATGGCTTGTTGTTTCGATCCCGTCAACTGGGCAACAAAAAAGAGCTGTGCAATGATGGAGCATGTGTGTGGCGTGCATGTGTGTGTGCTTGTTACAGTCATCACACTGTACAGAGAAACCAAATTGCCATGTACCAAGTATTCTGTTCTTGATGACTCATAGTCAGATTATCACTCAATCAGGTTTTATCCCAGCAGAACGGAGAATGAGGTGAGGAATGCACATTTGCCAATTGTTAACGTCGCTCAATTTTTTAGATCTCATCATATCTCTGTCTCGGGTGAAGTTGTACTAATGAGCTGTTTCACTGATAAGGAGCGACCTATGTGCTCAGCAACTCACAGCAAAGTGGTGTCAGCTATTATCCATGTTTATATAAAGGATAAGTATCATTCTTAGTAGAGCCCAAGTGTGAACAATTTTAAACATAGTAGGGTACCAGTATAGCCTGACCTATTTGTTGAAACAGAAATGCAGCAGTCTTCCTACATTTTACAATAATTGAGCCCAATGGTTTGCGGCGTGAGAGTATTGCTCCAATGTAGTCAGATTAACCAACGTGTTGCAATAAAACTGGGGGTGTGATAAAAACTGAATTTCTAATAGTCCTCCCAACGCTGCATCTGTACAAACAAATATACTTGGTAATTTTTGTCTTTGTACCGTACATTAATTAAGCTTCATGCCTTTGTGCAGCTCTTGACCAGATCAAAAATTGTCAGTGCGATTGACAGTTTTTTCCTACTACTCGTTAGTCTTAGGTCATTCCGGAAAGTGCAAGTATAACATAGTATTCGAATCAGGTTCAAAAGGTTTGTCCAATTTTTGCCGAAAGTGAAATCACAATTCTGTTCTTGAATGGCTTCTACAAATTTTGTAAGAAAGAGATGGCAAGATTTGCCAAAATAAGAGCTTTGTTCATTCTGGAGTCGCCTGTCGTTCTGAGGCATGTAAAATCTGTCTACTACCAAACCGAAATTGGGCAGGAGAGCCATAGAAATAGACTACAACACCAAGGACATGCTCATAGCATATTATGTGTGTATGTCTTCCATTTGTACCATAATTCTCGAAAGAAGTGGGCTGTTTTTGTGACCACATGAAAGCTAGTTGTTTGTTGATTAGCTGTGACTGGCTACTGAAAAAATGTCGTGAACTAAACATGTACTTGTATATTAATGTGTTTCCAAAAAGTATGCCTAGCCTCCACAAATTCTTGTCAGTAGATGAATTATTTTGTTGCTTGCATAGTGACACATCCTCTGTGCTGCTGTCTCTCTTTTATCTTTTGCAGTATCAGATATGATCGTAACAATGCTTGCTGCGCACAGATATTGTGATCTGATGGGGTGAGGATCGGTCAAACTCAAGGTCCCAAAGGTGACTTATTTTATTACCTCTAGTTGTTTGGCTCTTGCCTCAGTACATGTGTAAATAATTTTGGCTGTTGGCTTCTGCTTCCGCCAGAAAACTTATCACCATAATGGTAGGGAGACCAGGGCAGAATGAGCATAGGGGAAGGATGAACATGGCCCATAAAATGTACCTGTTACGTGTCAGTTTGATTCTGTTGAATGCTAAGCTTTGAGCATAGCACCAGGCCAACCTCCAAAAAAGCAAAAGGCTGCCTCATTGTTTTGGAAGCGGCTAAGTTAGATAGAAATGGAAAGTGCCCATCACTCTATTTCACCTCTCCGCCGGTGTGAGCTGTAAAACTTGAATAGCCTTGTGCAGCTGTTTAGAAATTATTTTACAAATGAACCAAAAACTTCAATTTCATCCTACAACAACAATTTAACAATTATAGGAGGTGTAATGGAATGATCTTGCAAAATTTTGAAGGACCCTACTCGGGGCAGAACGAACATTGGATCTCGGGGCAGAATGAACATATTATGTGCTATGTTCATTCTGCCCCTATGTTCATTCTGCCCCGAAATATATTGAAGTGCTGCAAATTCATTTATAGTTCAAAATAAATGACCTAAATACTTTATACTGGTTTTTGGATGTGTTTGCAGCCATATTAGCTTATTGTGCTCTTCTAAGGCAATTTTCCTCCATAAAAATGTGAGTGTTCAATCTGCCCCAGCTGTGTTCGTTCTGCCCCGCCTGCCAATTTATGATAAAACGGTGATAGTTTTTTAACATCAGTGCTAAAGAAATCTTGGGGGTTGGGGAAGTCAAACCTACCCCTCAATCAGTGAACATTTTATTTCTTTTGCTTTCGAAATGTGATCAAGTACTTTTTATATTGGAAAATGCAAAATAGGTTCATTCTGCCCTGGTCACCCCCACTATAATTTATTTCATACCGCTATGCCGATAAATAATGGATTTTAGATGAGGAGCCTATACATGATTATTATTGCAGAGGCAGATGATGACCTGTAATAAACAGACTGAAATTTAAAATTTCCTGCAATTCTTTGACTGGGTTATATTTTGTTTCCTATGATCTTTTGTATTGCCTGAATGAAGCACTCTTATAACATGTTGTAACAAAAAAGTAGCAGGCTGCCTTCATTTCTTCTCCCACTATTTAATTTCCTTGACTCATGGTGGTTATTGCATTCTAGCTGCAGCTGCATAATATTCAATGCCCTCCTTCCCAAGTCTTTGGCTTTCGAAAAAGCACATGTGCTGCCTCATTCTAAGTTGCCAGAGGGTGTGTTTCTTTTTCAGGCCAATGATACATACAATATGGTTGATTTTAATTGAAGGTGTTTGAAGTATGTTAGAATTGAGTAGCCTAAGCAGCGCAGCATGTTCTATGGCACTTGAGAAAATGAAGACTATCAACATGAAGTGGTTGTGTCATGCTGCTTTGACCTGGTCTTTATGCCCATCACTCAGTAAATCATTTGAAAATATGGCCATCACACATGTGTGACAAGATAACATATCACAATGAGGACGTAGATTTATGATAAACCCTGTGCATACTGGCGCCGCGTGTAATAATGAGACATAAGAATCGTGATTTCTGCCACTGAACTGTTAAAAAATCTTATTGTGCTATACAATGTAGTGCTACTGATCATTTTCATAACCGCCAAATTTGAACAATGTTGTGCTGTAAAGATGAGACGCAACTAAAATGCTTAGAAGGATAATAAATTCGTTGATGTTCATTGACAGTTGAACTCTCCATCCTTGTGGTGTCATTTCAAGCATTTGATTTACTGTACTCGTTTGTTGGGCCATCGTTCAAACACCCAGGCTCAACTTTCAAGAAAGAAGCAACAGGGTATGTGATAGAAGCGCTTGTATTCAAATTCAAGAATCAATTTTCTTCTAGTTTGTCTCAATTAATTTAATTAGTATCTTTTATTTATTTGAAGATATAACCACACAGTTTATATCTTCAGGGCCACATTACTACTTCAAAAAATAGATTTTCAAGATTTTTGTTTTCCTTAAATGAGTTTCTATGCTTAGAAACTATAAATCTAGTGGTCATATTTTCTCTCAAACATTCTAGCAATTAGTTTGTGGCAGCATTCCATCACACCACTGTCATTGTTAAAAAAAATTATCAGCGCTATAAGTTCTCATATCCAGTGGTTTGGCTGATGAGGCAATCCAGTTTGATTTTGTCACTGTAGCAGATAGCTTGTGCGGTACCTTTGCATCTTCAGGAGACTTGACCTATGAGCTTGGTACCAATTCATAACATTCATTGCTGTGAATTTATCAGATTATGTGTACCATACTCTCACATTTGTTGAAAAACTTATGACAACTGTTATTTTAGGTCTCAGCTCACATACAGAAAGCTATAAAATGGAGGAATTAGTGAGGACATACTTTGCTGATGAGCCACATCTGTATACAATATTTCAGGGTGAGTACCTGGTAAATTTTTAGCATTCCATTTCCATAAATTGATTTGTATTCAAATTCACTTTGACTGACAAATATTCACCTGCAATTTGTCGGTGTAGAGAAAGGCTTGGCTCTCAGTGACTTGCAATAAGTGCCTAGTGAAACACAAACATATGCCGCTGACTGAGTCATTCATTCAATCTGTGTTAGTGTTATTCAATTGCCCCCCCTAATTTGGGCCATTCAAGCAAGAAATGTGTGAGATATTTTCCTGCTTTTCAACGCTTTCCCCGATTCCATATCTAGCCCATTTCCCCACTCTGAAGATGGCAACTCTGCCCATCCAACCTTTGTCTAGAGATGTCCCACACCAATCTTTGCAAGTCAATCTGTTGATACTTATCTATTCAGTTCAGATTTATTATATGCTATCATCACCCTTTGTTTATTTTATAAACTGTAAACACTTTGTTTTGCTAACCTACAATTCATAATTAAATTCTGATTGGGGGGGATGCGTTACATTAGACCTGACAAAAAACATATTGGAGCCTTTTTGTTTGCTGTTTTAGGCATCATGATTTGCTGTACACACATGTTTACCCACATGCAAACATTTATTATCTTTTTGTTCTACTTTCAGACAATGATCTTCTTGATGAAGAAAACATAGCAGAGCTTACACCAGATGCACTCGTTAGAATGGGTGTTGGGTGAGTATATACTGGTAAATTAAAGTTGCTGGAAAGGTATTGATGTCCTTATAAAAAAGTCACACTTAAATTATGTTTTTTTTTGTATTGCGTATCATAACACAGCGCATTCAAATCAATCAATTTCTATGTATATGTGGGATGACTTGAGATTTTGGAAGTAGAGCCTTGCTCTCAAAAAATATACATCAATTAATGTCCACCTACATAAAATGTGTGATAATTAAGTCCATCTCAATTCTCAATATGTTTATGCCTAGTAGCTAAAAGTAAATGTTATTACCGATACCTACTAGAAAAGACCAGAAGCCCTGAATCTTTTGTGTATGGTAGGTAGTACATTGGATTGGTGGATGTACATGCTCATGTTCTGCAATTTTTGAGAAATAAATAGTTTTTATAAGGTTTTTGCAACATTCTGTCTGTAATAATTTGGAAGTCTTTGTTGGCTGGCAGCTAGTATTTAAGGCCAAAGTGGCGGGCTATTCTTTGTCTTTCCAAAACTGGAACCGTTTATGTTCAAAGTTGAAATATTTCACCTGCGCAGCATTAAAAAATATTAAAATAATATAAAAAGGCTATTATTCTGGGTAACAATAAAACCATCACAAATTAATAAATTTTGTAGCGGTACTTTGTAAAATAGATGTGCAGTAAGTCTTTGAACCATCAACAGTATTTATGGTCTCACTTCATATCTCATATCACAGATATATTCATTCTTTTACAGAGTATATGGGAAATGTATGCGAATTATCCGGGAGCTGAGAAAGGCTATGAACAGTCAAACTGCCGGAGCTGCCACAGTCCCATCTGTAACATCCGCCCCTGACCCTGTCCCTTGTGTGTCAGCAGCTGAGCTATCTACCTCTCAGGCTACTACATCTGCCCAGACCTCTGCTGCCAGCAGCTCATCTGTAGAAGATCAAGAAACCAGCATGGTAGGACGGCAAATATGCAGCAGATATTTTGATGGTTGAAATGCCAAAAAGAGTTTTTTCCGTCAAAATCTTTAGAGTAGGGAAATTAGAGCGCAACCACTAGATGAAGCTAACCCTGGCTACCCTCTTGATCAAGTTGGCAAAGCACAGTACATAGGGGTGGTGGTCTAACTTGCAGTAGCCAGTATCTCTAATCATGACTCCATTGCAGGCGATCCTTCTAATGCATGAAATTAGGCAAACTTGACTGAATACAGGCCCTTACTCTTATCTAGCAATCACATGGCCCAGATTCTTTAACCTTAAAATGCCCTGTCAGTCAGTAAGAACAGTATTATAGGACGAGAAGATTTTATACGACATGAAACACCACATACTATATCAGAGAGGGGACAACTCCGGAATTCCCCTCATGCAAAAAATGCATGCCTTATGTAAAATGTTCACGGCTCCCAATCCAGCAAAACATTAGAAACTACTGCAGAAAAGTTCAAATGCTGTTGAAGTTGCATCTGCTGTAAAACCCGTAAAGAAAATGGCAATATACATATATATGTACATGTACTAGGCTAAATTTCATGTTTTGGGAGGTAAATAGAAAAGTGTAAACCAGGTGAAATAGAGCTACAAAACGGAATTTCAGACAAGAGAGTTGTGTAACATTGCAACAAGAATAAGAAAAATGCAGATTAGGCAAGTAAAACTGAATCATTAGATCTGTGTGAGAGGAAGCCTTTTTTATCCATGAGGCAGGGAGGCATTTTATTTTAAATTTTAGAATTTATTGCTCATTTCAT
>ERZ1740059.654-NODE-654-length-17860-cov-9.353777_pt1 | contig 17860 bp, 17 predicted proteins | sample MGYA00581744_ERZ1740059 | MGnify/ENA primary metagenome ERZ1740059 (study PRJEB43018, sample SAMN04849738) | marine metagenome | isolation source: floating plastic debris | place: Pacific Ocean | collected 2008-08-28 | study: EMG produced TPA metagenomics assembly... | reverse complement strand
AACGTCCAGCTTCAACTAACCATTGTCGGTCGGCTTTACGTAACTTATATACATCTCGAATTGCTGCTGCACTCAAAGCTTCTACCGGGGCACCATTAACTGAAAGTAAAGTTTGTAAAAAATCAAATTCTTCGGTGAACTTAAGTACTTCTTCTGGTTCGCATCGATGAACGGCTTGATGAATTTGCGGCGGACGGGGTGGTAAATATTGATATATTTTATTACCGTCTACCTGCTGTTCAAATCCGACAATCGCGGCACGGAATTCCGTTTTGAGCATGGCGAATATTTGGGGTTGTTCCTCTCGTAAATCTTGCAGCGATAAACCTAAAGCTACAGGTCTATGTACGGAATCTATTGGCATCGTGGTGGCATTAAACACAACCGCAAATACTTTATTTGCTGATTCTTCGTCCACCGAACGCACCCAACTACCGAAAGGAGGCATTGGTGGAAAACTTAAATCTTCCGGTTCTAAACACTGTGCCAAAAAATCCGAAGTAGCAGTTTCAATTACTTCGGCAAAGTGGTTGGGATGACGATTGCTGTTACTAAACTGCGGTAAAGGAAGGCGCATAAATAAAATTAAGTGATGAGTTCTGAGTTCTGAGTTACGAGTTCTGAATTATAAGTTAAAAAGAATAACAAATAAAACAAAACCCCTAACTCTTAACTCGTAACTAATTTATTTTCCTTTTTTACGTCCTGCTATAGGGTCTAAAGGTTCTAGCTCACTGAGTCTAAAGGTAATCAATTTATCCCAATTACCACCTTCAAATAGTACAGCTACCTTACCATTGCTGACTCGTTGCACAAGGCCGCTCATACGGTAGTAGGTATCTGCAGGGTTTTTGACACGAACGGTTGCTCCAGGCAAAATCATGATTGTTGCTCTTTGTTGCTTTCTTCTAGCTTAAAACAGTTATCAATTGTCAGGGTTACTATTTTCATCAAAAATGGGCAGACTCTAAAACTAATTAACTGGTGTTGCAGCAGAATACGCATCTTATTCCCTACGCAAATGCTCCACGTTCCTCGCGCCGAGTCGTGCCGCGCTGAACACGAAGTGACTCGTCAGAGTAACATCAATTGAGATACCCTGGCTTCATCTTGGGGGATTTGCGCTGCTGATAATGAGGAATCTATTGCCCACTACCAAAGCATATTACTCTATGAAATTAGATTAAACCCAAAAGAATCTAGCTGTATAGCTCCTAATACTTCTTAAGATGGCGAAAGTTAGCGACTGATTCGATTATTCCGATGGCGATAAAGTTAGCTAACATTGCCGAACGACCGTAACTCATAAATGGTAAAGGAATTCCTGCTACTGGTGCTAAACCTATGGTCATACCAATATTAACAGCCATCTGAAACACAATCATTGCCAAAACGCCAATCGCCATTAATGAGCCAAAATTGTCTTTAGCAGTCAAAGCAATGTGCAATAGCCTTTGACAAATTAAGCAAAACACCAGTAATAATACCAAGCAGCCAATAAAACCGAATTCTTCACCAACTGCTGAAAAAATAAAGTCTGTATGTTGTTCCGGAACAAAATTTAGTTGAGTCATCGGACCTTTGAAGGGACCCCATCCAAACCATTCACCAGCACCAATGGCGATACGAGATTGAATCAAGTGATAGCCGCTTCCCAGGGGATCTCCTTCGGGGTTGAGAAATGAAGTTATTCTACCTTTTTGGTATGCTTTGAGTACATTGTTCCAACCAAAGATTCCCAATTCTCCACCCAAAAGATTCAAAGTTAATGCGCCAATACCGCCGATACCAAATTTTTTCCAAGGAAGGGTACGCCAGCCTACTAAACCCATAGTGAAAGACCAAATTAACCCCAAAGGAGTAAAAAAGAGTGCTTCATGTAAGATAAATGGTTCAGCTAACGGCCAAGGTATGCTAAATAGAATTGCCGCAATTACTGGAGAAATTAATAATATTAACCAGCCCGGATTGGCATTTGCCCAATAAAGCATTGCTAATACAATCGCTCCAAATACCAATGATGTTGCCAAATCTGGCTGCAAAAATACTAATCCCCAGGGAACCGCTGTTATAGCCAAAGCCCTGAAAAAGTTGGGAAGAGTAGAAGCGGTGCGCTTATGTAACAGCGCGGCTAGGGTAATAATGATCCCTACTTTGGCAAATTCTGAAGGCTGGACGTTAAAGCCAAAAACATAAATCCATCGCTGTGCGCCTTTAGCACTTACACCTACTGCCATTACCGCTATTAGGCCTATGTTCGTAATCGTGTAAGTAATCCAATGCCACCGTTGAAGATTTTCGTAACGACTGCGGGCTATTAATAAGGCGAGAAAAATACCAATACCTGCAACTAGTATGTGCCCCCACCACTTATTTTCCCCTTTGGTTAATTCGGTACTAAAAATCATAAAACCGCCAAATATACTGACGGCAATTGGCAGCAAAAATAATAGTAAATCTAGTTGCTGCCAGGGCTTAAAAAAATACTGCCAGCGATTTCTGTTACGTGAGTAGCGTGACTTTTTTAATAACATTGAGCCTTCTTGATACCTGAGGTTTTAAATACTTAATTTCACAATTGCTTTTTAATCTTTATTCTCAGTACTCAGCCCGCTACCCAGACAGAAATTTAGATTATTTTCATGTAAGGGCGGCTACTGATACTTTTCCTGCAATCGTCAAGGCAATCTCTTTTAAAGCTTTTGCCGAGGCTGAATCTGAGTCAGCCACAACTATAGGCACCCCACTGTCTCCCCCGACTCTTGTAGATATTTCCAATGGCACGCACCCCAACAAAGGAATTCCTAGTTCTTTAGCTGTTTTTGAACCACCACCAGAACCGAAAATATCATACTGTTTATTTGGCATATCCGGGGGTATAAAATAACTCATATTTTCAATAATCCCTAAAACTGGTACGTTTAATTGTTGAAACATCCGTAAGCCTTTACGAGAATCTAGTAAAGCGACGTTCTGTGGTGTTGTTACAATATCTGCACCTGCTATGGGTACTGCTTGGGTTAATGTTAACTGAGCATCACCTGTTCCGGGAGGCATATCTACAATTAAGTAGTCCAGATCTCCCCATTCTACTTGATACAAAAACTGGCGAATCACTCCATTGAGCATGGGTCCACGCCAGATTACGGGCTGGTCTCGGTCAATTAAAAAGCCCATTGAAACTAGTTTAACGCCATGATTGAAAGCAGGTTCTAAGATTTCTCCTTTATCCCCCTGACGTACATTTATTTGGGCTGATTCAAGTCCTAACATTGTGGGATCGTTGGGTCCGTAAATATCGGCATCGAGTAAACCTACTTTCGCTCCTGTTTGGGCTAATGCTACTGCTATATTTACAGCCACCGTACTTTTACCTACCCCACCTTTACCGCTAGAAACAGCGACAATATTTTTTATTCCTGGTACAGTGTTACGATCTGGTAAGCTTTTTGATTGGGGTGTTTCTGCTGTCACTTCTACTGATACTGACTTAACTCCCGGAAGTTTTTTAACAGCTTTTTCACAATCCTCAACAATAAATTCTCGTAAAGGGCAAGCAGGTGTAGTTAAAACCAAAGTGAAACTCACCGATCCCGCATCTATTTTTACATTACGAATCATGTTAAGTTCCACCAAACTTTTGCGAAGTTCGGGGTCTTGTACTGGTCTTAATACTTCTAGAACCGAACGAGAATCAAGCACATCATGCATGGTATTTTCACTCTTGGCGCTGTAACAACTTTCAATAAAGAATATTATCTATCTTTATGGGACATAAGGCATAGAGCATAAGGAATAGGACTTGGGGCATTATTAACCGAGAATCATGTAGTCGTTCGCTGCCCATAGCTCAATTGTGAATTTATAGTTCATAATTCCTTTACAGAGGTAGCATTGCGAAATTCTCTACATCTGATAATTGTTCCCCATTGCTCAATTCCCTCAAAAATTTGGGACTGCGTCAAAAGAGTTCGGACTGCAAAGTCGATTTCCTTTTTCTTGATACTGCTTTGATTGCGGCTTCTTCAACTGCCTCGATTAAAGCTCGTGCGACCTTGTCTGCATAGGGGCGTGAAAAAGACCAAACTAAGGGAGACAGCCAACCGCGCAAAGTAACCGAATAAGACAAACAAGTACCGCAAACCGTTGATTCTATTTTGTAGCTAATTCGTTCTTCTACGCCGGGAATTGCCAAAATTCGCACACTTAATAATTCTCTGGGATTAACACGTTCGACAAAAATGCGGATTGGAATAGGTGAAAGGCGAGTTACTGCTTGATAAATCAATCCCGGTTTAGGTACTAATCCGTAAGGTACGTTAGTACTTTTGAATAGTGGATGCCAAGAAACGTCTGTCAAGTCAACGATTTTATGCCATACTTCATCCACAGAAGCAGAACTAATTTCGCGATAACTTCGCACCAGAGAGACGCAAACTCGACGACGTTTGCGGTTGATAAACTTCGATAACCAACCTTGCATTCTTTTAATCCTCCCGGCTATCACTTAAAGAGTTGCTCTGGTATATTGGGTAACTGTAACTAGTTTACGTATCCTGAAGGGGCGGGAGTTATCCCGAATCCTTACCCCATAACAACGATCAAAATTTGTGCTTTCTCTAAATACATTAAGCAAGCAACTAATATCGTGCTCTGTAAAGTCCAAGCCGGACATTACTTCCTACTTCAACAGGAGCACAGCGCGTTATCCCGTACTTTGGCCGCCCACGCCTGAGCCCTCCGGGTTCGCCACTTGCTACAACGGTGCGTGTTCCTCCGCAACGCAGTGGACTCACCGTCCGCGTTTTAAGATTTTAAATTATTTGCGGAACTCTCGATCGGTGTTTGGTTTTTGCATATTCATCAAGAGATTATTCGCTAATCTTACGGGTTAATTTTGGCAAAAATCATGCATAAAATGCATAAAGTCTCCCACAGTTGATGTTGCTCCTAGGGGCTACACTGCCTGCATGTCTAGATTTTGTCTAGAATGTTGAGAAAACAGTGGGAACATTTATTTTTTAGATCTTTCTTATGGCTATTTGCCTTCTTACCGATACCCCGAACGATCAACAGGTCTACAGGTTATTGTTACAGAATTTAGTCTTAACACTCGGGTGTTCAGATAGAAAAGTTGAAAAAAATTAATTAATATACAAGCCTATACCTATTTGAGGGAGCTTTGACTTAGGTAGTGTTTTCCTGGACAAGACTTAACAGTTGTAGATATTTGTCAACATTTATTTATGTATTTTATGCTTCCTAATACTTTAAAATCAAAGAAATTAGCAAACAGTCTCTTGATTAATACGCGAAAACCAAGCAGTTATCAAGAGACCCGCAGGCTAAGTAAATATCTTGAAGCGCGGACGGCTCAGCCGTGCAAGCCTAGGTAGGGATAACAGCTCCCATGCTCCCTGTGAACTAGGAAGTAATGTCCGGCAATTCCTGACTTTACAGAGCAGAATAAGTATATTCACGTTATCGGTAGATGACGTGATTTTTTACATTTAATCCCAAGAGTTCAGGTAAAACCTTGAAAAAGGGATTTATCTTGGCCGAACAGTTCCAAATAATAAAAGTAAAAATCGTCATTTAGGTCTAGAAATTTATGTTGACAAACTCGCCAACCTCCCAAATGTCCTCTTCTTCTCAATCTCTACCCCCATCTGAGGCAAAGGCTAGAGTCAGTGAATTTATGAAGCAGTTACAAGATGAAATTGCTCAAGCTTTGGCTGAACTTGATGGCGTAGGACAATTTCAAGAAGATAGTTGGGAACGTCCAGAAGGTGGTGGTGGACGTTCGCGAGTTTTGCGTGAGGGTGCAATCTTTGAACAAGGTGGTGTAAATTTTTCTGAAGTTTGGGGTTCCAATTTACCGCCTTCAATTTTAGCGAACCGTCCGGAAGCTGCAGGACATAAGTTTTATGCGACGGGAACTTCAATGGTGTTACATCCTCGAAATCCTTATGTTCCTACCGTCCACTTGAATTATCGCTACTTTGAAGCAGGCCCAGTTTGGTGGTTTGGTGGTGGTGCGGATATGACTCCATACTATCCTTTTGCCGAAGATGCAACCCATTTTCATCAAACTTTTAAACAGGCTTGCGATAACCACCATCAAGAATATTATCCGGTGTTCAAACGCTGGTGCGATGAATATTTTTACCTCAAGCATCGTCAAGAAACTCGCGGTGTCGGCGGTTTATTTTTTGATTACCAAGATGGACAAGGTGCTTTATATCGCGGCCCTCACGTCGATAAACCAGCAGCCGCATATAGCAATGAAATTGGCAAATTACCTACTCGTAATTGGGAAGAAATATTTGCCTTTGTCCAAGAATGCGGTAAAGCATTTTTACCAGCTTATCTACCAATCGTGAAAAAAAGACATCCCATAGAATATGGCGATCGCGAAAGAAATTTCCAGTTATATCGCCGGGGTCGGTATGTGGAATTTAATTTGGTTTACGATAGAGGCACAATTTTTGGTCTACAAACCAACGGACGTACTGAGTCCATTTTGATGTCCTTACCGCCCTTGGTGCGTTGGCAGTATGGGTATAAGCCAGAACCAAGTACTCCAGAAGCAGAATTGTATGAAACCTATCTTAAGCCTCAAGATTGGGTCAATTGGCAGCAGAGCCAGACTACTTGAATGTGAGTTAAACTACTAAAGATACTGCTCGTCCAAGGTGACAATTAAGGCTGTAGCTTGTTATTCTCTAGCTACAGCCTTAATTAATTTTGTTACCGACACAACTAGCTATTTGAAACTATAAGCTAATATTATAGTAGCTATAGAATAGTGTTTAATCGGTTTCACTAGTATGCCAGCAGGATTAGCAGGATCTAATTAGTTAGTTTGAAGAGTGCTAGGGGAAAACTTTGTGATTCATATAGACCAAAAAACTTACACAACTCAAGACGAAAATACTGTTATCGTTTTATCGCCTACTGGTCGTTTAGACATAACCACAGCTTGGCAATTTCGTCTTAAGCTGCAAGAATGTATTTCTAAACTCAGTTGCCACGTGGTTGTAAATTTAGGACAGGTAAATTTTATTGATAGTTCTGGTCTTACTTCTTTAGTTGCTGGAATGCGCGATGCGGACAAAGTAAAGGGTAGTTTCCGTATTTGTAATGTACATCCAGAAGCTAAGCTAGTTTTTGAAGTAACTATGATGGATACCGTATTTGAAATATTTGAAACTGAAGAGGAAGCTTTAGAAGGTGTACCTCGCAGTATGGTTAGTTAAAAGCATTTATTCGGAGGGCGGTTAGTAGTTAGGAGTTGAAATTCTATCATAGTTGATTATTGTTCGCTATTTTTAGGTGAATTTGACTTAGCCTTTTAATATCAAAAGGTTGTTACAGGAATAGGCGCAGCCTGTGTTCTCTTTATTTACAGATGATGCTTCTGATTCGGTAAAAATTAGGATTTGAAAACAGTATTTTTTGATGGTGATTATTTGTTTTCAGAGAATAAGGGTTACCGAATCAAAGCTTAAAAGCTAATAGTCTGTCGTTACTAGGTAAACTGTTGTGTTGTAAAGTTTTTACTATTAAATTATTAATTCCCAACTGTTAACTAATGATAAATTTTCAGTATTGTTGTAATTTGGTGTAACGATAAGGACCCAAAATAGCACCCCAAGTAGCTTTCCCGGTTGCTGAATCAATTCCTTTGTCATAACTAAAAAATTCTTTTTGGGTTGCTTCAAATCCCAAGGAAACTTCTATAGTATTACCAGCATAATCAAAGGTGCAGCGACTGTCCGGTATGGGCTTTGCAATAAATTTGTATTGGTTTTGAGCAAGGGTTTCTACATCAACTCTAAGAACGCATCCCGGTAGTACATCTAATTTTTCAGGTGTAAGAGCATTGAGTAATGTATGATTACGGCCTGCACCGCGCCAAATAGTTGGGTCTTTAAACCTATAATATTGAACTTTAAAGGATGCATTGTCGGAGGCAGAGGTAAGCCGCATGATTCGCTGACGGTAACTTTGTTCTATTTGGAGGACATTCGCTTGCTCGGCAAATAATGTCAAACTGTCTTCTTGAAATAAAGATACAGGTATTTGCCACATACGTAAGTTAACGTACCAAGCAGGCTCTGCAATTGCTTGGTCTTTATTTTCAAACTCACCCGCGAGGTGTTCGGCGATGGTGCTTAAGTCGGGCAAATAACTCATAAATGCCAATAAAATATTAAACTATTATTAATATGGGTTGATTATATAGGAAAAGGGACTCAAGGACCCTATCAACCTATCTAAAATATGGTTGTAACCTTTTGATTGCAACCTAAAGTCGCCATTTGCAAAATTATAATTGCGATCTTACGACTGAGGATACATTCCATTCACAATAGTTAGCTTGGGAACTATTACTTGGCAAAGTCGCCTACAAGCGCGAGAATAAGTTTACATTACACTTAAAATTCATCAAAATTTCTTCGTGAATAACGTCCGTACTGTCTCTGAAACAAAGCGAACTTTCTACAGTCTTCACACCCGTCCAATCAACACGATTTATCGTCGGGTGGTAGAAGAGCTAATGGTAGAAATGCACCTGCTCGGTGTAAATGCTGATTTCAATTACGACCCCATTTATGCTTTGGGTGTTGTAACTACTTATAACCGATTTATGCAGGCTTACAAGCCGGAGGAGGACTTTGAATCGATTTATAATGCTTTGATTAAGTCTGTGGAAGAAGATCCACAGAAGTATAAACAAGATGCTAAAAGGCTCGAAGATTTAGCTAAAAGCTTATCAGCTAAAGATTTAGTCAGCAATTTGAGTGAACTGCGCTTGGGTAATGAATCAGACTTACAAGCATTATTAGAAGGCATTGCTAATAATCCAAAGTTTAAATACAGCCGTTTATTTGCGATTGGTTTATATACTTTATTGGAATCGTCAGATCCAGAAATGGTAAAAGACGAAAAACTTCGCAACGAAGCTTTAAAAACTGTTGCCAATAGCTTGAACTTATCTGAAGATAAACTGAGCAAAGATTTAGATTTATACCGCTCTAACTTAGATAAAATGGCCCAAGCTGCGGTAGTAATGGCCGATATGATTGCAGCAGAGCGTAAAAGGCGCGAACAACGCTCTGTGAAATCGGATACTACAGCTGCACCTCCCGCAAATAATGATTAGTTTGTCAATTACTCATGAATAAGTTAGGAGATAAATCTAGGTTTATCGTTCCTAACTTTTAGGCGAACATTGCTCAAATATATTCAATTAAGTAGTAAACCAAGTTACTAACAACTGATAGTGCTAAGGCTCCTAATATTGCGCTCAAAATTCCGTTGACTAAGCGAAATCCTTTGACTAAATAAGCTGCGATACCAAAACAAATAACGGAGATGATAAAGGCAGTTAAATTTGGAGTTAAACCGAATGTCAGAAAATCCAATGCTCCGAAAATTGGTTGAACCAAAGCGTTAACAATTCCCAACACAGCACCACTAATCAAGCCTATCTGCTTTGAATCAACTTCAACCCCAATCAATGGAACTCTGCTGAGAACTAAAAAGCTAGCGGATGTTACTAACCAAGTAACCACAACCGGCACGATACTGTTGAGATCCATTTGAGTAACTCCGATAAGATAAATGACAAGAAGCTAACAAAATTCGGTCTTTAAGCAGAAAATCGAACACGGGATGATTATATTGAGATAGATTTTGGCTAGATAGGAAAACTCGCAACAATTCGATCAAAAATAAAAAATAGCAAGGTCATTAGATATAGAAATCTAAAGTATTTGGGAGTTGGGAACTTGCAGAATTAGTTGTCATTACTTCGGAGCATTCCACAAGGGGGGAATTCAAAATTCATGCATTCAAAAATATTAAACCCCCTCCCTAGGAATCAAATAAACACTCGTTCAAAAAAGCTCGTTTTTCCAGATTTTCGGCTCGTGTTTCTTGAAAGTTAAGAGTTAAGATAATGAACTTGAAATTTTCTCCCCATCTCCCCATCTCCCCATCTCCCTATCTCCCTTACTAGGGGCTAGGGTTTGTTTTTTTGGGTGCGACAGTTGCTTGAGGGGCTGGTGCTGTGGGAATTGTAGAGCCAGTATTAGGGTTGGGAATTCTGGGTGCAACTCCTTGTCCAGTTTGAGGTTGATTGGGGATGCTAGGAAGGGGGATTTGAGTGCTACCGGGAGGTATATTAAGGTTTGGGTTATTTTGAGGAAAATTGGGAGCAAGTGGAGAAACATTGGGAAATGGTAGCGCTCCACCAGGAGTAGCCCCTGGATTAGTAGGGAGATTGGGAATCGGTTCTGTTGGATTCGCAGGTTGGTCAGAAGAGCCGGGTATAATTGCTAAAGCAACGCGATCGCCACCAACTTTTCGTAGCAAATCGAGTATTTCGATCACATCATTGTAAGTTGCCGAACGCGAAGCATACAGCGCTAAAGTACCTTTAGGATTACCTTCGATATATTTCTTCAAAATGTCTTCTAACTGGAGGCGTTGCACGGATTGTTTTTCTACATAGATTTGACCAACAGCATCAATTGTTACAGGTAAAATTTGCCGTTCTTCCTGTGGTTGTACGGTGGATGTTGCGGTTTCAGCTTGAGGTAAATCGATGTTGATTGACTGTTGGCGAGTAAATTGTAATGATGCCAAAATAAAAAATGTCAGAATGCAAAAAACAACATCAATTAAGGGGATAATTTGAATCTGAACTTCTTCGGTTGGATTGTTTAGGTTGATTTTCATCTTTTAATTCTCACCATGCCTATGAAGGCATCTAACGATTGAGTAAATGACTACGCGCTCTTAGTAATAAGTTACAGCCCTAGCCGAATCTAATTAAACCTCCCTTGCGGGCATATTATGAAGAGAAAACACGGCATTGTAGATAACTACGTTTACGCTGTGTGTGTGGAGCCTATATATCAATGACTAAGTGTAAGTGACTATTTCTCCTCGGATTCTGGTGAATCAGAATCTGTTGTTTGAGGAGGCTCAGAAAACTTGTTTTTTCTTTGCTTGCGCCGATTTGTAGTATTTTCCTGCGTAGTATCTTTATCTCTTACAATTACTTGAGGAAGTACTTTAGAAGTAGTTCTGGTATTGCTATCCATTGGGGGAAATTGGCGATAAAGCAACTCCAATTCATTCCCAGATTTACGAAAAACTTTGACTTGATTAACTAGCAAAGCTTGAAACCATCGGTAGAATATCAAACTGACAATCGCAACTACTAGCCCTGCTGCGGTACTGTATAAAGATTCCCCAATACCAGTTGTGACTCCAGCACTAGCTTGTGTACCCAAGTCCGAAATTTTAATAGATTCGAGAGATTGAATCAAACCCCAAACTGTACCAAATAATCCCAGCAAAGGGGCAATCGCAATTACCAACTCTAGAACTTTTTCACCACGACGCATTAAGGCTAGTTCGTTTTCTGCACTGGATTCTAGCGCCAACCTAAAAGTTTCAGAATCTCTTCTTGGCAAACTCAAAGGCGCATAGAGAAATCTACCTATGGGTTGACGCTCTGCTCGTTGGGCAATTTCAGTAGCTATTGCCCAATCATCCCGAGCTGCGTCTAATACTTTGTCAACAATTTTACTTTCTTGAGTTAAAATTCTTAACCAGAACCATATCCGCTCGAAAATTACGCTCAAAGATAAAATCGAGAAAAAAAGTAAAGGCCATGCTACAGGTCCTATCTTGCGTACAATATCTTCAATATTCACTTTATAAGTCTCCTCCGTTCATCCTCAACCAAATATCTCAAACCACTTTAATTTTAGAGATTAATGCACAAGTTCTACATCAAATGTGAACTATCGTGTATCTTGGAATTCAATCGAAACTAAGTATACGCCGGTAGCGTATTCCATACAGTCATAGGGCGGTTATTCCCACAGGAAGTTTAGGTCATATTTTGTCAAAATTAAAGGTAAGTTGAGGCTGAAAATATGAAATTCTCAATCCAATCCGTTTATGAGTGGTATCGCGGTTTAATTCGTAATCCAAAGTATCGTTGGTGGGTACTTATAGGTACTTTGGTATATTTTGTTAGTCCCATTGATGTGATTCCCGACATTTTCCCAATTGTCGGAGAACTTGATGATGTTTTTCTGTTAACGCTATTAGTTAGCGAGTTTTCCCAAATGCTTATCGAAGGCTTTAAAGCGCGTAAGGGAGTTACAGAAACACCAACAGCAGCTAATACTTCGGAAGAAGGGACTCAGGATAAAGGTACTATTGATGTTGATGCTGTCTCTGTAAAATAGTGTTGATAGCTTAATATTACTTATCAACCTCCTTTTTTTTGCAAGAATAATGCACCGAGAAAAGGGGGATATTTTTTTGTTGTTAGTGGCTCGCGGAGTTAGGAGTGAGGAGTGAGGAGTTTGAAGTGAGGAGTTATGAATTAAAAATTCTTCCTACTCTTCCCCCTCTTCCCATTCTCTGTATTTCTCAATTTTATGAAAAAGCGCCCTCTTATTGGATTGATTCCCGCTGGTGGCAAGGCTACCCGTATTTCTCCTTTACCTTTGAGTAAGGAGCTATATCCTGTGGGTTTTCGAGAAGATGGCGATCAAAATACTCAAATTAATCATCAAAATAATAATAAAAATAATTTACGTCCTAAAGTTGTTTCTCACTACTTGCTGGAAAAGATGCAGTTAGCAGGTATTGATAAAGCTTATTTTATTTTGCGTCAGGGTAAATGGGATATTCCGGCATATTTTGGCGATGGTGCGATGCTTTCTATGAATTTGGGATATCTAATTATGGGTTTACCTTATGGTGTTCCTTTTACTTTGGATAGTGCTTATCCTTTTGTCAAAGATGCAATTGTAGCGTTGGGTTTTCCCGATATTTTATTTGAACCAAAGGATGCTTATTTACAAATATTAAATCGTTTGGAAGTAAGTCAGGCTGATGTGGTTTTGGGATTGTTTCCTACAGATAAACCAGAGAAAGCTGGTATGGTAGATTTTGATAATAAAGGTAAAGTTAATTCTATAATTGAAAAACCGCTTCATTCAGATTTGCGTTTTATGTGGGGAATTGCTGTTTGGAAACCTGAGTTTACTGAGTTTCTCCACGAGTATTTGATTGAAATTAAACAGGATGAAAATTTACCGCAATTGCCTGAAATTCCTATTGGTAATGTAATTCAATCTGCTATAAGTAAAGGTTTGCAGGTGGAAGCGGAAAGTTTTACAAATGGTAATTATTTAGATATTGGTACTCCGGATGATTTGATTAGAGCGGTGCGGGGGTTTGCTGAGGATTTTGAGGATTAGTTTTTTAACGCAAAGGTACGCGCTCGGTAAACGCAGCGAAAAGTGTGCTCTTGGGGGTTTCCCCCATGAACAACTTTTTAAGACAAAGTTTCGCTGAGGAGGGATATCAGTTTGTTTCCAAGCGCGCTGTTTGTGTTTGAGTTTAATCAGTTTTCTATTTTGCGGAATTTATTAATCTTTGTAATTCTTCTAAAAGGTTCACAGTTTTGATTCCTCTTTGAATTACTTTTAATTTTTCTAAATCGGTAATTTGAGAGATTTGTGACATTAATTGTAATCCTTCGTTACCGAATTTGTTTTCTAAAGCCATTTCGATTCCAGATATTATTCCTCTTCTTTCCCCAGGAGCTTCCCCTTCTCTCAAAATCTGCTGATACCAAGGAGATTTGGTTAATATTGCCATATCCTACCTCATGATTTTTGAGCTACCCATTTCACCCAGCTTTCTGGTGCTAGGCTAATTATTCTTTTGCTGCTGATGTCGGCGGATTTTGTCATGGAAGCGGTAGATGCAAGGGAAAGAGATAATTATTTTAATCTCTTGGGGGAGAAAAAAGGTAAATTATTTGAATTATCTATCTTGTGGCTTTTGATATAATTCGTAAAGTTCTTCTGGGAAGGGAAAACCTAAGTCTTTAATTAGCTCGTCTATTTCTTTTCTCGTAAGCCCGGGTTTTAGTTTTTCTAGAAGTTCGGGATTGTGTTCTAAATGATAATTTCGGATTCTTTCTAAGGCTTCTGTTAAGGGTGACATTTTTATATTTTTGTTGAGAATATTTGAATAATCATTTTAAACTCAATTTCACATTTTAGCTTTGAAAATTATTGTAAAAATTAGCGTTAATTAACTAATCTCGGATGGTGCGTTAGACGATGGAGAGAAATTATCGTTAATTAGATAAATAGTTGTGTGTCTAACACACCCGACATTTCGGTTTTGAAAATTATATTTATGTAATTTAAATTATTTAAAAATTAGCGTTAATTAACTAATCTCGGATGGTGCGTTAGACGATGGAGAGAAATTATCGTTAATTAGATAAATAGTCGTGCGTCTAACACACCCTACAATCTATAATTTAACTTCTCCAAATTCTGTTAAGAATCTAAAGGCTTTAACAATATAACTGCCGCATTTTTGAGGAGAAGTATTGTAAAAATAGCGCCATGCTGCAGCTTTGTCTTCATCATATTTATGGCTTCTTTCGGGTTGATTGTTTAACCAGTTCAATCGTACTGCATGACCAATTAATACATCTAAAACAATATATTCCCGGATTTGTAATTCTGGATTATTTTTGGCGATCGCCGCTAATCCCATTAAGGCTTCAACGTTTGCTTGGCGGTATTCTGGAGCTTCAATTTTATTTAAGAGATGTTCTACTTGTAGGGCAAAGTTTTTCTCTCCTGCTGTCATTTCTGATATCAGTAATTGACTATCCAAGCGGTTGCGACGTTCTAATTTATCGCCAATTACTAAACCCTTACAATGATGCATAACTTCCCAAACTCTTTCAAAGAAGTCTTCGGGTACGCGGTTGATAGCTCCTTCTGCTTGACGATATCGCCGCCAACCTCCTTCGGGTACTTTTATTTTTTCCTGGCTAATTGGCTGCAATACCCAATCTATTTCGTTTTCTTTTTGTTTGACATGTAATGATTCTTGCTGGCGTAATAACTGATTCATGCCGGAATATTCTAACAAGCAGTCGCGCAATCTTGTTTTTACTTCAAAAGGAGACAATTGCATCAAATGTTCGTAGGCTTCATCTTGGGTAATATCTAATTTTCTTGCGAGTTTACTGGTAATAAATAAGATGAGATAGCCGATTCTCAGAGTTAGCAATCCTTGAAATAATTCCGGCTCGGAATTAATTAGGGTACGCAGGTAAATCAATATTTCTTGAGTTAAAACTCCATCTCTAACATCATCGCGACAGAATTCTTTGATTTTCTCAACAATTTCTTTGTGGGAAAGGGGAACAGTTATTAAAGATGCTTCGTTGTAAGCTTTTCCTACTGCAATTTGTTTACCCCTTGCCAAAAGACTTGTAACTACATCCGACAAGCGCATATCCGCCATTTGGAGCAATCCCGCAGCACGACGTACAACTGCCCAAAGTCCAATTTCACCTGCTTTTTGGTAAACTTCGTCAAGTAAATCGGATACTTTAATGGTATTACCAGATTCGCCAAAGCTGGTGTCGAAATCAAGCCCCTGCAAGCGGGTTAATGTCTGCAATAATTCGATTTGTTCGTACAGATTATCTGAGGAGCGCAAGGAAGAAAGCAAGAATTCTAAGTTGGTTTCGCATTCCATTTGGAATTCTTGGGTATGTTCTAATATCCAGTTGCTTTCTGGATTATAGTTTAGGTGGGAACTGCGAGGAGCAATTTTTGTGACTGGCGATTTGGAAAATTCAAAGTTGTGTTGTAAGTTAACTCTTTGAATGTTGGCAGTAAGCATTAATTGATTGAGTCTTCCTAATTTGACTCTTACGCCGTTACAAATACCGTTATTTAATTCTTCCATTAATGACAATAATGCTTCGCTACCTGTTTCTAACATGGTGCGAGTTAACATTAAAGTTAAAGTCGGACGACCTAAATCGCTCCAATATTTTTGAATGTAAGCTAATTCGCTTTTGAGTTGATCTACAAGAAAATGATAATCTAAAGTTAAGTAAAACTGTTCTGAATCTAAGAAAGAAGGTAGAAATACAATATTTTCGTTACCTATCCGAAAAATTCTCGATGTAGTTAAACTTCTTGGTAATCTAGGCGGTCTTCCAGTGACACCGAGTTTTTTGTTATATCCAATTCCTTTGTAAATAGCAATTAAATCAGCAGCTTGACGAACCTGAATTGGTTTTATTTGTAATAGGGTTTCCGTTTGAATACCGCGCACTGCTAATTTTGATTGTAGTTCTTCATCTTCTGCCAATAAAGAAATTTGTACAATCGGTTGGCGCTGTCTTCCTACAGATAAATATCTCCCTAAAGGATCGATATCTCCCACAGAAAGTAATTTTTCATTCAACATTTGTCCGAGAAAATATAAACTTTGTGCCCATACCAAAGGAATATTTTCGTTAGGTAAACGTTTTTGAGTTCCAGGTGCTTGTTTCTCAGCTGCGATATTCTCCTCGGGTACATAATAAACCTCCGGCAATAAACGCAAATTATCGCGTTCAATAATGGTATATTCTAAACGTTGCTGATAATCCTTGATTTTGTCTTGTTCTCCCCGAAATAACCCATCTAAGAGCAAATAAGTGTAGAAAAGAGGCCATTCACATTCAATATGTTCAAATTGCTTGAGTTCGCTGGGTTCGTAATGCAAGCGATCGCTATCTTCTAAAACTGTTTGATGCCCGTCACGTAAAAACCGTTTACAACCGTAATTACCTTCTAATTTATCAATTATCTCTTCGTATGTTCGCTGACGTAAACTTTCATCTTCGACGGCAAACGCCGGAAAACTAATTACACTCAAAAGTGCTGCATCAATTTCTTTAGAAGCCGATTCCCTAGGCAATAAATATTCCAAAGTGATGCGAGCGCGAGCAATTTCATCCGGTAGTACGTGAATTACCGATGCTTTACTTCCATGTACTCCAAATAAATCCAACCCATTAATTGCTTCTAAGGCAGCTTTCGCCATACCTACCGAACTAGCATTTAATTCCGCATTACCATGATTAATTTTATTACCTCGTTCCCAAATTCCATAATCAGGGGTGCGGTAAGCTCGTCCAATATAGTAAACCAAATTTTGAACGAAATCGACCTCATCATATTGGTAAACTAACTGTAGCCCCGAAGCAGTCATTTGCGCCAACATCAGCAAATATATCGATGTCGCATCAAGCTGTAAATGTCCCCATTGATCGTCACCAACAACAATATCCCCAGTAGCAGTATTATACTTGGCGTGTAGTGAGTCAGCATGTGATTGAGTATGCTTAAATTTCTCTACCTTATGCGATTGTCGCATCATCGAGAATAACAATCCTCGCATTAACTTGATAACGCTGTGTTCTAATTCGTAAGTGCGCCCCTTATCTTCATCCACCTTGCGATAAGCTAAACCCAATCCCCAAACTGCTAAAATACTGTAAACGTTATCACGCACCCAAGCATCCGTATAGTCTCCGTGGGCAGTTATTGCCGTCGAAGCTGGTAATAAACCAGTAATCGGATTTTGACGTGAAAGAATAATAGTCTTAATTTGTTCATAGTAATATTCTAGGCGAGGAAGCAACTGTAGAGTTCTAAACATAACTATTCGCGGGATTTTACCCCATAATCGTAAAGTGAATTATAGAAACAAAAACAGCATAACTTCTGTAATCGCTGCTAGCAATATTACAACTCCCGTTAGAAGACAACTGTATATTTTTTTGTCCCTGTTAGTAATTATTTATAAGAAATACTTCTCTTCCTCTACATGAGGCAGATTACAGGATATTAAATATTGCTCTTTTTTCTAGATTGTCAACAAGTCAATGCGAATTTAGAATAAGACATGAAGAATTTAGAATTATTACCCCATCGAT
>ERZ1740059.653-NODE-653-length-17871-cov-9.189493_pt1 | contig 17871 bp, 13 predicted proteins | sample MGYA00581744_ERZ1740059 | MGnify/ENA primary metagenome ERZ1740059 (study PRJEB43018, sample SAMN04849738) | marine metagenome | isolation source: floating plastic debris | place: Pacific Ocean | collected 2008-08-28 | study: EMG produced TPA metagenomics assembly... | reverse complement strand
ACGAAGACAATGCTATTTCTGAGCTAGATGGAGCAGAATGGATGGGTCGTCAAATCCGAGTTAATAAAGCTAAACCAAAAGAAGATAGCCGTCCGCGTGGTGGCTTCGTGAAAAAGCCAGATTTCCAAGAACAATAAATTATCTTATCTAAATTAAAGCGGAAAGACTTTCGCTCGCGATCGCGATCATTTTTTATTTGATGTAAGAATGAATCTTGTATCAATGGTACAGTAGTAAAAATAATCCACTAGCTATACCATTCTAATAGATAAAAAGCAATACATCAAAATTTAATTGGTCGTTTCTCCGTTAGATTTTATCTAACTGCGGGAATGATGGCGAGTACCGCTCTAATCATAATTTTAAATAACTAATCAGTTCCTGACTCTGCATTCATGAATCAGAGTTAGATATTTTAATGTCAGCTGTTTTCTAATCAAGGATTATGTAAACAGCCATAACTTACACCTAGTAAGTTATAACTCACAGAAAAACTTCATAGAAACAACCCCGACAAGATACCGAGTATACACGATATCATAAAAAGTCGGGTTTTCCTATATTTAGAAAAATTCAAATTATTTTTATAGATTTACTATAAAATGTAACAGCTTTTACTAAAGAATGAAATACAAAAAGCATTCGTTTACTTATACAAATAAACTAACTTCTGACTGTCTAGTTAAAGTTAGTCCAAAAATCATTTTGATTCACTTATATACTTATAAAATATAAATATAAGTCATTAATAAATAAAACAAGTATTTATAATTACTACAATATACAGTAAAAAACGTTTTTTCTGCATATCAATACTGAGAAAATACTTATTGCTGCCATTAAAGATACAAAAGGTTTATTCAGGTTTATCTAAAATAACATTTGCGTTACTAAAATACCTTTCTAAGATAGAGGCAGCAACCACAAGTTGCACCGATAAGGCTTCTTCTCAAATAAGAGCAACACTATAGTTCGGATTATTATGACAAAAGCAGCAGAACATGAAAACAAAGGGACCCAGTATAACCCAGATAAAAGTCTAGATAGAGATTGTACGACTTTATCGCGTCACGTCTTGCAGCAATTTCAAGGCTTTTCGGCACAAGCACAGGATTTAAGTGCCCTGATGAATCGCATCGCCCTTGCAGGTAAATTGGTTGCTCGTAGACTTAGCCGCGCTGGTTTAATGGAAGGAGTTCTCGGCTTTACCGGAGAAGTTAACGTGCAGGGAGAATCCGTCAAAAAGATGGATGTCTATGCGAACGATGTATTTATCTCGGTTTTCAACCAAAGCGGTTTAGTTTGTCGCTTAGCTTCCGAAGAAATGGATCAACCGTACTATATTCCGGAAAACTGTCCCATAGGTAGATATACTTTACTGTACGACCCAATTGATGGTTCATCGAATACAGATACAAACTTAAGTTTGGGTTCAATTTTCTCGATTCGACAACAAGAAGGAGATGATATTGACGGACTTGCCAAAGATTTGCTTGCTCCAGGTACCAAACAAATTGGAGCCGGATATATTCTTTATGGTCCGAGTACCATGCTAGTCTACACTGTGGGAAAAGGAGTACATTCCTTTACTCTTGACCCCAGTTTGGGTGAATTTATACTTACCGAAGAAAATATTAAGATTCCCGATCGCGGTTCAGTTTATAGCGTCAACGAAGGGAATTTTTGGCAGTGGGAAGAATCAGTTCGGGAATATGTTCGCTACGTTCACCGAACCGAAGGCTATACCGCTCGCTACAGTGGAGCAATGGTTAGCGACATCCATAGAATTTTAGTTCAAGGTGGCGTGTTTCTCTATCCAGGTACGGTGCAAAAACCAGAAGGCAAATTACGCTTACTGTACGAATCTGCTCCTTTAGCCTATGTAATAGAACAAGCAGGTGGACGCGCTACCACTGGTGAGATGAACATTTTGGATGTAGTTGCTGAAAAATTACACCAGCGCACGCCTCTAATTATTGGTAGTAAAGAGGATGTAGCAAAAGTCGAATCTTTTATTCAAAATGGTCACTAGTTAAACAGTTAACAGTGAACAGTTAACAGTGAACACTGAACAGTTAACAGTGAATAGTGAGTGGTTTGTACGACTTATGCTATATCAAAAGATGATTGCGAGGCTTTCACCTTGAGGTAAGAAAGTAAAACTAATATTCGCGTTCTTCCATCGCTACTCACTGATGACTGTTGACTGCTCACTGATGACTGCTCACTGCTCACTGCTCACTGCTCAGTGCTTAAATCGGTAAAAGGAAAAGTAGCGATTGCTAATGCGAAGATTGCTTATCAGGAGTACAAAAAGATTATAAATGACAAACGTTGGCAAGCTTTGGTCTCGAGAGGCGCTAAAGTACAGCGTTTGTTGTGGGCAAGCACCAGCACTAAAGATCCCAGTTACAGCGATGTTATGTACGTTGATGAGTTAATTGGTGCCGATACCGTTAACACCCTACCACCAGTCACCATTGAAGCCTGTGCCGATAATTGCGACGTAGATTCTAGAGTCGAAACCGACGTTGAAGAAGCATACAAACTGATTGAAAGTCTCAAAGATCCCGATATCAATATCGGACTTGATAGAGTCATGGACGAATTGCTTGCTGAAGGTATTGATAAGTTTATCAAACCCTTCCAATCCTTAATAAGTTCCTTAGAAGACAAAGTAAAGCAGTTATCGCCTGTTTAATTATTAATGGGCAATAGGTAATTGGGAATTGGTAATTGGTAATTGGAGATGGGGAGATAGGGAGACAAGGAGACAAGGAGATAAAAATAATTTTAACCTTTGACCTTTAACCTTTAACCTCTTACCCATTACCAATTACCCATTACCCATTACCAATCCCCCGTAACAGTAAATCTAAAATCCAAAATCGAAAATTTAAGTTATGGTAAGTTTGCTAGAGAATCCACTGCGGGTTGGCTTGCAACAGCAAGGAATGGCTGAACCCCAAATTATTATTATTTTTGGTGCTTCCGGAGATTTAACTTGGCGTAAACTAGTACCAGCACTGTACAAATTTCGACAAGAAAGACGGATCCCACCAGAAACAACTATTGTTGGTGTAGCGCGACGAGACTGGAGCCACGACACCTTCCGCGAAAACATGCGTAAGGGTATGGAAGAAGCCCACGGTGGTGTTGGTCCAGAGGAATTGTGGAAAGATTTTTCCAACGGTCTTTTTTATTGTTCGGGTAATATTGATAATCCCGAAAGCTACGAAAAGCTAAATAATTTACTAAGTGAATTAGATGAAAAACGCGGAACTAGAGGTAACAGATTATTCTACCTTTCCGTTGCTCCGAAATTTTTCCCCGAAGCTATCAAACAATTAGGTTCTGGGGGAATGCTCGAAGATCCCGACAAACATCGTTTGGTAATTGAAAAACCCTTTGGTCGAGATTTAGCATCTGCGAAGAATCTCAATCGAGTTGTACAAAAATATTGTAAAGAAGAACAGGTTTATCGAATTGACCACTATTTGGGTAAAGAAACGGTTCAAAATTTGTTAGTTTTCCGTTTCGCAAACGCAATTTTTGAACCATTGTGGAATCGTCAATTTGTAGACCACGTACAAATAACAGTAGCAGAAACGGTAGGAGTTGAAGACCGGGCTGGTTATTACGAAAGCTCCGGTGCATTACGGGATATGTTGCAAAACCATTTGATGCAACTTTTCTGTCTCACCGCGATGGAAGCTCCTAACGCCATGGATGCCGATAGCATCCGTACTGAAAAAGTAAAAGTATTACGTGCGACTAGACTTGCAGACGTACAAAATTTAGCTTATTCAGCAGTACGCGGTCAATACAGCGCTGGCTGGATGAAAGGTGAAAAAGTTCCAGGGTATCACGACGAACCAGGAGTTGCGGAAAATTCCACCACGCCTACTTTTGTGGCAACAAAATTTGTAGTTGATAACTGGCGTTGGCAAGGTGTTCCTTTCTATCTGCGTACAGGTAAGCGGATGCCGAAAAAAGTTAGCGAGATTTCCATCCACTTCCGCGAAGTTCCTTCACAGATGTTTACATCTGCAGCGCAGCAGAAAAGCGCCAATGTTTTGACTATGCGGATTCAGCCAAATGAAGGAATTTCCTTACGTTTCGACGTGAAAGTGCCCGGAGGAGATTTCCGCACTCGTTCCGTTGATATGGACTTTACTTACGGTTCATTTGGTCTGCAAGCAAAATCCGACGCTTACGATCGCCTATTTCTTGATTGTATGATGGGCGACCAAACTTTGTTTACCAGAGGAGACGAAGTAGAAGCTGCTTGGCAGGTAGTAACACCAATTTTAAGCGCATGGGATGCACCCGCAGATCCAGCAACAGTTCCTGGATACGAAGCAGGTACCTGGGAACCTGTAGAAGCAGAACTATTGATTAACCGAGATGGCCGCCGTTGGCGCAGACTTTAGAGAGTTGTTGGTTGTTAGTTGTTAGTTGTTGGTTGTTAGTTGTTGGTCGTTGGTTGCTAGTTGTTAGTTGTTGTTTTTTGGTTGTTGTTTATTAATACTACTATCAACTATCCACTAACCACTAACTACTAACCACTATCCACTATCCACTATCCACCATCCACTAACTTATTTACAACTCAAAAATTAGAATCTTTTAATTGTTATGACAACCCACGCACCCACTCTTTTTTCACTTCAGGCTCCCAAAGATGTTTCGCTCACCGAAATTGAAGCCGAGCTAAATAAAATTTGGCAAAGTTACGGTATCGGTGGTGAAGATGGAGCACTTCCTGCGGCTACGCGAGCAACTACATTTACTTTGGTAGTTTACGAACCAGAACAAACTCAGTATTTGTTGGCTGCTTTAGGATTTTACAGCGGTCCTATTGATGGTATTCTAGGACCGCAAACTATATGGGCACTAAGAGATGCACAGAAAGCTCTTGGTTTAGAACGAACTGGTAAGTGTAGTCCACAACTCTTAGCACGACTACGAGAAGAACTCGCTAAACTTCATGGTGGTGGTAGCAGCAATCAGAACAATGGTATTAGTGCTGCTGAATACAGTCCAGATGCAGCTAGTGCTAGAATTGCTGACGAAATCGCCCTGCGTAACCCTTGTCGCATTATTAGTTTGATACCCATAGTTGGTGAAGATGAGGGCGTTAAGGCGCAAGTTTCAGCCTATTGTCCGATTCAAAAACAATCATCATCTTCTCTGGTTTGCTGCGAATACATTACTTTAACAGGAACTGCCGCAGCTTTGGAACGTATTGGTGGTATGGTTCCAGCATTATTGATTGGTGGTTTGCCCAAGTTTATTTGGTGGAAGGCGACACCAGATCCAAATAATGCTTTATTTAAGAGACTTTCAGGCGTATGCGATAACGTTATTGTTGATTCGTGTAATTTTAACGAACCAGAAAACGATTTGCTCAATCTGCAATCATTGGTAGAAAATGGCATACCAGTAGCAGATTTAAATTGGCGACGTGTGGGAGGATGGCAAGAATTAACAGCAGAAGCTTACGATCCACCAGCGCGACGTAAAGCTTTAATGGAAGTTGATAGAGTAAATATCGACTATGAAAAAGGTAATCCCACCCAAGCCTTGATGTTTTTAGGTTGGTTAGCAAGTCGCTTGAATTGGCGTGCGGTTTCCTTTGAAATAGAACTCGGCGACTACAATATTAGACGCTTTAAGTTCGTCACAGATGAGCAAAGGCAAATTGAAACTGAATTGGCAGGAGTGCCAGTAGGGGATGTCGGTGATATTCCCGGCGATTTAATTGCCATACGCTTAAGTTCCACCAATCCAGATGCAAACTGCGGTACTTTGATTTGTTCCGAAACTGGCGGTTGTATGCGGATGGAAACCCAAGGTGGTGCCCAGTCTTCTGGTGTATTTCAACAGATAACATCACTTTCCGAACAAAAAGCTGAAGTTTTGCTTTCCCAACAAGTACAACGTTGGGGTAAGGAAGCCCTGTTTGAAGAAAGCTTAGCACTTACTGCGCAATTGATTCAATTAACTAAGAAAGGTTAGGAGTTAGTTGATAGTTGCTCGCGGGGTTACAAAATTTCACCTTTATGGTGAGACATATTAATTTTGTAGAGACGTTGCAGTGCAACGTCTTTCTATATTTCTGGTTGGATTGGGAATATTACTCCCTGTTCCTTTGTGTTCGGAGGCTGTATAAAATATAGTCAAATCAAAAATGGTGCGTTACGGCATTTTTTTAACTATATTTTTTTAACTTATATGAAAACGTATCGAGGTCGTAGCAAACCCTACAATAAATCTGCCAACTGCCTAAGTCCTATTTAGATTAAAAACAAATATTAATGAATAATAGGCACATATGCCTGTAAAATTCATAATTCATCACTCATAATTCCTAACTCATAACTTTTCATTCATGCCTTTAATTATTGCAGGAGAACGGAGTGGGGTGGGTAAGACTACGGTTACGCTCACTCTGTTGTCCTGTTTATCTCGGCGCGGTTTACAGGTGCAATCTTTTAAGGTGGGACCAGATTATATCGATCCAATGTTTCACAAGTATGTTACAAATCGTGCTTGTCGTAATTTAGATCCGGTTTTGACTTCAGAAAGTTATGTAAGAAAGTGTTTTGATCGTTACTCAAATTTATGTGAATATGCCCTGATTGAAGGAGTGATGGGTTTATTTGATGGTGTTTCAACCCCACCCCTGCCCTTAGTAAAGGGAGAAGAAGAAACCCCACCCCTGCCCCTCCCCTTATTAAAGGGAGGAGTGAATGAGGAAAAAATTTCACCACTTGAAATCACCTCACCAAAGGTAGGAGTTAATGATTTTGCAAGTACGGCTCATATTGCTCGGTTATTAAATTTACCCGTATTGTTAGTAGTTGATTGCAGTCGGTTATCTGGCTCAGTTGCTGCAATTGTTCACGGTTATCGTTCCTTTGACAAAGAAGTTAACATTGCCGGAGTAATATTAAATCGCGTTGGTAGCGATCGCCATTTATCTCTCCTCAAAAATTCACTTGAGCCTTTACAAATTTCCATTTTTGGTGTATTAAAACGTCAAGATAATATTACAATTAGCGATCGCCATTTAGGTTTAGTACCAACAGCAGAGCTTTCAGAATTAGATCAATTAATAGATAGACTTGTAACTCTCGGCGAAAATTGCTTCGATTGGGAGAGCTTATTACCACTTTTATTAAGCAGACAAGGAGACAAGGAGACAATTTCTACCCCCTCTACCCCACGCCACTTGCTACAACGGAGGGAACCTCCGCAACGCAGTGGCTCCTCTCCCCCCTCTTTGCCAAAAATCGCCGTAGCATACGACAAAGCCTTCAATTTCTACTACCAAGACAATCTCGATTTATTAGAAACTTTGGGTGCAGAATTAATTTTTTGGAGTCCCTTAGAAGATACTGAATTACCCAAAGATATCAAAGGAATGTATTTAGGTGGTGGCTTTCCAGAAGTTTTCGCTGAAAAATTAGCAGAAAACTCTAGCGCTAGGGATTCTGTAAAAGCAGCAATTTTCTCGGGAATGCCGACAATCGCCGAATGTGGTGGTTTGATGTATTGTGCCGAGCAAATAGTAGATATGACGGGTAAATCATGGGAAATGGTAGGAGTTTTACCCACAACAGCAGTAATGGATAAACGTTTAACCTTAGGATATCGTCGCGCTATCGCGCTACAAGATAGTTTATTGGTAGATGCAGGAAAAACAATTTATGGACATGAGTTTCATCGTTCGAGTTTAATATCCGATTCAAATAAACCTTTATTTCAAACCTATAGATTCGATTGCGAGGAATGTATGGGAAAAGAAGGGTGGATTTCACCGCCAAATCTCCATGCTTCTTATATTCATATGCACTGGGGAAATTGTAGGGAAATACCGCAGCGATTTTTAGAAAAATGTCGGGTTTTTAATCCACATTTAGCACCATTATGTCAAGTAAAGTAATGACTTTTTTAGCCCATTGCAGTCACATCTTTATTCAACTTGCGAATCAAACGCGATAATTCGCGAATTATATTCACTGCAATTTCAGGAGTTTCTTCGATAGCATCATCAAGTTGTTCTTGAGTTAATTCCAAACATTCACAAGCATCTATTGTAGTTGCAGAAGCCGAACGCGGTTGGGTATCAAATACGGCCATTTCACCAAAGTATTTGCCTTGGGGAATGACTGCAAGTGTTCTGTTATCTAAATGAATTTTAACTTTTCCGGAAACAACAATATAGAGAGATTGTCCTTGTTCACCTTGTCTAAAAATACTGCAATTTGGTGGAAACCACAGTTCATTCATAGCAGAAGCTAATCGAACGATAAAATCATCTCTTAACTCTTTGAATATCGGAACTTGACGTACAAATAATAAACGATCGACGCTAGTTAACATAGAATTAGAGTTAGTTGGTAGTTGATAGTTGATGGTTGGTGGTTGATGGTTGGTGGTTGATGGTTGGTGGTTGATGGTTGATGGTTGGTGGTTGGTGGTTGGTCGATTTGTAATTATGGTTATTTGCTTGTTTTATTTTTTTATTTTTTAGCTTCTCTTTCTAGATATTTGAAATAACCGTTTAATTTTGGTGAAAGTTCATCAACAATAGGATTAATTATAGAAATTTGTTGGTTTGTTAATAATTTACGATTATATGCTCTTCTTAACCAATATCTTGTTTCATACAAAGAAGCTCTAGCAATTTTAACAAATGTGAGATTATCCTGAAAATTATAGCGACCGCTTCCTTCTGCGATATTGGCACCAATACTATCAGCGGAACGAATTATTTGCTTACCGACTGTATCTGTTGCTAAATGATTCCAGAAGATAACAATATTCCAAATATAATCAGCTAACTTTTCAGCTAATTGAAAAACTTGTAAATTTTCAAATTTTGATTTTTCCACTTTCTTATTTAAAATTAATAAACATCAACCATCAACCATCAACTATCAACCATCAACTATCAACCATCAACTATCAACTATCAACCATCAACTAACTACTATCAACCATCAACTATTTACTAACTTTATATTTTTCAATAAATTCTTGTATTTGAGCTATAACAAGAGGATGTGAATCTTTTTTTAACTGGGGTAAAAGTGTTAAAAATAAGCGAGGAGATGCAACGCTCAAATATGCAACTGCGGCCTCTCGAATAAAACCACAAGGATGGCGCAAGCTTGCTTTAATATGTGCAGTTTTAAGTTTAATTCTAGCAACTTGAGCAAAATGAATGCAGCAAGCCCAACACCAATCAGAAAGTGAGTTTTCTAACTCTAATAATTTTCGAGTTCGTTCATTTACTGCCATTTGTTCGTATTGTAATAACTCAGCTTCCACAAGCTTTTGCACTTTTTCCATGGGTGGTCTTCGGTCAAAAATATTGATTAATATAGTTTTGCAAGATAAGTTTATAGTATGCTCTAAAATTTCTAACCCTCTTGCTAAATTTACTCCATATTCAGAATTAACATTGAATGCTGCTGCGTTGATTTTGTCTAAGGGATAAAGTAATTTGAGAAGTAAAAATAACCGTTCTTTAATATCAATTTCTAGTTCTAATAAAGATTTTTGAACTAATCGACATAAAGCTACAACCTTTCTTTTAGAGTGAAAATTTTGTAAGGTTTCTCCAGTTTGAAACTCTATATAAGCAGCGTATATTTCGCCTTGAGTTTTAAAGTCTACAGAAGCAGCATATATCTGACCTAATAATTTTAACTCTCTTTCAATTAATACTTGTACTCTATTTTCATAAGATCTATCTACTAAAGCTAATATTCCTTGTTGTTGATGTCTTTTGAGCAAGGTACGCAGTATATGACATTTGATTTTACCTTTAGATGTCTCTAAATGCTGCCATAAAGTATCGACTGCTTCCAAAGTTTCAATTTGACCTATTGTTCTCAAAGAATATACTCGCGCTATTTCTGGTTGGTAAATATCCTTTGCTAAATCTGACAGCATTAATAAGACTTCATTTCCTAGTTTTATTAAACCGTTCATTGCAACAGAGCGAGTAAATTTGTAGTAAAGTCCTACTATTAATGCTGAATAATATTCTTCCAACTGGTTTGTTGCAATCATTTCTAAAACTGCACATTTTACCCGTAAAGATTCATCTTCTAACAAAGAGGGAATATGAATTCGTAGGGCTTGTAAATAAGCTGCTTCTGCAAGAGAATTAACCCCATCAACTCGTATTTCCTCATCTTTATTTGTCAGCATCCATCTTAAGGTTTTGGTTGCTGCTACTTTTTGTTTTGTTGTCCCCCGAGTCAATAATAAAGCGGCGGCGGTACCTCGAATAACAGAATTTTGTTTTGAATTTAGATATTCTTCTAATTGAATTAAATTTAGAGAAGATTCTGCAAGAGAAACATAACGTAGTGCTAAAGCAAATATATTTGGATTTTCGATAGTTTGAGGATTTTCTAATAAAGTGCGTACAGTCGGTAAATAAGTTGGATTTACATCGCATTCAAGCATCACTTTCAAACTTCGATATTGTAAAGCAGGAGTAAGAGTTGGTAATTCTGGAGCTAAAACTTCTCCAGCCCCTTGAGGATCGATTTGCGACAACAATTCTATGCAAGAATGTTTATCAGCCTCGTTTCCTGTTTCTCGTAATGCCTTAATTACAGCACGCTTGAAAAATGGTAAATCAACATTTGTGACGCTTAACTGTCCCCTTTCTGCACTCAAAACTAACAAATCGACGTACTGCTTACGCAATACCCAAATTACTCCCACACATATGATGGCGACAATGGCTGTTTCTATAATTAGAATTAAGTTTTGCCAAGATACTGATATAAAATTGCTCGCAATCCATTGAGTCAGTAAAATCATCGATCCAGCAAAACCAGCAGCGGCAGCCTCTGCAAAGCCTCCGGATAATGTTTGTACCCGGCTTCTGACTCTTTCGGGTATTGGCTGGAACAGTAAAGTACCGGTATTGGCTACAAAAGTATATCGCACAAGTTCATCTAAAAACTTAATCAGCGTTAAACCCCATAGGAGTGACAAAGTAGGTATTTTCAAGCCAAACAAGCTTGAAGTCATTGATAAAGAAGACAGTATAGCCATCCCCATCAATAAAATACCTACACCAATAGGTAAAATTGCGGCAGTAAAAAATACTCCTAAACGTTCAATTGCACGGCTGGAGACAAATAACTGGGTGGCGAGTTCAAACAGCCCTAGGATTCCACCAAATACACCTAAAAAACTGGTAATTTCTTTACCTTGAAAAGTTGATTCTAATTGGGATAAATACTGAAAATCTACTAACAATCCGATTGCTTGTATTAACAGCCCAAAGGCAAATAATCTTACAGCATAAAGCCTTAGAGGGGTGGAAAGACGGCGGGCTCGGGAAATTTGCGATTTCTTTATTTTTTGTTGTGGAACATCGTAAAAAGCTTGGGGATATTGTTTACTTAAATACAACAAAATACCCGTTCCCAAAACAATAACTAGAGCACCAATTAAAATTATTTTATCTAGCTTTATAAATCTCACTAAAGTCGGTAGACTAAAGCCACCAATTACATCCGCTACTAAAACTCCACTACTAACTAAAGGATAAGTGCGCTTAATCTCTTGAATATTAAATAATTGGTTTGCTGCAATAGAGGTATTGATTTGATTGATAACGTAAAGCGCATCAACCCACAGTCGCAGTAGAAACACGCTAAATAAAGCCAACCGGGAAGCTTGCAAATTTACAGATAACGTAATTTGCAAACCTATGGGTAGTAACATTAAAGGTACTACCATACAGGGTAAGGCAGCTATAATTACCCATCGTAAAGGGAATATCTTTTGCAGCCAGGAGTAGAGGAAAACTAACCCAATGCCAAATACTGCACTAGCAATATAAATTAGGGGTAGAGTATTAGCTCCATATCTATCCAGAAATAAAGTGATGCTGCTATCTTCCACCCATCGCAATCCTACTGATGTTACTGCATAAAAAGTAAACATCAGTAATGTTCGATAACTTTCTTCCGGTCGGAGGTTTACCCACCGAAGTACTGGTATTAAAATGTTTTTATAGGCAGCTAAGTGTTGATTTTTTAATTCCATGCAGTTTAATCTGGTGTAGTCACCCCTGCGCTATGTAATTTACAATTAAATTTAGACTGCTCGGACTTTCACAACCAGTTGGATAAAATCACTGGAGATTAGAAAAAGTACTCCCCGTTAAGGTACAGTAACCCTCCAATAAAAAAGTCTCGAGCGACTGAGTATTAGTTTTCCCACTCAGCACTCAAGACTATCGTTTTTTTAGATTAATTTAGATTTACCTCTGCTCCAAAAACAGATTTTTCACCCGAAGAGTTGATAGTAAATGGCAAAAGAAAGCAACACCAAGCCGGTAACTTAACCATTGGTATTACTTCCTTAAGATTTTATTACTCTAGCAATTACTTCTTAGGAGAAAGCAACATCATCATGTTTCTCCCTTCCTTCTTCGGATATTGCTGCACTTCGGCTTCATCTTCTAAATCTGTCGCCATCCGCTTCAGTAAAACTTCTGCTAAATCCGTATGTTGAATTTCTCTACCCCGAAACATAACCGTGGCTTTGACTTTATCACCATCTTTAAGAAAACGCTTGGCTTGGTTAACGCGCACGTTATAATCGTGTTCTTCTATCTTGTAGCGCATCTTCACTTCTTTTACATCAGCCGTATGCTGCTTTTTGCGAGCTTCTCGCGCTTTCTTCTCTTGCTCAAACTTGAATTTCCCATAATCCATAATCCGACAAACTGGCGGATCGGCTTTATCGCTAACCAACACTAAATCTAACTCTTTCTCGTCCGCTCTAGTGAGTGCATCTTGGGGAGTCATGATTCCCAATTGAGCACCATCAGTATCAATAACCCGAATTTTCGGGTAGCGAATTCTTTCGTTGATTTGTGGCAAGTCGCGACTTCTTCTTTTCTCTATCACAGGCATATATGATTTTGGGGAAGTTATTGTTATGAATTTGGTTTTGGGTATGGAATGAGATATCTCAGACGCTAAAGGAGGATTTACTTTGAATGAACAATGGGTGTATTTCTAGGGTAGCTAATCCATAAAAATAATGAAGGTCGTATCTATTGTCATTCTACTAATTTTTTCAGAAGGTTTAAGCTCTATAAGTTAATCTTAGTTACATAATTGTGGCAAACATTAAATATTGTAATTTTTTGTGTAAAAACATTAACGTCATATTCATTACGCATGTTTACATGATAACACCAGGAAATATAAAATACACATATCTTAAAACAAAGTCTAATTAACTACTTGAATATAAAAAATCTCCAAAATAGGAATGACCAATTTATCAGTGTCCCTCGTCATCATTTTTTGTTGAATCGAAAATATACAAAACTTAATCTTCCCTCTAGCCTTACTTGAGAGGGCAGACTTCAGATCGAGAGATGCCGCTCGGGCTACAGGAATTAATTGATTTTACAGCTTGCGCTATTTTTTACGCCGAAGGTAATATCTCAAGTGCATTTACGGAAATTCTAACCTTTCACAATGAAGAGAGTATGAGACTTAACAAAAAAACTAATAGAGTGCGGCAGAGTAGAAAACTATAATAAAATTAACGACTGTTCTAAATATTTCTTGATGACTAGTAGCGCAGATTGGCAGCAAAGAGTTGGAAATCAACGAGATTGGGTTTGGCGGGGTTGGCAAATTCGCTATACATATATTCGCCCTCAGAATCTTGTCGAGAATAATCGCGCAAAATCTCTACCTTTAATATTGTTGCATGGCTTTGGCGCAAGTATTGGTCATTGGCGACAGAACCTAGAAGTATTAGGCTCGAGCCATACAGTTTATGCTCTTGATATGTTGGGTTTCGGCGCTTCGGAGAAAGCACCAGCTAATTACAGCGTCCACTTATGGGTAGAGCAAATATACGACTTTTGGAAAGCTTTTATTCGTAAACCAGTAATATTAGTAGGTAGTTCTATCGGTTCGTTGATTTCCTTAGCCGCAGCTACAAAATATCCTCAAATGGTCGAAGGTGTGGTAATGATAAGTTTACCAGACCCAGATATAGAAAAAGAAGCTATCCCTACATTTTTATACCCTTTGGTGAGTGCAATAAAAAGTTTTGTTGCAAATCCCTTATTAATCAAAGCAGTATTTTACTTGTTACGCCAACCGAATATGCTGCGTCGCGGCGTAACTTTAGCTTACGAAAATCCCAAAGCTGTTACTGACGAATTGATAGACATATTCGCAAAACCTCCCCAAGATAGAGGCTCATCTCGTGCTTTTATTGCTCTTGTAAAAGCTAGAAATAACCCAGATTACAGCCCTAATGTCAAAAAAATGTTATCAAACTTAACAACTCCCATACTTCTGATTTGGGGAGAAAAAGATAAAATAATTCCTCCGGCACAAGCTTGCGAATTTGCTCGTCAGAACCAAAATATTAAATTAATTACCTTAGAAAACGTCGGACATTTCCCCCATGATGAATGCCCCGAACAAATTAATCAAGTTATTTTGGATTGGATTGATAATCAGTTAACAGTGAGCAGTGAGCAGTGAGCAGTGAGCAGTTTTATTTCATTAATAACTCCTAACTCCTAACTCCTAACTCCTCACTCCCACCGTATAATTTTTTCCTTAACTATATTTTGACCATTTCGAGATACTCTCAATACTTTGTTTGTCAGAACAAAACGTATATTACCGTTTATGGCTACATATCGATTTGCTTTTACGGTGTTTTGATTCGATTTTTGTAGCGGAAGATTGATTCTTCTATTGCTTTTTCTAGTAATACTTACATAGCTACTAGGATTCTCATCACCACAAATATAAATAAAAAAGCTTTGAGTTTCAGCTTGAGCAAAGGTATTATTATCTTCAAGACAGCCTTTTGCTAAAGATTCACCATTTGCTTTCACAGCACTTATAACTTTTTCTCTCAAAATAATTCGACCACGTTTTGCGATCGCCATTTCATATGGGTTAATTGTATAGGCTAATTCACCATTCACAGCAGTATAAGTTTCTCCTTGTTTTTGAGTAATGGGCACTGTTATTTTATTATCTAACTTTTTCGGGATACGGACATAATACCCAAGATAATTTTTATTATCTCCTCTACAAATGTAAATGTAGTCTTTTGCAGTATTAAAAAAACGTATAGGTAACAACTTTATGGAAGGACATACTTGGTTTTGAGTTAAATTATCTTTATTTTTAATATCTAACTCTAGAGATTTTTTTGCTAGTGATGATTTGATATTAAATAACAAAAGACTACTCACCAAAGCTAACTTGAAAGCCTTCTGGTGAGTTAATTCACTTTTCAAAAAAATCATAGTTAAAACAATTTCAATAGGAGAACTACCGCCAAAAAATAATTATTATTGGCGAAAAATATTAGTGTTATTGCGGATGAAAAACTAAAATTATTATCCTATGCAAAATAATTTAATACAACTATCTTGCACAATTTTTTATATTTTCTTTACTAAAAAAATAATCAAAATAAAAATATTATGATAAGGCTGTTGTAAATTATGAGAAGACAGCACAGTATTTAAATATTCGGGTTAGACAAATATTCTTGGTAAGAAAAAGCAAATTTTGTGTAGTGGCACCCTTATAGAGCCCCGAAAGGTATCTTTTCTTGAAATACAAAGGCTTTAGGAAAGTCGTTTTAACCAGCCTAGTAACTATAATAGTTCAGGAGACCGAAAAATCATGATAAATGACTGTAAGAATCATGAAACCCAGATGGGTATTGGACTTGTATGTTGCTAAATAGAACCCCGGAAGGGATCTATCAATCAGTTGCCAATCTTTTTAGCAAAGTTTATTTGTGCCGACTTATTTAAAAAATTGTTAATTGTTAATTGTTAATTTATAACTCTTTTACTCGCACTCTCGTTTAGTCACTTGATGACGATAGCGAAACATTGCTTCTAATTGCGATTTAATTAACCAACCACTAAAAAAGTCTACAGATTCACCACCAGGCATAGAAAAAGAAATTTCATCAGTTAGTTGAGTTTTACCATTTTCTGATTCAAACTTATGTAGATGTCGCCAAAATTCAAAAGGCCCCGATATTAATTCGTCAGTAAAAAAACGATATTCTTCACATTCGGTATGACGCGCCACCCAAGTTAAAGGTAATGGCCCTAAAAATAAGCGAAACTCTGTTATAGCACCAATACCAAGTCCCCCTTCACGACGAATTACTTGAATTGGTTGCCAAGGCGGAATCAAAAGTTTTAAAATATCTGGCCTTTGATGAAATTTCCAAACGACTTCCACAGGTGCGTTAATTATTGAGGAGTGTTTAAAATCCAACATTTATCAGTTAACAATTATCAATTATCAATTATCAATTATCAATTATTTATTCTTCATAGTCTGTATCAATTTCAATATCAAGTGTTTCTTCATCAATCCGTATATATAAAATGTTAGGACGACAACATACTTGACAGTCTTCTACATAAGATTGTTGAAAACCAGCACTTACATCAATAAAAGTGACACTTGGTTCGCCACAATAGGCACAGTAATATTCAGCAGTATTTTGCATATTAAAAGCTTAAAGGTCTGCATGTTAAAGGTTAAAATTATCAATTGTTCATTGATAATTGTTCATTGTTCATTGATTGATTGAGATGCTTTTGTAGTGTAGACTGTGGAAGCGGTCCTTGCAAGTGGTTCCACGGTAATATTTGCTCAGTTGACCAGTGTTCGTAAACATAAAAGTCTAGTGGGGGAATTTCTCCTTTTAGTTCTTTAAAAGCACGTTTGTAACTACCTAAAGAATCCCCAAAGTTGCGAGTAAGCTCCAAAAGTCTGGATAATCTTCTATCTCCTCTCGATAACAACGTTTGAATTATCGACCAATTATAGCTTTCCGGACGAAAATCTATTCCCTGGGGCTTTAATTTTTTCTGCAAAAATTTCAATCGTTTTTCTGCTTCTTTATTCACACCAAACCATTGAAAAGGTGTATGGGCTTTCGGTACAAAAGTACTACATCCTAAAGTAAACCGCAATCCGGGAGCAGCTTGTTTAAGATTTTGCATCATCGCTACAGTTGCATCTAAATCCTCTGGAGATTCACCGGGAATTCCCACCATTCCATAAAGTTTTAAGCCTTTCAAACCGCCTTTTTTAGCATTTTCTGCGGCTTTGATAATATCTTCCTGCTCAAGTTTTTTATTAATTATTTTTCGTACTTTTTCCGATCCACTTTCTACGGCAATTGTCAAGGATTTAGTTCCTCTTTGAGCCAAAGTTTTAGCTAATTCTTCTGTTACCGTATTAGTTCTTACCGAAGCAATACTTAAACGTACATCTTCGTATTTTGGCTTATTTATATAATCTAATAAAGTCTCAAATTCAGGATGCTGAGTTACCGAAGCTCCTAATAACCCCAAACGATTTGTGACTTGTAAACCCTTCTCAATTGCCGGAATCAATGAATCATTTAAACTTGCCGTTCTAAAAGGTAAAGTCAGGTAGCTTGCCAAACAAAAACGGCACATTTCCGGGCAGCTTCTGACAACTTCTACCATGAAAATGTTTTCCCAAGCCGCTTTTTCGGTTACTACCGTTGATGCTGATAAAGTGTTTCCCCGATAAGTTTGCTTTTGTACTTCTGCGGGAATATCTGACGAAATCGGCTTGATAGATTTTATTGCACCATCTGAAGATTTATACTCAACTTCATACAAACTAGGAACGTAAATTCCCGGTACTCGTGCAAGTGCTTTTAACTTTGTTTCTCTGTCAGCATTTCTAACTTCTTTGTAAGCATTAATAAAATCATTTAACAGATTTTCGCCATCTCCCAACAAAACCACAT
>ERZ1740059.652-NODE-652-length-17880-cov-6.434839_pt1 | contig 17880 bp, 20 predicted proteins | sample MGYA00581744_ERZ1740059 | MGnify/ENA primary metagenome ERZ1740059 (study PRJEB43018, sample SAMN04849738) | marine metagenome | isolation source: floating plastic debris | place: Pacific Ocean | collected 2008-08-28 | study: EMG produced TPA metagenomics assembly... | reverse complement strand
ATCTTCATACTTAAAGTCTGCCAACCAGTTTCGTGACATACTTTACTCCTCAGCCTTCGCAGCGGCTTTTTCTGCTGTTCGCACGCCTCGTAAAGGCTAGCAACCTCTTTCCGCCTCGGGAAGTGAATAAATGCTCACAAATTTCTCGTAAGACGCTTAGAGAAGCGCGCGCAGCGTCGAAAGATCATAGCCAGCGCCCGCCGCCGCATCGACGACTTCATCGCCCATGCCCTGACCACCATGGGTCAATGCCCATGCGGTGATAGAGCGGGTACCCGTGCGACAATAAGCCAGTACCGGCGCAGGCGCTTCGGCCAAAGCCGCACTGAAACGTTCGAGAATGTCCGGCGTCGGGGCGCCTGAAAAAGGGATCGCCACAAATACCAGTCCCAGCGCTTCTGCCTGTGTCCGAATGGCGCCCATGCGCGGCTGGTCGATGCCGCCTTCCCCGTCCGGGCGATTTGCGATGAGGGTTTTATACCCCGCATCCGCGATTGCCTGGACATCTGTTTCATCAATTTGGGGGGCGACTGCAAAACCATCCGTGACTTTGCGAAGATCGAGCATGAACCAACTCCGGTGTATCTGGGCGTTGACTTTCACCCGTTCGGCGTGAACGTAAGAAGTGTTGAGAGGGCTGCCAAGCCCTCTGTGTTGATTCTAGTGCACACGATTTAGGAGCGCCCAACCGGTGTCAGGCCTGCAGCGTATCGTCTCGCGTATTCCTTGGGCATATACGGGGCGACGACTTCTGATCGCAATTCCGACATTGCTCGTCATTATTACGGTCGCCTTCTTCATGATGCGCATGGCGCCGGGCGGCCCTTTTGATGGCGAGCGCAAACTGAACGCCGCCACGGAGGCCGCGCTAAACGCCAAGTTCGGGCTCGATAAGCCGCTCTGGCAGCAATATACCGATTATCTCTGGGGCGTCGTGCAGCTCGATTTCGGGCCCAGCATGAAGACGCTTGGCAAGAGCGTGAATGATTTGATCGCGGATGGCTTGCCGATCAGTCTCGCTGTCGGATTCCTGTCCATCACGCTCGCCATTATAGTTGGTACTGCGATGGGCATTTTCGCGGGCCTGCGCCAGAATACGGCGGGCGACTATTCGGTGATGGGCTTTGCCATGGCCGGGATTTCCATCCCGACTTTTGTCACCGGACCGATCCTGATTCTGATTTTTGCGCTGACCTTTGGCATCTTCGCGGTTGGCGGGCTCGGCACTTATCCCAATATCGGCATGAACCTGCACAATATGACCCTGCCCGTCATTACGCTCGCCCTGCCGCAAATCGCCATCATATCTCGCCTGATGCGCGCCAGCATGATCGAGACGATGCGCTCTGGCCATATTCGCACCGCCCGCGCCAAGGGGCTGAGCGAGCGCGATGTGGTGATGAAACATGCCCTGCCCTCCGCCATCCTGCCGCTGGTTTCTTATGTCGGCCCGGCTATGGCCCGGGTGATGACCGGATCGCTGGTTATTGAGCGAATCTTCGGACTGCCCGGCATGGGCTCCTATTTCGTCGATGGCGCCATCAATCGCGACTATACGCTGGTGATGGGCGCCCTGATTATTTATGCGACGCTGATCGTTCTGTTCAATTTGCTGGCCGATATTCTCTACGCCCTGCTCGACCCGAAGGTGAAGTATGACTGATACGATGGACCTGACCGGCCGCAAGGAAGCGGTTGAGACCGCGATTCAGGGCGGACGCTCGCTTTGGGACGATGCCAAGGCGCGCCTGTTCCGCAACAAGGCGGCCGTGGCCTCGATGTGGATTTTGGGCATCATGGTGGTGATTGCCCTGTTCGGTCCGATGGTTTGGGTCCACAAATACAATACGATTTCGACGAATGTTGAACTCGCCCCGACCTTTGAGAATCTTCACTTGCTTGGCACCGATCAACAAGGCCGGGACAGTTTGGCACGCTTGATGATCGGCTTGCGCATTTCCCTCGCCGTGGGGATGGTGGCGACGATCGTGTCCTTGATTATCGGCGTCACCTGGGGCGCCGTGGCCGGCTTTGTTGGGGGCCGCGTCGACAATATCATGATGCGTTTTGTCGATGTGCTTTACGCCATGCCGTTCATCTTTTTCGTGATCCTTTTGCTGACTGTATTCGGACGCAATATCATCCTGATCTTTGCCGCCATCGGCGCCGTCGAATGGCTGACCATGAGCCGGATCGTGCGCGGCCAGACGCTGGCCATCAAGAATATGGAATTCATCGAAGCCGCCCGCGCCACCGGAGTGCCCTTCTTCACGATTATTCGGCGGCACATTCTGCCGAATGTTGTCGGGCCGGTGGCGGTCTATGTGACCCTGACGATTCCTGTCGTCATTCTGGCCGAAAGCTTCCTGTCCTTCCTGGGCCTGGGTGTGAATGAGCCGCTGACCTCGCTCGGCGTGTTGATATCTGACGGCGCCAAGGAAATGCAGGACAAGCCCTGGATGCTGCTGGCGCCGGCACTGACCATGATGGTCACGCTGCTCTGCCTGAACTTTATCGGCGATGGCTTGCGCGATGCGCTGGATCCGAAGGATCGCTAGGCTTCCGGCATTTTCGATCAGGCGCGGATCTGATCGTAAATCGCGTCGGCGCCGATCATTAAAATAGGTCGAGCGGATCCCGTCCCGCTTCGCTCTCGAGAAAGCCCAGCGTTTCAAATGTCTGTTTCATCGTTCCCGAAAGCGGTGCCTGAACCGTCAGCGGCTTGCCCGACTTGCGTGGAATAACCAGGGCCCGCGCATGCAGGTGCAGACCTTTCGCGACGCCCAGAGGGACCTCGCGCCGGGTCTCGTATTTGTCATCGCCGAGAATGCTGGTGCCCAGCTCGTGCATGTGAAAGCGCAGCTGATGCATCCGACCGGTCGACGGCTTCAAGGCGACCCAGGCGGCACGGCGCGCAGCCGTGGATACGGTGACATAATCGGTGATGGCATGTTTCGAGATCCTGTCACCATGCGCGCCCATGACCATGCGCTCGCGGCCTTCCTCGCCGACACCTTTGCGCATCCAGGATCGCAGCTGTCCAGCCGGCGGATGCGGCACGCCGACCGTCACCGCCCAATAGATCTTGTCCATGTCCCGTGAGTGAAACAGATCCCCCAACCGGGACGCGGCCGCAGGGTGTTTGGCGATGAGCAGCAGGCCCGACGTCGCCTTGTCCAGCCGATGCACCAGGCGCGGACGATGCTCGCCATCGGACAGCGCGTCCAGCATGCCGTCAATATGTCGCCCGCCCTGCCCGGTGCCGCCTTGGACGGCGATGCCCGCCGGCTTGTTGAGGACAAACATCTCGTCATCCTCATGCAGGATGAGGGGTTTGAGAAAGGCGAGGGCTTTGGCATTCGGCTTGGCCGGCGCGCTCCACGGTGCATCTGAGTCCTTCGCGACCTTCGACTGAAACGGCGGCAGACGCACGGCCATGCCGGCCTCCAGCCTAGTATTGGCCTTGGCGCGCGCGCCATCGACGCGGATCTGTCCGGTGCGGAGCAATTTTTCCAGCTCGCCCTGCGTCATCGGCATCCGCCGTTTGACCCAGCGGTCGAGCCGCACGCCGCCTTCCTTGTCGCTGACGGTTTCGGTGATGACCTGCCGGCTCATGCGAGCAGTCTCTTCAGCGTCAGCAAGCCGATCGCGAAGGCGGCCAGCGCCCCGACCATATTCAACCCGGCAAAGACCAAGCCCTTCATCACTTCTCCGGTCATGAACATATGAACCGTATCGCGCGAAAACGCCGAGAACGTCGTAAACGCGCCCATCATGCCGACCCCAACGAGAAGCCAGAGTGTGTTCTCAAGCGCCGGCTCGCGGGTGGTGAACCAGCCCATCAGGACGCCGAGGATGAAACTGCCGGCGACGTTGACAAACAAAGTCGCCCAGGCGCCGGATACACCGCCATGTTCAGTAAAGGCGAGGCCAACGCCATACCGCATCGACGCGCCCATCGCGCCGCCAATTGCAACCAGGAGAAATCCGTTCATGGCGGCGGCATAGATGTTTTCGCGCCGAAGAGGAAGTGCGGGTCGTCATTCGTGGGTCAGTCCGGGGGTATCTAAGTCCGCCTTGCTTGGCTTGAGCGGACAATGGTCAGGGTTTCCGCGCTTTTGGCGACCTTCGAGACAGTTAGTATCTTGCAGACAGCTCAACACCGAGAATTCGCGGTGCATCGATGGCGCCGTACAATAAGCCGTCGGTGGGGAAAAAGGCGCTCGGATATCCGCCGCCGCTAATGCGTCTGATATCCGTGAGGTTCTCACCAAACAATCGCTCCGATCATTTCTCGGTTTCGTATCCTTTTTGAAGAGCATACTTTTCATCCGCTTTCTGCGTATCTACTGCATTGGCAGTGAAGCCCGTGCGATTGCCTTCATCGAGCGCCGTTTCGCCAATGAAATTGACCTCGCCGCGGACAAAAAACCCGTTATCAAAGGCGTATCTTGCGGCGAGATTGGCATCATATTCGGGAATGAGTTTCACAGGATTGCCAACCACTTCGGCGGCCTCTCCGCGTCCAAAATCGGTATATTCCGAATTCACCACACCAAGATTGCCGGTCAAGGTCAGGCGGTCGGTCGGCGTCCATTGGCCTTCAAGTTCAAATCCGGAGCTCTCGATCGCCGCATCGGAGCTGATGAAGGAGGTCGAGACGATATTGCCCTGATCATCCAGCAAGGCCGAAATCTCGTGGTAATTTTCAGCCTCGATGAAGAAGACAGCGCCCGCCAGGAAGGCTTTTGTATCGGGTGACTGCCATTTCAGACCTGCCTCATAACTCCAGAGCTGTTCAGACTCGTAGCGAATGACATCGTCCTGGAACCCATCCTGGGCAGCGGTAAGATTGAACCCGCCTGGCAAATAGCCTTTGGCGATATTGGCATAAAGGGTGAGCGTATCGGACGGCTCGTAGCGCAGAGCGAACCGCGGTAGAACCGCGTCAAATGTATCTTCCAATTGCAGGTCATCGAACACGAAGACCGAAAAGCCAAGATCAAGCTCGCCCGCCTGTTGCGTGGTTTCGCGTTTGGCTTCGTCATAACGCAGACCGACGGTGCCGGTTAACCCCGGCAGGCTGGCCGGCGAAAAGCTGACGGACCCAAACAACCCAAAATCATCGCTGTTGACGGCTTGCTCGGGCGCTGGGTTAAAATCATCCAACCCGCCGGGGCCCAACAAGGATGCGAGCACCAAAGTCTCTTCTTCGCTGTAAACGGACGCTCCGATCGAATAGGTGAGCGCCTGATCCCGCGGTGACGAAAAGCGAATTTCGGCATTGATCAGATCATTGCCATCCAGCTGCGCCCCCGCCAGGAAGGGGCCATTCGTGGCATCAATATCAAACCCACGATCATCAATGTCTTCGGTCCGGTGACTGAGAGAGAGATCGAGATCGCCAAACCCCGTTTCGTAATTGGCGCTGATCCCACCCACAAATTCTTCAATCTCGGCCCGCTTTGGCGCGTCATTCACGAACTGGAAATCGCTGGCGCGCAGCGCGCCATTGATGGGCGGCGGACTGAATGGGTTCGCGGGGTCGAACAATAGGCCGTCACTGTAAATCGCATTGTATCGATCCAGGTCGACCGGAAAGCCATCGAAGCGATAGATGCCGGGCGCATCTGTGTCGATCACATAAGCGTTGGCATTTACGGTCAAACGGTCGGTTGGGGTCCAGCGCAGTCGGCCCTGCACATAGAGTTCGTCAATCTGGCCCTGGCCTTGCGGCGTCGCGCCGATATTTTGCAGAAAATAGTCGCGATCTGAAAAGCGAACAGCAACCGAGCCCGACAGCGTGTCTTTGGCGATCGGTCCGCCGATATAGCCATCAACATAATAAGCCTCGCCCGTATCAAACGTGGTCGCGGTGAAAGATCCATTGGCCTCAAATTTATCGCCTGGCGGGCGCGTATGGATCAGGATCAAACCGGATTCGGTGTTGGCGCCGTACAAGGTGGATTGCGGGCCACGCAAGACTTCGACAGAGTCCAGTTGCGTGAGAACCGAGTTGCTCAATTCTCTGAATGGAATGCCGTCTATATAGACCGCCGCCCGATTAACGACGAAGGCATTCGATTCCACGCCGCGGATCGAAATGTAAACGGCGCCGAGCGGGCTGGAATCATTGAACTGAACATTCGGGGCAAGGTCATCAATCTTGCGAAAATCCGTCACGCGCGCCGCTTCCAAAGCTTCCCGTCCGATCACGGTGACCGCGATATCGGCATCCTGCAGCGTGGTTTCCTGTTTGGTCCCCTGGACCACGATCTTGTCGAGTGTGACAGGCTCTTCATCCGCGGTTTGAGCCGCGGCCAAAGATACGGTCGAAAGAGCGACGACGGCGCCTGTGCTTAAGATCAATCGATGCATTTCTGGCATATTCCCCATATCGGTAAATCGGCTCAATTGCACGCGTTTGAGAGCGCGGTTCAACCGTCAAAACCTTCTAGATTCGGACAAATATCTCATCGCATCGGACAGCGGTCGTGACCGGCGAATGGACCGCTCTATCGTCTCGGCGAATAGCCGAAATATCGACGATAGGCCGTTGAAAATGCATTTGGATGATAGCCGATCTCGGCCGCGGCAGCTTTGACGCTGGCGCCTTTTTTCAACAGGTCCGAGGCCACATGCATACGTCGGCGCATTATATATTCGCCAATGCTTTCGCCAAAGACATGTCGAAACAAACGCGTCATCGCGCGCGTATCAATCGCCGTTTGTTCCGCGAGCCATTCCAGACGAAGCGTCTTGCTGAGATCTGAGTCGATGAGCTCGCGCACCGATGCCGCGCGCCGAAGGTCTCGTGGAGAAATGTAGGAATCCGCATCAGGGGCATCCAAGGCCTGTGCCACCACGGCTGTGAGCTCCATGGCGCGTGCCTGCAGCATCAGCCCACGGGTCTCGCCCTGAAACCACGGATCAACCGCGGTGCGGAGCTTTTCGAGCCGTTTGGTAACGGTCCCCGTCATCGCCGCAACCTTTCGATCACGCATCCGATCCGCGATTTCGCGCAAACATGGATCATTTTCGATGGCTTCCATGTCGGCGATGTGCAGTCCGAAAGAACAAATGTTGCCAGAGCCGGACCGTGTGCGAAACCGCGCGCCGCCTTCCGGGATCAACATCGCGGTGACGGTTGGACCTCGCGCTTCAATTTCGCCAAACTGATCGTTGGATGTGACCATGCTGGCAACGCCGTATCCGATATGCAGACCTGCTGGCAGCAAAGACTGCGTATCGGTTGCTTCACCCTGCTTGCGCAATGAGTGCCAAACCAGACCGGACTGGAAGGGCGTATCCTCGTAAGAGCACCCGGAATTGTCCGCAAAGCCTCGAAAATGCGCTGATGTTTGTGCTTGATTGGCCATACCAGTTGCAACTTATTCTCAACTGGAACGCTTGTCAGCCTCGTTTTTCGAAAGTTCGCGAAATTTCACGTTTGGGCAAGCATCCACTTCAAGCGGGAACAGACTTCGTGGAGCGACTGAATTGACACCTGCGCGCTCGCCTCGCATCCTCTTAAATGGAGGACACAGCATGTTTATCGGTCATTATGGCGCCGCCTTTGCGGCGCGGGCGGTCAAACCGGCCATCCCGCTCTGGCAGCTTTTTGTGGCGGTGCAGCTGGTCGATTTTGCCTGGGCCGGTCTGGTTCTGGCCGGGATTGAGAAATTCGATGTGGCACCCGGCTTCATGGAAGCGTCGATCCTGGATCTTCACCACATGCCCTACACGCATTCCCTTGTCGCGGCGGTGATCTGGGCGGTCGCCGCCGGCGTTTTGTACGCGGCGCTTCGCCGTGGCGCAAAAGCGATGACCGCTGGCATCATTATTGGCGTCGCAGTGTTCAGCCACTGGCTCACCGACCTGATTGCCCACGGCCCGGATTTGGCCCTCTGGTTTGGGGGTCCGAAAGTCGGCCTGGGCCTGTGGAACAGTCTGCTCTGGACGCAAGTGGTCGAGATTGGTCTGCTGCTGATCGGCGGCGCGCTGTACCTGGCGCATACCAAGCCGAAAGGTCTGGTCGGCCGCATCGCACCCTGGCTGTTGATCGGGTTCATGCTGGCGCTGCAAATCTACAATCATCTGCCGGTCGACCACCCGCCGGCCATCCCGCAATTCGCGATCATGGCTCTGATTGCCTTCAGCTTGCTGGCCGTGCTCGCCTGGGCTGCGGACCGGACACGTGCGCCGGCCTAGCGCGCTGCGCGCTTTAATCGGTTCAACGCCTCGTCCAGCGCGGAAAGATAGCGCGATCGGTCGGCTTTCGAGAACGGGGCGGCTCCGCCGACCTGATCCCCGCCGGCGCGCAGGTCCGCCATGATCGCGCGCGTCGCGATGGCGCCGCCGATGGAGTTTTCCGTGAACGGCTTGCCATTCGGGCCCAGCACGATGGCGCCTTTTTTTAGCGCCCGCTCAGCCAGCAAAATATCGGCTGTCACGACCACACTGGCAGCATGTGCCAGATCGACGACATGATCGTCGGCGGCGTCAAACCCATCGCTGACCGTGACGTGCTGGATCAGGGGGTGCGGCGGCACCCGCAGAAAGCTGTTCGAGACCAGTGTAACAGGCACCTGATGACGCAACGCGACTTTATAGGTCTCGTCCTTAACCGGACAGGCATCTGCATCAATCAGGATTTGAATCGGCTCTGACACTTATTTGTACAGACACCAGCGCATGATTGCCTTTTGCGCGTGGAGCCGGTTTTCCGCCTCGTCCCAGACCAGGGAGCTTGGCCCGTCAATCACCTCTGCATCGACTTCCTCATCGCGATGCGCCGGCAGACAGTGGAGGAATTTCGCACCGTTTTGGGCCAACCCCATCAACTCATCGGTGACGGCATAAGGGTCCAGTTCAGCGAGGCGTTCCGGACCATCCTTATCGCCCATCGAGACGAATGTATCCGTGATGACCACATCAGCGCCGGCAACGGCCTCTTCCGCGGTGTCAAAAAGATCAATCCGCCCCTGCATGGCGCGGGCAATCTCGACATCTTCTTCGTCGGGGGCATAGCGATCCGGTGTGCCAATGGCGAGCGAGAAACCGAATTTGGGTGCGGCGTGGATGAAGCTGGAACAGACATTGTTGCCATCACCCGTCCAGGCGAGGCGCGCGCCTTTCAGATCGACACCGGACTCTTCCAAGGTCATGAGGTCGGCCATGATCTGACAGGGATGCGAACGATCGGTCAGACCATTGATCAAAGGCACGGACGCCGCTTCAGCAAACACTTCCAGGTCGCCGTGACTATTGGCGCGCAGCATCACCATATCGACATAGCGGCTGAGAACACGCGCTGTGTCCTCTACGGTCTCGCCGCGGCCAAGCTGCATGTCTGCTGCCGTCGCAATGATCGAGTCCCCACCGAGCTGGCGCATGGCGGCTTCAAAGCTGAACCGGGTCCGGGTCGAGTTCTTCTCGAAAATCATCGCCATGGAATGACCCGCGAGCGGCGCATCGGCGTCGACTTTCCCTTTCGGCCAGCCTTGTCGGGCGCGTTTCATCGCATGGGCCTGGTCCAGAATCGCGCGCAGATCGCTCGCGTCCAGCTGCCACAGATCGATGAAATGCCGATAGGTCATGAAACCCCTCCGGTTCAAAAGGAAGCGGCGCTCTTAACGCATTTCCGTCGGGAAAGCTACCACAGATACGATCATGGCTGATCCGCAGGTTTGACAGCAGGTCCGTGCCGGTGAAACGGCGAAAATGAACTGGCGCGGCCGGATCAGTTCCAGTAGAGGCAACACTTCATCTTTCACGTGTCGACAAGGGACGGATAAATATGGATCGGGTTCTGATCATTGGCGCTGGTGCGGCGGGGTCGGTTGTGGCGAAAAAATGCGCCATGGATCGCGAAACGTTTAAACATATCACGCTGGCTTCCCGGCGCCTGGTCTCTTGCGAGGCCGTCGCTGCCTTGTGCAAAACACCGATCGAGATTGCCCAGGTCGATGCCGATAATGTCGAAGAGACCATCGCGCTGATCGAAAAGGTCAAACCGGATCTCGTGATCAATATGGCCCTGCCCTATCAGGACCTGCCGATCATGGATGCCTGTCTCGCCACCGGGACGCATTACATGGACACCGCCAATTACGAGCCCCGGGACGTCGCCAAGTTCGAGTATCACTGGCAATGGGCCTACCAGGACCGGTTCAAGGAAGCGGGTCTGACGGCCATCCTGGGCTGCGGGTTCGATCCCGGCTGCACGAATATTTACTGCGCCTATGCCCAACAGGAAGGCCTGTTCGACGAGATTGAATATATCGACATTGTCGACTGCAATGCCGGCGATCACGGCAAGACGTTCGCGACCAATTTCAACCCGGAAATCAATCTGCGGGAAGTTACGCAGGATGGGCGTTACTGGAAAGACGGGGACTGGATCGAGATCCCTGCCCTCTCCATCCGCACCATGATCGACTATCCGGAAGTTGGACCGAAAATGTCATACCTCATCTATCATGAAGAAGAGGAAAGCCTGGTCAAACACATTAAGGGCCTGAAACAGATCCGCTTCTGGATGACCTTTGGCGATGAGTACATCAAGCATCTGGATGTGTTCAAATCGATCGGCCTGATCGGACTTGAGCCGATCAAGCATAAGGGCATGGACATTATCCCGATGGAATTCCTCAAGGACCTTCTACCGGTGCCCAGCACACTGGCGGAGGGCTATACCGGCAAGACCTCAATTGGCGTCATCCTGCGCGGCACGAAGGACGGCCAGCCGGTCACCAAGATGATCTACAATGTCAGCGACCATGCCAAGACGAATGAAGAAGTATCGGCCCAGGCTGTGAGCTACACAACGGGCGTCCCGCCTGTGTCAGGCGCGGCGATGTTCTTCAAGGGCGAATGGTCTGGCGCGGGCGTCTACAATGTCGAACAATTCCCGGCCAAGCCTTTCCTTGAAGATGTCGCCCGGCGCGGCCTGCCCTGGCACGTGATTGACGTGCCGACCGGCAAGCAGGACGAATTGTTCGCGCTAGAGACCTAGCAACACCGTCCGGCCGGTTTGGCTCTGGGCGTGTGTGGGATCTCGTCGCGAAGATCGTGACCATAGGTCGGCGCGGCGTCCATGGTGTGGAACATTTCCCAGACCACGCCTTGCGGGTCGCGCGCCCAATGTTTGTTCGAATTGGCGTAGCAGCATTGCGCACCCGGTTCGGCCAAGGTCGTTTGTTCGGCTGACTGCAGTGCGGCGTTCACCGCCTCCAGTTCGACATCATCATCGACCTGAATACCGACATGGTCGACACCGCGCGTTGCCCCGTCGCGCTGACTGACCGCTAGATTGATGCGCGGCTCGTCCAGCATCCACTTCATATAATCAGCCTTGCCCACGGTCGGGTCCTGCCCAAACAGGGCCGAATAGAAGCGCTTCGTCGCCGGAAGGTCCTCTGCACTGATATGGATATGTATGCGTTTCATGAAGTCTCCAATGCTTGGGAAGGAAGAGGGTCGAGTACGCCGCGGCAACAATCTTCCATCAGAAAGCCGACCAGGCCCTGAAGCGCCGCAAAGTTTGCCTGAGAGATAAGGGACCGACCCTGCCGCGACTGCTTGACCAGCCCGGCGTCTGCCATTGCCTTAAGGTGATGACCGAAGGTCGTCGCGGGCATGTTCAGGTGCGCCCGCATTTGGGTGACGCTCAATCCGGTATTGCCGGCCTGAACCAGTAAGCGCAGGATCGCGACCCGGCTGGCATGGCCAAGGGCCGCAAATGAGAGGGCAGCTTTGTCATCGGTCATAAAGTCTATATATCTAGATTTATAGATATTACAAGACGCGCGCTCTTTTTTCTCATTCCTCACATATTGCAGGCGAACACGTTTTCGTGTTCACCATTGATCGATATCCGAAAACCGCGCATCGCAGCCTGGAACAGAGATGGGGAAAGCCTGATGAAGATGAAATTCTGGAGCGGCCTGATGCTGGCCGCCAGCTTGATGATGTCGGCCTGTAGCGGCGCGACCAACAGTTCGGACAAGCCGCTTTTCGTTTCCGCGATTGATTATGATGATTTCACGCCGGCCGCCGGTTGCACGCTCGATGTGGCGGACGCGACCTATCGCGCCTGTCTCGACCCGCGCGCGCTTTATGCTGCTGCTGTGGAGTCGGCCGAAGCGGCAGACAATCCGCTGATGGTGGTCTGGGGCTTTGAAGAGTGCCCCTATTGCATGAAATTCAAAGCCGAGGAAATGAACCCGGAAAGCCCGCGCACAATTGCGGACTTCGTGACCAACACGCTGTCTGAGTCACAACGGGCCAGTCTTCCGAATTCCGGCAAAGACTTTCAGATCAGCTATGTCCACATCCATGTCCGCGCCGAGGACGGCGCCTCATTGGCTGAGGCACTCGGCGTCACCGATATCGCCCGGGACCGCGGCTGGCATCGCGTCTGGTCACCTTTTGTCAGCTTCACGCGGCCGGGATCGAACACATTCGTGGCCCAGACACAGTTCGAGCAAGGCGAGAAGCCTTGCAACTATGTCGATGACTTTGCCATCAGCCTGGAACAGCTCGGCTATATTCCCGCGGATGACAGCAAGGTTCGCGAGATGTGCGCCGCTGCCTGACGGCCTGTCGTGGAGTGACCCGTTCGCGCCATGCACATTCGACTTAATGGGTCCAAGCACACACGTTGAAACCATGTTCGACACCATAATCTACCAGATCGAGAACGGACGCGCGCGGATCACGCTTAACCGTCCCGACAAACTTAACGCCATGAGCCTGAAAATGCAGGCGGAATTGTCCGAAGCGCTCTGGGACGCGGATGCGCGGACGGATGTCCATTGCGCCATCATCAGGGGCGCCGGCCGGGCCTTCACAGCCGGCTATGACCTGGCCGGAGGCGACACGATACCAGTCTCGCGTCTACAGGCCGAGAATCCAGACGCGCCTTATCGCGGGTATCGCAGCGTGGATGATGATATCTGGCAGCTGGAACGCGCGCAGCGCTATCGCATGGCCGCGTTTGACATGCACAAGCCGGTCATCGCGCAAGTGCATGGCCATTGCAAAGCCGGCGGCACCGACCTCGCTTTGCTATGCGACATCGTGATTGTCGCCGATGACGCGGAGATTGGCTTTCCGGCCGGCCGCGATCTAGGTGCCCTGCCTAATCAGTTCTGGCTACACAATCTGGGACCGCAATGGACCAAGCGCCTGCTGCTGACCGGCGACAGCATCTCAGGCACGCAGGCCGCAGAGATCGGCTTTGCCCTGAAATCCGTCCCGGCCGACCTGCTGGAGGCCGAGGTGGAAGGCCTTGCCGATCGGTTCGCGCTGATCGACCCGGATATTCTTGCGGCGAATAAGCGCGCAGTAAATATGGGCCTGGAATTGATGGGCGCGCGGACCCTGCAACGCTACGCGACCGAGAATGATGCGCGTGGGCATCAGGCCGCCAGTGCGCGTGCCTTTGTTAAACGCGCGGGCGCGGTTGGCTTGAAACAGGCGCTGAAGGATCGTGACGCCCCCTTCGGTGATGGGCGGGTGAAGGTGCGGGGCCCGGAAACCCGGGACGCGGACGGCAACCTGATCGATCCGGAGGACTAGGCGTCAGACCAGAACTTTGCGCATTCTGAGGATCGGCACGATGGTCCCGTCATCGCTTGGTTGTGACAGGTCTTCGATGAATTCATAGCCGCAAGCTTCGTAAAGCGGGCGCCCGGGCGCTGTTGAGCCCATTTCCATCGTCTTGAATCCTTCGGTCCGCGCCGCTGTCTCCCCCGCTTCCAACAGGAACCGACCGACGCCCCGACGCGTAAAATCCGGATGTGTGTACATGGCGCGGATCTTGGCAGGCTCGGTCTCGGGGTCCGCCAGGGCGTCGTCGCGCCCCGTCGTATGATTGCCACCATAGAGCGTACGTCGCCGCGACCAGCCCCCGCAACCCGCCAGGGCGTCATCAATATAGACCAGGAAATAGGTGCCATCATCAACCAGGAGCGTATCGACGCCCATGCTCTCGCTGGAGCGTTCGACTTGTTTCTGATCGAGGAATTTCGGCAGCAGCGCCCTCATAGAGGCCGCCATTAGAGCCTCAATCGCGGGGATGTCTGCGCGGGTTGCAATTCGTAAGTGCATTTTCTGCCGTCTTCTCTATCTGGGATCCTGTATCGCAGAGAATTTCGGTTTTGAAAGGTGCTTCGCGCGTGACTGAGCAGATTCCCACACCATGCTTCGTGCTCGACCTGGCGCGCCTGCGCCGCAATCTCGAGATCGCCAGCCATATACGCGAGACAGCGGGTTGCAAGATCCTGCTCGCCACCAAGGCGTTCGCCCTACCAGCTGCGTTCCCATTCATGCGCGATTATCTCGACGGGACGACCGCCAGCGGCGAGCATGAAGCGACCATGGGCGCTGAAGCGTTTGGCAAGGAGGTGCATGTCTATTCACCCGCCTATGCTCCAGGCGAGGTCGAACGGCTCGGTAAAATCGCGGGGCACATTTATTTCAACTCTGCGGCGCAGCTCTCGCGCTATGCCGCGTCGGCGACAGCCGCGGGCGCCAAAGTCGGATTGCGGGTCAATCCAGGCTATTCAAACGCCACCCTGGGCGGTGATCTGTACGATCCTTGCGCCCCAATGTCCCGATTTGGCGAAGTCGATCGAACGCTGGACCAAGTTGACTGGAATGAAGTCGATATCTTCCACGTCCATGCCTTGTGTGAGTCGCTGGCCGATGGCTCGGTTGGGCTGATCGAACACGTCGCGGACCGCTACGCAACCTATCTTGAAAAGGTCAGCGCCGTAAATTTTGGCGGCGGGCATTTCATCAACAAAGACGGCTATGATGTCGAGGCGCTGATCAGCGCCATTCAGGCCTTCCGGGATCGCTTTGGTCTCGAAGTCATTCTCGAGCCCGGCAGCGGACTCGTGGTCAATACAGGCGAGTTGCATGCCAGCGTGATTGATGTGCACTGGAATGACGGCGATATCGCCCTGCTCGATGCCAGCGCGTCCACCCATATGCCCGACGTTCTGGAAGTGCCTTATCGACCGGACATTGTCGACGCGGCGGAGGCGGGTGAACTGGCTCATACTTATCGCCTCGCGGGGCGCACCTGCATGACGGGCGATGTGATTGGCGACTATTCCTTTGCGCAGCCGCTCATGCCAGGCAATCGCGTGATCTTCACCGATCAGATGCATTACTCCTTCGTCAAAACAAATACGTTTAACGGCAACCCGCTCGCCAATCTCGCTGTGCACCATGAGACGGGCGAGATCGAGCTGCTAAGTGATTTCGGATATGACGCCTTCCGACAACGACTCGGACGCTAGGCACCTGGCCGCGGCAGGCACATGAGTTGCGAATGCCCGGTCACCAATAACCGCCCCTCTCGATCATGAATGGCGCCTTCGGTGCCCATCAATCCGCCGGTGGCAAGATCCGCACGCACCGTCATATGTAACCAGCCAGCCGGCATGGTCGGTCGGAAAAAGCGATAATAATAATCCACGTTCGGCGCGATCCAGGGTGAAGGATCATCTTCAGGATGCGCCGGATACTGCGCCAGCCATCCGAACGTATCCATCAGGATGATCGGACGCGCCGCATCGATAAAGGGATCTGCCACCGAGGCGGTTTCTTTATAGCGATAGAATCCGGTCAATTCGGGTTCGCGGGCGGCATCACCGGGTTTTGGCATGGTCTTAAGCGGGCGCTGATCAATGCGGGACACAAAATCGAACGGCGGGTCATCCGGGAAAAGGTCTTCCCAGGTCGGCAGCGTCTCCGGATCAGGTAAGCTTTTCAGGTGCGACACATCATGTTCAATGCCGGGCAGGTCATCCGGCATGGCCCAAACCTGCGCTGTAAAGAGGAGCCTGTCCTCTTGCGCCATTTCAACGCGAAGCAATTCGCTGCGGCGGCCCTTCCGGATCGATTGTACGGTCAGTGTGACGGGTTGAAACTGACCGACCCGGACAAAGTGACAGGACATGCTGACAGGCCGCGCTTGCTCGGTGGCTTCGCCGGCGGCGCGCAAGGCCAAAGCGGTCACAAAGCCGCCCGCCGGGCCCCACAAACCCCAGTCTTCGCGCAGCAGGCCCGACCAGACATGCTCATCCAGGCGGGTTAGCCGTGTGGCAATTTCAAAATCGTCAATTCGATCCAAACTGGGCCTCCATGCCTGTGTCTGACGCGCCATTTCGATTGTCTCGGTGTGTCTCGCCCGTAAACGCAAACGCAAAACAGCCGCATTACGACCCAAGCATTGCCAGACTGAGCCGTAAAGGAAGATCCGATATCTGACCGGTCGAATTCCCGCGTGGACGTGATTCTCGCCAAAGCGCTGCCTCCGTTCGAGCAGCGGTTCGACACGATGCTTCCAACCTGGCTGACCAAGGCGCTGATCGAATTCCTGGTCTTCGGCATCAAACAGGCCTGGGCTTGTCTGTTTGGCGGCTTATTGCTGGCAGGCCTGATCGCGACACACTATTTTTATCCGGAGTCTGCACCGCTTTCTCGCTATGATTTCCTGGTCGTGTATGCCGCGTCGACCCAGGTGATCTTTCTTATCACCCTGCTGGAGCGCCCCAGTGAGGCGCTGGTCATTCTGATCTTTCACATTGTCGGAACAGCCATGGAAGTGTTCAAAACCGATGCCGGTTCCTGGACCTATCCGGAAGACAACCTGCTCCGAATCGGAGGCGTGCCGCTCTTCTCCGGCTTCATGTATGCTGCGGTCGGCTCCTATTTTGCCCGGGTAGCGCGCGTTTTCGAGTTTCGCTGGCAAAACTATCCGTCGCGCGTCATCACGCTGCTGCTGGCAACGGGGATCTATATCAACTTTTTTAGCCACCATTTCATCTGGGATGTTCGCTACGCGCTGTTCGCATTCACGGCCCTGATCTTTCTGCGTTGTCAGGTCCATTATCGCGTCTGGCGATGGACGCATCAAATGCCTTTACTGGTTGGCTTCTTTCTCGTCAGCCTATTCATCTGGCTGGCCGAGAATATCGCAACCTTCACGCAGACCTGGCTCTATCCAGGACAGGAAGCAGGCTGGCACATGGTGTCGCTGCAAAAGCTTGGCAGCTGGTATCTGCTAATGATTGTCTCCTGGGTCCTGGTCACCCTGATCCATCCGCCGCAAGCCGTAGAAAATAACGAGACCGCTAACGACTAACTCGGATTGTGCTGCGGTTCCCAGAGCTGGATGGGATTGCCTTCCGGATCGAACACCGTCGCGAACAGACCATTGGGATAAGGATTGCCTTCATCCATGGTCACTTCATTGCCGTTCGCCCGCAGTTGTGCGACCATTTTCTCAAGACTTTCGACCCGAAAATTGAGCATGAACGTCTTGGACATATCGTCCCCGAAAAAGGTCGTATCATGACTGAATGGCGCGAACACAGTCGGGCCTTCGGCCTGGTGCCAGGGCTCTGTATCGTAATCGCTTGGCACTGGATCAATCCCGAAATTCTCATCATACCAGGCCACCAGCGCCTTGGTGTCCTTGGCCCGAAAGAAGAAGCCACCAAAACCCGTAATTCTCTGTTTTTCAGACATACTTGTTTTCCCACACTCAGATTTTGACCACTATGTCGGAAAAACGGGTTGACGTAAAACGCGTAGACCCAATATCTGCAACAACCTTTTGGAGCTTTCGAAGGCACATGAACTAGCGACACCGGTCACCCGGCAATCAGATCCTGCTAGCAGCGCGCCCAACGCGCTGAACTCACATTGTCATAGAAAGACTATTCATGCCTACACTACAGAACAAAACCGCGCTGGTGACTGGCGCTGCCCGCGGCATAGGTGCTGCCATTGCCAAAGCTTTCGCCGACGAAGGCGCCAATGTCATCGTCACCGATATACGAGACGAAGACGGTCAGG
>ERZ1740059.651-NODE-651-length-17880-cov-9.932230_pt1 | contig 17880 bp, 12 predicted proteins | sample MGYA00581744_ERZ1740059 | MGnify/ENA primary metagenome ERZ1740059 (study PRJEB43018, sample SAMN04849738) | marine metagenome | isolation source: floating plastic debris | place: Pacific Ocean | collected 2008-08-28 | study: EMG produced TPA metagenomics assembly... | reverse complement strand
CCTAATATCTATATTATTAATACTCATTTCTTATTACCTATTACCCATTACCTATTCCCTATTCCCTATTCCCTATTCCTTAACTGTAGTAATATCACTAATTTCTTATGGCTAAGCGTTTATTAATTGTTTCACATCTTGATTCTAAGGAACCTTTTGGTGCCTTTACCAGACCTTTTTATCTTGGACAATATTTGGTGGAACATTTTAATGTTTGTCAATTAGGATTAGATTGTTCGTCTGTTGATTATGCCCCTTCAATTTCTGTTCGTTCTAGAAGTCTTAAATCATATATTAAATCTATACAAAAGTCTATTGATGAATTTCGTCCAGATATTATATATGCTCAAGAAACACGTCCAAGTTTAGCCGCACTTACTGCTCTTAAACTAAGAAAATCTCAAAAATGTCCTCTCGTATTAGATTTTCATACTTTTTCTGCCTATGAATATTGGAGTCGTTTGTCTTCAGTTAATAATAGGTTTCAAGAGTTAAGACAATGTATTAAAACCTATATTGCTCAAGGAATCCTTGTATTTTCAGGTCATCCTATTATTGCTGCTGGAGAGTCTACTCCTAAGTTAATTTCTCAGTGGTATAGAAAAACTCCCCAACAGATCTGCTGTATAGGCAATGGAGTTACAGAAGATTTATTAAATAGTCATTCCTTAAATGATACCAATCCTTATCAGGAATTACTACCAGCCAAGATTGTAGTAGTTGTAGCACCTAAAACCTATGGATTTCCGACTAATGATATGTCAGTATCTATGACAATTGATATTGCTAAACATTTAGAAAATAGCCCAAATAAACTCAATTTTGTCGTAATTGGCCGCAATAAAGATGATATAGAAGAAGAGCTACCATCTAATATTTATTTTACCGGATTTTTACCTAGTAGAAATGATTTTATCTCCCATATTAAATATGCTGATATTGCTTTGTTACCATTTTCTCAACAGGCAGTGGCAGGAGGAGCGCGAAATAAGGCGCTTGATTATTTCGCCAGTCAAAAATTAGTTGTTTCTACACCTGAAGGATTGCGTGGTTTAGAAGAATTTCGCGATCGCCAACATCTTTTAGTCACAAGTTACTCTACCGAAGATATCGCTCAAACTATATTAGATGTTGCTTTAAATGAAGCAAAATATCAACCGCTTGCTCAAGCTGCATACAGCTTAATTAAAGAGAAATATTCTTGGAAAGCTAGGGCGCAATCTATTACAAATGTTCTCTTAAATGCAATTAATTCTTAACTTCTTAAACAACTATGAATCGTTACCCATTAAATTTTCTCGGCGTTGAAGTCGATGCACTAAATATTCCCCAATTAAACAGTTTAGTCGCAGAGTCTATTGAACAGCAGCAAAAATCGATTATTGCTAATCATAATTTGAATAGTCTGCATATTTACCATCATGACCCCAAGATGCGTGAATTTTATGCTAAGGCTGATTATATCCATATTGATGGTATGCCTTTAGTATTCATCGGTAAACTCCTAGGCTATTCCCTGAAGCGAGAACAAAGAGTTACCTATGCTGACTGGGTATGGCCTTTGATGGAAGAAGCAGCTAGTAAGGGTTGGCGTATATTTTATCTTGGTTCCAAACCAGGGGTTGCAGAGCAAGGAGCAAATATTTTGCGCCAAAAATTCCCCGGCTTAGAGATTGCTTGCGCTCATGGTTATATTGATGTAAACAAAGATAGTCAAGAGAATCAAGCTACAATCGCTGCAATTAATGCCTTTCAACCTCACATTTTGATGGTAGGTATGAGTATGCCACGTCAAGAACATTGGATTCTCGATAATCTCGAACAGCTTCAAACCAATGTTATTTTACCTAGTGGTGCTTGTATAGACTATGTTGCAGGTGCGGTTCCTACTCCACCAAGATGGATGGGAAAAATGGGTTTGGAATGGGCTTATCGTCTCTACAGCGAACCTAGAAGATTATGGAAGCGTTATTTAATTCAACCTTGGTTTGTCGGTAAATTATTGATTCAGGAAATTTTAGGTATTTCTCATCGAACAAAATTGGATGTGGCGATATCTGGCTTTGAACCTGATTTACGTTCAGCTAAAAGCGCAACTATACAGCGAGGATTATTTATCCGATTATTACGGGTAACTCTACTAATTCTTCTCGATATTTTATCTCTGAGTGCTGCTTGGGATTTAGCTGTTAATTATAGTTCTGTATTGCAGTCTGAATGGACAAAAAATCTACCATTTCTATTACTAACTTTAGGGGTTCAAGTTACTATCCTTGCTACCATCGGTCTTTATAGAGCAGGTTTATACCGTCGTGATTATGTAAATATCATCAAAGCAGTTTCTCTATCATCGATACTACTATTATTCATCACTTACATCTATGAACCCAGTACTTATATTGCACGCTCCACTTATTTACTGTACTGGTTTGTATCTATCGCTTGTATTTGTACTGTCAGATTTATATTCGATATATCGACTAATTTTCTTCGTCAAAAAGGTGTAATGCGGCATTCGATTTTTCTGATTACAGATGCTCAAGAAAAAGAGCAACTCATGAAAATTATCGAAAAAGACAACAGTTATACAATCCAAGGTTTTGCTGACTCTAGCTGTCTCGATTGGGCTAATCGAGAAGAGACTTTTACATTTTTGCGCAATCAGAATGTGGAAGAAGTGTTTATTTCCTGGGATTCGATTAAAAATCGCTCTTTCCTTTATTGGCATTTTTATAATGCCGGAATTACCTTACACATCCTCCCGACAGAGAATAAACTTCCTTTCTCCAAATCTCGGTTTAGTTTGATTGGGGGATTAGCTTTTCCAACAATTGCAGCACCAATTTTTATTGGGGTTGATTTCTGGATAAAGCGGTTGTTTGACTTTTGTTTCTCGCTATTTGTAATTATCCTACTTGCACCAGTATATTTATCTATCGCTATACTCATCAAGCTTGATTCTCCTGGCCCAATATTTTTCCGTCAAAAACGTATTGGTTTACATGGTAGAGAGTTTATGATTTGGAAATTCCGAACAATGATTTCCGATGCAGAAAAATTTCAGGCTGATTTAGAACATAAAAATGAAATGAAAGATGGTGTCTTTTTTAAAATGAAAGACGATCCAAGAGTTACTAAAGTAGGTCAGTTTTTACGTCGTTACAGTCTGGACGAATTACCACAATTATTTAATATTTTAGTTGGTGAAATGAGTCTAATTGGTCCTCGCCCTTTACCAATACGCGATGTAGAAAATTTCAAAAGTAAGGATTTTATCCGCCAAGAAGTTCTCCCCGGAATTACTGGATTATGGCAGGTTTCTGGACGTTCTAATATTGATAATTTTGATGATGTAATGAAATTAGATATGAATTACATCGAGAATTGGTCGATATTACTCGATATAAGCATTTTTTTGCAAACTTTTAGAGTCATACTGCAAAAAACCGGTGCTTATTAATTACAAAGAAGGAAGAAGTTAGGACGAAGTTGGAAAAAGGCTAAAAACTTTAGTTGTGGGTTTAAAGCCCACTTAAAATAAAATTGCACAGTTTTCTAAGTAAGGTGTTAAAGCAAATTTTGCTATATATTCTGAATGATTTTTACACTGATAGCGAGGATGAGATGAATTTCTATTGTTTAAGTTTTTAAATATTTCTTGTTGTTGTGAATCAGCGTTTTGAGATAATGCCAAAGCATATATTGCCGTTGTAATCATTTGATGAGTATCCTTATATAAGGAAATACTGTGAAATTGTCCGTTGATAATGCGAATTTGTTTTTGTCCATCTTTACTTCTAGTAAATGTTTCGTTTAATTGTAACGCCACTTTTTCCTGGGAATTCAATTCCGAATCATGACATAAACTAGAGTAGAAAGGAATCGCAACCGAAGACTTTTCAACCATCAATTCCAGCAACCGTAATTGAGCAGCACGAATGGTGCGATCGCTAATTTTTAAAGCGGCTAATGTTAATATTGCGAATGCGGTTGATAAGGGGATATCGTATTGACCCCATGAATAGTCTGGATTCATACTTGCTATAATTTCTGCAAGCAATTTCTCTCGCAAACAAGCAGCATTTTCATCTTCACTAATTGCTTCTGCAAGTATCCAATCAACAAAATAAGGATTCGCAAAATACAAACCCCCACGCTGTTCAAAACCATTGGCTAAATAATCTACATCTGTTTTACTTTCTAACCCAGCCGAATTACGCAGCCATTTAACTAAACATGTAGTTCCATAATCGACTTGACACCAATGTCTGCAACTGTCGTCAAGCTGCATTTTTCCGGGTTGTTTATCTCTCGCCCACAATTGGGGATAATAACCCCCTCTACCATCAGCAAATCTTTCCAGAGCTTCTACAGATTCTGGTTTATCCAATCCTAATAGTACTAAGGATGAATCTGTAGCTGTAATCAAACGTTGTGTATGAAAAGCCCACAGTTCATCTTCCTGACGATTCAACAACAATTGCTGTAAATTTTGTCGAGCAATGTTGAGTTCGGGATTTTCTTCCGTCACTACTGCTTGATTTAAGGCTTTGAGGACAAACCCTAAAGGTACTAAATCTCCATAAGCAAAAGACTTGTGAGGTGCGGGTGGTTGACAAGTCATGCTCAGAGTTTTTTCACAGGCTAGTGTTGCTAGTTTTGTCAAACTCTGCAAACAACCTTGCTTTGTCCAATTTATCCTCAATTGAGCGGCTTTTTCCAGACCATTTTCTAAAATAGGGTCAATATTTCCATGCTGGAAGAAAAATACATTACAATGTGCAGTACGGCTGAAGTGAGATAAAATCCCTGCATGGATATGTACGGGTAAGCGATTCTGAAAACCTGCGAGATAGTAATCGTCTTTGACTTCACCTCCGACAAATTTTACGCCTACGGCTCGTAATAATTCATAATGTTCAAAACTAGGTTCTTTATCAAAAATAGCTGTAGCTCTACCCAAATCATCTTCTATTTTCAGGTGTAATATAACCGGAGAGAAAGGAGGTTGTTCTCCCAATCCCAAACAGTGAGATTCGTCTACTGGAACTAACTGCAAGCGCTTTTCAAAACGTTTTGCTAAGGAAGATTTTAGTTCAACTGTTAATTCTTCTTTAGATATTACTTCTATTAATTTTTGCTTATCACTAAAAGCTAAAAAACGTCCCGCGCTAGTTAATACTACATGACTATAAGGCTGTAAATTAATCTCTTCGGGAAGATGATACATTGCCTTAATTATTGTCTCATCAGTTAATTTTTTAATCGCTGATAAATCGAATAGCACCATCCATTCTAAAGATTCTGGTAAAAATCGTAATATTTGTGAAATTAACATAATACTTAATTAAACTAACTAAATGAAACTAATAATTTCTACTATCAATTAACCTTTTATCAAACTTCTATTTACATATAAGTAAGCTTTAGCTTCCTGAAATTCACCATCGTAATAGTTAAGTTTGATGTGATGTATTCCTTTGAAAATTACCCATTCATAACTATAACCTAATATACGAGAAATTTTACGTAAACTTGCGGGCCATAATCCAGGATTCATTTTCTCTTGAATATATCCAGGATATTGAAATAAAGCTTTTTGCTTTTCGGATAAACATAATCTTCGGACAATTAAATAGTCTAAAAAATCAAACCAGCGTTTTTCAAACTGTGGTTGTTTTTGTAAATAACATTCTAAACCAATTTTGTGACCGATGCTGTTGCTCACATCAATATCTAAATCAATGCGGTCTAAAAATTGAGAAATATGATTTAACCTTTGCTGTAAATTATCTAAATTACCTGGCCAATTTATTTTTTTTAAATAAGCAATAGTTTTATCAACTGAAATATTCCGGATGCAAAGCCTGACTCCATCCCATTCTCTTGCTAACATCAAGCCAATTTGAAAAATGTAAGCATTATCTGGCAAAGCGGCAAAGCATTTAATAATGTTATCTTCCACTGAAGCTGATAATCTTTTTCCTAATAAAAGATATAAAGCATTTTCCCAAATCCAATTGTGTGGATGTTCGGAGTTTACCGCATTTGTACCGTAAAGACTATGCACTCCGAAGAAACAACTAGGAACTGGTAAATCCTTTACTTCTTCTTCAACATCAAATTCTAGCCAAACATTACTAACTTTTTTGTAAAGAGGTGAAACCTCACTTTCCCAATTAGTACTAAATTTACGTATATTCATCCATACCGGATTTTTTAATAATTCATCCGGTAAATCAATATCATAACTATTGGCTGCTAAAACCCTACGTCCTGCTTCTTCAGCATCAGCACAAATTAAAAAATCACTACGTGCTTCTGCAATTCCCAAACGGGATTCAAATCCAAAAAAAGTTGTTAATCCACCGGGCAAAATTTTACCGATACGATTAATTTTTTTCCATTCTTCTGCTGCAATTAACTCCTGAGGAACAAATTTTTCTAATAAATTTAAATAATCATTCAGAGAATTAACTAATATCATAAATTTGCTGACTTAATTTCAAAATTGGTTATTTTATGCAATCTAGACTCGTTCAAATTGTATTGCTCGCAAATTAAACTTATCCGTTGATGCAAACTTTTCACTGGATTTATAGAATGCATAGTCTAACCCAAAAAATAAAGTAATCTATTAGTTTCAGGAACAATTTGCTATATCCATTAAATAAAATATTGCGGCTTTTACGATATAGGAAATGAATCAATCGCCAACTAATGAACTTTATCAATTTTTATATTATCTAGAAATAATATTTACGTAACAATACTAATTTTTAAAATAAAAATAGCATTTGGCAATTGTGGTAATTACTTATTTTTTAACTCCAATCAAAATGTCGTATGCGTGAATTACTTAGCTATTTTGCGTTTGATTGTGTATTTTCATAGCCATAAACTTAACCAGCAGCCAAATTATATCAAGTAAAAATACTGTAGTTAATTGTAAAAAATGCACATAATATAGGATACGAAGTCCGGCGAAATACAATCTGTTAGATAGTAGCAAGAAAAGCCAGACTAAATTTTTAACTACAAAAATCACATAGGGTACCAACAATGAGTATTGATGCAGTTAATCAATTCTTGGAAAAAGTAGCGCAAGACAGCAAGATTCAAGAAGAATTAGCCCAACTAATCCAGGCTGAAGACCACCAGCGTCAAGCGGTTGTGGAATTGGGAGCTAAGTATGGTTTTGAGTTCAGTGGTGACGAGTTAATGGCTGAAGTTGAAAAGCGTCAGCAAGCTGCTGTTAATTCTGGAGAATTGAGTGAAGAAGAACTAGAATCTGTTGCTGGTGGATTTACTCCTTTTAAACAAACTATAGAAATTATTAAAATAAATTTAAACCCTCAGCTTGGGCCCATCCACCAACCAACCGTAATAGGTCCAGTTAACCCTCAACCTAAATGGTAGATAGGATTCATCAGTTTTGAATTTACGAGATACCGAACAAATTAGTCAAATTAAGATGAATGGGCATATAAGCCGTTGTGTAAGAATTTATTTTACTAACCACTAACATTTTTCAGCAGTAAAACATAAGTAAAAATACTGTATGCGTGGAAAATAAACGCACATAGCATGGGATAGGAAGTCCGGCGACATACAATCTGTTAGATAGTAGCAAGAAAAGCCAGACTAAATTTTTAACTACAAAAATCACATAGGGTACCAACAATGAGTATTGATGCAGTTAATCAATTCTTGGAAAAAGTAGCGCAAGACAGCAAGATTCAAGAAGAATTAGCCCAAGTAATGCAGGCTGAAGACCACCGTCAAGCGGCTGTGGAATTAGGAGCCAAGCATGGTTTTGACTTCACCAGTGAGGAACTAATGACTGAAATTGAAAAGCGTCAGCAAGCTGCTATTGAATCCGGGCAATTGAGTGAAGAAGAATTAGAAGCAGTTGCTGGAGGAATCGTTATTGAGAGTCTGGCTAGTGCTGCCGTTATTGGTGCTGTTTCTGTAACTGGTGCTGCCGTTATTGGTGCAGCAAGCGCCACGGGAGCAGCATTGATCGGTAAAGCCAAGTGGTAATAATTCGTGTAGAAATAAATTGATAAACTATGTTTTGCCAAGTTACATAATTTATTTTTACGACCTAATCTAAGCAATACATTAGATAATTACATAACCTCCCCAATTAATATTTAAGGGGTTATATAATTATCTATTTAACGATGATGTAAATCTTTCACACAAAAAATCAGAATGTTAATCAACAAAAGCATTCCTCAAACTGCTAATATACCAAAATCAGATTTTCCTTTTTATCGTAAATTGGGACGAACCGACCTGACGGTTAGCTGCTTGGGAATTGGTGGTGGTGCTTCTATCTCCAGTAAAGACACACTCTATGCTTTTGATAAAGGAATTAACTTCTTTTTTTACTCAAGTGACCTTCATCATCATCTTTACAGTTCCATGACTGATGCTCTACGCAAGTTATGCGGACGTAAATCTTCAGTCAGAGAAAAAGTTGTTTTAGCAACAGTTACTTACATTAAAAATCCAGAAGTTACATCAAGCGTTCTCTACGACCAATTTAATGAATTGGGGTTAGATTACGTTGATATTTTATTTTGGGGTTGGATTGGTTCTAATGATGGTACGAATTTTGAGAAATGTATGGATCTTTCTCCTCACCTCAGAGGTGCTAATTCCGTTTACCAAAGACAAGTCGAAGCAATGTTTGGTGCATCAGAAAGATTAAAAAAAATGGGAGCAGTCCGTTATGTCGGAGCTTCTTTTCACGATCTTACCTTAGCTCAACAATGGATGAATAGTCCTTTATTGGATGTGGTTATGGTGAGAAATAATGTTGCTTCCCGTTCTGCTCAAGCTAAAGTTTTGAATCAATTAGACCCCGAGAATCCACAACGTCCGGGTATTATAACTTTTAAATCTACTTTTTCCTATAGCGTTGGTTCTGTTATTACACCTCCTAAGACTTTACCAAAAAAATGTTGGCAACCTTCAGTACCGGATTTATATCGCTATTCTTTAAGTCAAAATTGCGTTGATATGTGTCTTACAGGTTTTCAGAAGCGTTGGGAAATTGATGCTGCAATTAAAGGGATGCGAAAGGGTAAGTTGACTCCGGAGGAAATTGAATATTTAAATGTTTACGGGGATTTGTATCGTCATCCAGAAAAAATTATCTATACTCCATCTAGTAAATTGATATGTAATGCCTAATCGCAATAGTTTTGAATATAGCGGTTTTCAGTTGAGAAACGCCGGAGACGCTCCGCCTCCTATCCAATACACGAGGGAACCTCACCCCTGGAAAAAACCTGTTTTTTCCAGGGGAATATATTTTGTTTAGCTGTCAAGTATTGTAAGAAATACTGTGACTATTTGATTCAAAAATCAAAACTTAAAATAGATGGTAATTCCGGGTAAGCCAAACGTAGCAATTGATAACCAATGCCGCTGGTTCCGTGTAAAAATGCTGGATTATGTACGGGACTAATTATATTCTCATAAAGAGTAAAATTACCTTTTGCTCCTGCTTGTTCAATTAATTTTATGCTCCAGCTACGAGCTAATTGTAATAATTCGGGACGTTTAAGAATTTGAGAAGCAACCAGCAAGGTTTCGATACGTCCGAAGTTACCCCAAGCTAGATTATCTATACCCCAGATGCCGTATTTTTGGATAGTTTCTAATGCTATATTAACTTCCTCAGATACTTGCGAATTGTTATGTTTATGTTGATGCTGAAGACGTGCTAAAACAATACCTGCTGCTCCGTGAGACCAACTAAGTTGATAATCGGGAGTTTGGGGACGTAAATCTTGCCAATTCCCTGCTTCTTGAGAAAAATAACTGCTTTCGTTGCTAATTGCTGCTTGGGCTGCTTGTAAAAAATCTTCTCCTCCGGTAATCTCCCATAAACGTAATAAAGCATCAGCTATTCCACTTATACCTTGAGAAAAGCCTGTTAAAGCAATTCCATTCCAGGTTTGCCAAGTTTTACTCCCATCTATAGATACTTGCTGTTCTAGGAGGTGTTCGCCGCAGTTTATCGCTAGATTTAATAGACTATCATCGGGACTATTTTTATAAACCGCTAGCAATCCTAAAATTGTCCCCGCAACCCCTCTGGTAATATCAAGATATTTTTCGGAAGCAATTAATTGTGGAGTAATTAATAAAGCGATTTTTTTAGCAGTTGTCAGTAAACCATCATCTGCTAAAAATTTACTGATATGAACTAAGCTGTAAGCCATTGAAGCCAAACCCGTTGCTCCACCGATACGGGTTTTTCTCAACAATCTAGCCGTTTCTGATGATGATTGTATTTGCTGTAGTTGCAGAGTCGATTTTAAACTACTTAATGCTAAATCGCTCCATTGTGAATCCCCAGTAATTTTGGCTAAAGCTGCAAGAAACAACGCAATACCGCAATTACCATCATATAAATTGGAACCCAAAGGCTGAAACAAAAAACCTTCTGTTGTTGTTTTATAGCTTAATCCCAACCAGCAAACGCTACCATCTTCGCCAAAAATTGCTTTCTGTTTGAGTTCTTCTGCTAGATTTATTGCTTGTTTGACAAAGATATGGGAATCGATATCAATATCAATGCTATTTTCTCCACCATTGGTTATGGGAAAAGAATTTTTTGGTAACTTGGGTTCTTCTGTATATCGAGCTGCAAAGCTACCTTTAATTACATTTACTTGTCGAGCTAAGTCAGTTTCGTTCAACTGTTGCATTTGTTCGAGCATAGCATCAAAGCTCGGTTTAACAAACAAGTCACCGATAGCTTTTTTCCCTGGTAAAGGTAAATGCGATTCGCTGGTATTGATGGTAAAAAAGGGAATATCTCCATTTTCAGCAGCTTGACGTTCTGCATTGAGAATCCCTATTCTGTGCAACATCGTTTTATTCACCACAAAAGCACGAGCTAATACTTCTAAACCCAAACTGCGTTTAATTCCGGAATCTAAAAATTCTGGAGAATAGCTGCTTTGAATGATGGAATGATAAATATAGGTGGCTCGGAAAACATAGCGTATCCTTTGATTGGCTAAACCCATTAAAGGACTATCTGCTTGCAATAAACTCTGTTTGTGCTTTATAAAAAAACGGTACATTTGCTCAAAACCAGCTACCAATTTTTCTAAATAGGGAAGGGGAGATAAGTTAACACCATTAACTTTAGGAGTATTAGGATTGCTTTCAACGCTAACTACTTCATAACCTATATTCATACCATCGGTATTGACATGATTTAGCTTGAGCATGGGACTTTGATATTCTTCGACTCCACCGAATCCGCTTAAATCGATTTCCACGGAATCTTTTGCTATTAAACCCTTTTGAGGAAGCAACATTGTCCGGAGTAGAGATTTTTCTAATTGCTTTTGAGCTATATCAAATGCCGCAAAGGGAACTGTAGAATTGGATTGGTGAGATACCCTGATTTCATGAGTCAGCAATGTTTCTAAATCGATTAGTACTGGATGTTCTCCGCTAGCAATTAAATTTTCATAATGGCAGTCAGTTCCTAAAAGTAGATGAATTACAGCTAGAATCATTCCAGCCCTAGTGTAATAACGTTCTGCTGCTGCTTTATGATCACAATCGTATTGATTTACAAATTCTACCCAGCCATATTTACCTTGATGGAGAACTGCAAAAGTTTTTAAACTTAGGGGAAGATCATCGCGTTCGTTACACCAGGAAATTATTTTGTTATAAGCCAACTCCATTTCCATATCTTTGGGCTTATATACTAACTTCAATCCCGTATCAAAAGTTAAAGCAATTACAGAGCGTCCTTGATTGTGCAAGTCTGATAAATTAGCTTTTAATTCAACAACCTGTTGCAAAGCTGTTTTTGGTGAAAATAATGTGGCGATCGCCAGCCAATCTGTTCTCAAACGATTGATAAATTCTACAGTTGCATCTACCCAATAATCTATTGCAGTAGCTAAGAGTCTTCCTAAGACGGGGTACTTATCGAATAAATCAAATAACCCATTTTGAGATAAATTTTGCAAAAAAGCATGATATTTTTCCTGGCTGTTTTTACCCTGCAACTCAATTAATAAAAAATCCTGTAGGGGATTCCCAGAGGAACGAAATTGATGAAATTCTGCAAATAGAGTGGGGGTGGCAATATTTCTTAATCGCTCGATTAAACTCCTCCATAAGCTCTTTTGGGCTTCCTCAGACAGGATATTTAAGTTAATTCGGGATAAAAGTAAATTTTGAGCAACTTCTATAAAAGGCTGATAAAAAGGTTCAAAGGGAATTTGATTTTCTGAAAAGGTGTTTGTGTTGAATGTTTTTTCGGCAGCTTGAAGAATTAATTTTAAAGTTTGAGTCCAAGAAGGTAGAGGTTGGGACTGCGGATATTCTACCTTTCCCAATAGAGTATGCAGTGTATCTACATCCAAACCGTCAGCAGCCAAACGTTGTTGAAACAGCGATTCATCACCTCGAGCAAGAACTTCACACCAAAATTTTAGATGAGAGTTAACTTTAGATTCATCGGATTTGTTTGGGGTAGAGATAAACTCTTCATTCAGACGTTCGGTTAAAAAACTTGCTTTTTCAACTAATGTACGTAAGTAAGACTCTAGTTTCGGGTGTTCGGTTGCTAACATGTGGTGGAATTAACTAAAGAGTTTTGAAGATGACATCTTTATGTTTCCCATAAATCCACTGAAAGTAACATTTATAATTTATTTTTCTGTATTTCTATTGAGTCCGCGACTGTGAGAATGGTTCAAAACCGCTGAAGAAGAGAAAATTAATTGGTATTAAGCCGAATGGCACAATAGTATATAGAACCCCGAAAGGAATCTATTTAAATAGCAGCCTTAAGCATTAGTTGGACGAAAGATTCACTTTCGCGGTAAAATTTTCAAGAGTTTGTATCAATTACCAGCCCTGACAAATATGATAAGTGTTTAAGCGGACGTGATATTAAATACGCTTTAACGTCTACAAAAAACAACTTACAACACCAAGAAACGGAGCCTGCACCCTGATAATATGTGTAATTGTCCTAGCTTAACCGAAACGTCCGGAAACATAGTCGCGTGTACGTTGATCTAGGGAATTGTTGAAAATTTGGTCAGTGGTACCAAATTCAACCATTTGTCCCGCACGGCTTTCATCCGTACTGAAAAATGCTGTAAAATCAGCAACACGCTGTGCTTGTTGCATATTGTGGGTAACGATCGCAATTGTCAATTCACCACGCAAACTATCAATTAATTCTTCAATCTTCATAGTTGCGATGGGATCTAATGCCGAACAAGGTTCGTCCATTAGCAACACTTTTGGTCTAACTGCTAAAGAACGAGCAATACACAAACGTTGTTGCTGACCGCCAGATAAACCTAAAGCTGATTTGTATAGTTTATCCTTGACTTCATCCCACAAAGCAGCACCCTTAATTGCGTCTTCGACAATACCATCCAATTCTGATTTTGGACAATGTCTAGCAATTCTGATTCCATAAGCAACATTATCGTAGATGCTCATGGGAAATAGATTTGGCTTTTGGAACACCATACCCATTTGACGGCGCAGTCTGTTGGTATTAACTCGGGAAGAATAGATATTTTGACCGAAAAATTCAACCTTTCCTTCAATTCTTACATCTGCTTCTAATTCACCGATACGATTGAGAGATTTAATGAAAGTTGATTTACCGCAACCAGAAGGACCTATAAGTGCTGTAACTTGCTTTTGGTAAATATCTAGGGACACTCCTTGAAGTGCTTTGAAAGTACCGTAGTAGAAAGCAAGGTTTTTGACGGTAATGGCTGGAATTAAGTTACTCATGAAGGAAGAAACTTGGATGATAGAAATAACGATAGAAATTAGTAAACTGCAACCCAAGAAGTATGAAAGCTTTGAGAGTAAAGCCTTACTTTAGTTTTCTACTGGTAATTACGCGAGAAAGAAGATTCAACAAGAAGACTAAACCCACTAATACAATCGAAGCTGTCCATACCAATTGGAATATTTGAGGATCGTCTTGTTGGTAGAAGCGATAAATCAATACTGGTAGGGAAGCTGTGGGACGAAGCAAACTTTCTGACCAAAAATCGCTGAACAAAGCCGTGAAAATTAGCGGCGCAGTTTCACCAGAAGCACGAGCGATCGCCAGTAATGTTGCCGTAGTAATCCCGGGTAATCCAGCAGCCAGTACAACGCGAAAAGTCGTTTGGAAGCGGTTTCCTCCCAATGCTGCTGATGCCAAACGTAGAGAATTGGGAACAAGTTTTAATACTTCTTCAGTTGTCAAAGCGATAACTGGAAGCATGATTACACCTAGAGCAAAACCACCGGCAACGGCACTGAATTGCTTGGTTGTAGCGATAAAAACACCGTAAGCAAATACTCCAACAACAATTGAAGGTACCCCAGCGAGAATAGTGGTGATAAAACGTACAATACTAGCAATTTTGGAATTACCACCAAACTCCGATAGAAATATCCCTGTCATCACCCCAACAGGAATGCTAAATAAAGAGCCAATCGTAACCATTTTCAGGGTGCCAACAATTGCATTAGCAAACCCAAAATCAATCACTTGCTTGACAAACATTTCTGGTTTGAGATTGGACAATCCTTGTCCTAAAATCTCCCACACCAGGGAAAACAAAGGTAACAGCGCCAAAAAGGTGAGAAAGAAAGCAATCGCCGTCATTCCATATTGGAACGTAAATCTTTCTACAGAAAGAGGACTACATACTTCTCTTGCTACGGACAAATCAATTTCCGGACGTTTTCTAGCACTCATTTGTCTCAACCTACAGAAAACATTTTCGACACGAGTTTTTAATCTAAATTACTAGCAATACTCAAGTAGCTCTGTTAGAGAAACTACTTCTTTTTTCTGTTCAACCACTGAACTAATATCACAGCACCGATATTAACTGCTAGAGTCACAACGAACAAAACCAGAGCTAAATAAGTCAAAGCTCCAACGTGCAGTCTATTTTCAGCTTCAGCAAATTCATTCGCTAATACAGCTGGAATTGTGTAGCTGGCATCCAGCAAGGAAGTGCTGATGAATTCCGAGTTACCAATTACCATCGTGACAGCCATTGTTTCACCTAAAGCGCGTCCCAAAGCTAGCATGGTAGCGCCCACAATACCAGAGAATCCAGCAGGTAATAATACTTTGAAAATTGTTTCCCAACGAGTAGCACCTAAAGCCATGGAACCGCTACGATAATGTTTGGGAACTACTAATAAAACATCGCGGCTAATTGCTGCCATTGTTGGCAAAATCATAATAGCCAAAATAATTCCCGCAGTTAATAAATTATCACCACTAGGAAACTCAGTATTAAACAGTGGTATCCAATTTAGATTTTCCGATAACCAAGTTTGTAGAGGTACGATAAAGGGAATTAAAACAAAAACACCCCATAAACCAATGATTACGCTAGGAATTGCAGCAATTAACTCAACGATAAAAGCAATTGGCGATCGCACATAACCAGGTAAAAAATCTTCACTGGTTACTAACGAAATTGCTAACCCTACAGGAATCGCAATAATTATAGCTAACAAGCTACTGACAAGGGTTCCGTAAATGTAGGGTAGGGCACCATAAACCCCTTCAACAGTATCCCATTCTTGGCTCCATAAAAATCCGATTCCAAACTTTGCAACGGCTGGTTGTGCTTCCTGAAAAATGATATAAACCATCCACAGGAACATAATCACTACAAAAATTGCAAAAACGCGCACCAGCAACTTAAAGCCTTCCTCTAACCATATATTTTTCGCATCTTGAGCAAAAATATCGAGGTTGTCATCAACTGGTGAATTTGGTTGAACCGATGAATTAGCCATTATCCGTCATCTCGATTTTAGATTTTAGATTTTAGATTGTGCGATTTCAACAACAACCTGAAAAAATCGCAAAGTCTCGTGTTACGAGCATCTTCGCCCGTTTGTACTTACATTAAGATGAAATCTGTCTGCTATACATTGCTAAAGACAAGGGTGAGCATTGCCCACCCCATCTTCGTTCAATTAACGATTAGGATACTTAGTATAGGCAAGACATACCTATCACGATCCTGTTTAATAGATATAAATACAGAAGTGAAACCTTCTGTATCCTACCCTAATTAGTTAACTTCACTGTTAACTTGGTTGATTACGCGTTGTCTAACACTAGCGGGAATGCCAGTGTAGAGTAACTTACCGTTGAACTGTTGACCAGTAGTCATTACCCACTTGATCCACTTCTTAACAGCAGCAGCTTTAGCAGCTGTAGGATACTTCTTGTAGATCATCATCCAAGTCAAACCAACGATGGGATAACCTTGGGAAGCATCTCCAACGAATACGCGGTAGTTAGCGGGGAATCTAACACTAGACAAACCAAGGTTAGCAGCTCTCAAGGAAGGAGCAATAAACTGTCCGCTTCTGTTTTGAACCTCTGCAGACTTAAGTCTGTTCAAACGAGCGTAGGAGTAGTTAACGTAACCGATACCACCACGAGTACGCTTAACTAGAGCAGCTACACCAGAGTTACCCTTACCCTTTCTAGCTCCTCTGAAAGCCCATCTGGGCTTCTTGGAAGTACCAATTCTTCCTCTGAAGTAGCCGCTGATGGTGCTGAGGTGGTTGGTGAAGATGAAGGTTGTACCAGAACCATCTGCACGAACAACAGGTGTAATTCTACGGTTAGGCAATCTTACACCAGGGTTGTCTGCTTTGATTCTAGCGTCGTTCCACTTGGTGATTCTACCAGCGAAAATCAAAGGTAGAACTGTGCGGGACAACTTGAGGTTGCTAACACCAGGCAAGTTGTAAACAACAGAAACAGCACCACCAGCGGTAGGAACTAAGATTGTGCCACGGCTAACTTTAGCGATTTCAGAATCTTTCATTGCTGCATCGCTACCGCCGAAATCAACGGTTCCCTTAACAAAGTTACGGATACCGCAGCTAGAACCACAAGAGGTGTAGTTTACTTGTAAGCTAGGATGTGTCTTACGAACTTCACGAGCATATCTTTGATACAAAGGAGCGGGGAAACTAGCACCTGCACCTACTAAAGTTTGAGCTTGAGCAACTGCTGCAAAAACAGGACTCAATGTAAGAGCAGCAGCAGCAACGGAAGAAGTTACGATTCTATTCAATGCGGTAGCTTTAAAATTCATAGTGTCTCGATTTGTGGGGATAGAGTTCTACGCGAGATTCCTACCAGAAATACCCTACCCTTTTTCTGGTTAAGAATTGTTAAAGAAAGCAGCAAATCTACTTTAAAATACGTTTAAATTTTGGTTTTTAAGTAATATTATTTTTTATTTTTATAAAAAATTATTTTAAGTTTTTACCCCTTACAATGTGAGTTAAATATCTATAAGTAGGCTAACGTTTGTAAACCAAAAAAACAATAATATTGTCTAAGAATGCTACTATTGATATACAGGAGGCTATCATTTTTGACAAATAAAGTATAAAGTATGATATTTTGAGCTTGAGAATTCATACTTTTTACTTTAGAGTAATTATCTGTTTTCGCTCTGTGCATCTGTCTTTTCTTGAATTTTCTTTGGCATTGTGCAATCCAGATTCCCAGAGCCAAATACATGATTAAGTCATTTCTTCTGAACAATTTGCTCGTCCCATTACGACAAATTTCTGCACCAATATTGCTAGCTTCAGCAACATTACATGGTTTGTTATTTCTAGTACCAATATCTTCCAATTCGACCGACGTAGATGGGAAGGCGAAAGGTACTGAAAAAGTATCAAAAGGGAAAGATGTGTGTGATGAAGATGACTCCCTTTCCGATCTAGCTGGGGAAGATTCTTTGAGTGAAGATACCTCCCTTTCCGATCAAACTGGGGAAGATTCCTTGAGTGAAG
>ERZ1740059.648-NODE-648-length-17946-cov-6.936504_pt1 | contig 17946 bp, 15 predicted proteins | sample MGYA00581744_ERZ1740059 | MGnify/ENA primary metagenome ERZ1740059 (study PRJEB43018, sample SAMN04849738) | marine metagenome | isolation source: floating plastic debris | place: Pacific Ocean | collected 2008-08-28 | study: EMG produced TPA metagenomics assembly... | reverse complement strand
CGGTCACTATTATTCCTGTCGATCAGCCCGGCACCTACCAGCTGGTAAGCGTAACCGACGCAAACTGTCAAGGAACTGCCAGCGGCTCCGCTAACATCTCCATCCTTGATAAGCCCAACGCAGTTTTATCCGGTGATGCCTCAATATGCGAAGGACAGGCCTCCGACTTAAGCATTGACCTTACCGGCGTGGCCCCATGGACCGTGATCTACTCTGATGGAAGCAATCAATATGAAATTAACGCGAATGAAACGGTCACTATTATTCCTGTCGATCAGCCCGGCACCTACCAGCTGGTAAGCGTAACTGACGCAAACTGTCAAGGAACTGCCAGCGGCTCCGCCAATATATCCATCCTTGATAAGCCCACCGCAGTTTTATCCGGTGGTGGTTCGATTTGCGAGGGAGAGACAAGTGAGTTAAGCCTTGCTCTTACCGGCATAGCTCCTTGGAGCGTTATATACACTGACGGTAGTGCTCAGTATGAAATTAACTCCGATGAATCCATCATTAACTTTCCAATAGCTCAACCTGGTACGTATCAGTTGGTAAGTATAAGTGATGCAAACTGTCAAGGAATTGTTAGCGGTTCTGCAGAGGTGATTGGGACATCTGCCAAAGCAGTACTTTCGGGAGGAGGGATAATCTGTAATAAAGGTGAAAGTACCAGTATATCAGTTTCCTGGACGGGTGACTTGCCGTGGACATTGGTATATACTGATGGGATTTCTAACTATAAAATCGCAGGAATAAACACCAACTCTCGAAATATATCAGTGAATAATCCAGGCATATATTCATTGGTAAGCGCTTCATACAATGATCTTTGCCAAGGTTCCTTCGAAGGAACGGCTGAGGTAACTCTCGTTCCGCCGCTGATTGGTGAAATAATTGTCAATGACTCCTATTGTATTGGCGATCCTATATTACTTCAATCAAGTATCATTGGTAACCTGAACTACGAATGGACAAGTACTGGATCGGGAATGTTTACTGACAATGGAACCCAATCCACACGATATATTCCGGAAGGTAACGATGAAGAAATCACATTTTCACTAAATGTATCAAACGGCTGCGAAACCATTCAGCTCACAGCCATAACTAAAATAATCAGTATTAGTGGCGTATTTACCATTGACTTTGATCAGCAAGATCTAATGGAAAACCTTGAATATGTTTTTACTGCCATAGAAGAGGAGGCAGATGAGTATGTATGGTACCTTAATGACTCTCAAGTCTCCAGAGGAAGAATTGCTAACCTCATATTCGAAGAAACCGGTGAAAACAAGGTACAACTAGTTGTTACAAAAAACGGATGTGAAGTAAAAACTCAGACTGTTTTTGGTATAAAATCCAACACCAATCTGTTTATACCCAATGTCTTCAATCCAAATTCCTCTAATCCATTGAATAACAGGATTAGGGTTTATGGAGAAAGCATATCGACTCAAAACTTCACTTTCAGCATCTATAATCGCTGGGGTAATGAAGTTTATTCTACTAGTAATTTACAAGACGCAAAAGTGAACGGATGGAACGGTGGCAGTAGTAATTCTAATCAAGAGAATAACGTATTCACATACATTGTAAGGGGAGAATTTAGTAGCGGCGACGCATTTGAAGAAACGGGTACCATTACCTTAGTGAAATAGGCCATGGCGAGAAAATTATTGATTGAAACAACCCTTTTGGCTTGGTGTTTTATAGGTACAGTTAAATCTTCTGAAGCACAGGATGCCGTTTTTTCACAATTCTTTAATTCCACACTGTATCTTAATCCGGCACTGGCAGGAATAGAACAAGACCTAACGGTTAGCTTTACTCATAGAGCTCAATGGAGAAATCTCAATTTTCCGTACGTTACAAATCAATTTAGTCTGGTTCTTCCTTACTATAGAGACAAGCATGCAAAACCGCTAGGACATTTAGGTGGCATTGGCCTATCAGCATATACCGATGAGGCTGGTGAAAATGGCAACTTCAGAACCACCGGAGTGAATGGCACTTTTTCTTACAACCTGCCGTTAAATAAACGATATACCTCTTTAATTTCATTTGGTTTACAACTAGGCATGATCATGAAGCGGATAGACCCTGATGGATTACGATGGGGGGAGCAATACAATCCGTTTATTGGTTTCGACGCGTCGATAGCGCCCACCGAACTCACTAATTTAGAACGGAGGGCCTTCTTAGATATCAACTCAGGAGTCTATTGGTTCCATACACCACTACAAACAGAAAAAACGATAATTAACGCAATAAATGCCGGCTTATCGGTATCCCATTTAAACAATCCTAATGAGTCTCTCATTACTCAAGATCAGAGCAGACTGCCTTTGTTATACAAATTTCATGGCAGCTTAATTTTCAACTTAGGCCATCGTAGTACCATTTCTGCCAATATTCTTACCGCCATGCAGGACGATCAATTTCAAAATAATTTAGGGTCGTACCTAAGTTACAAAATCACATCCTTTCAGGATGCAAAGCTGAAGCATGTCATCGCCCGGATTGGCGCCTGGTATAGAGTCAATGACTCCTTCATTTTTTTGACAGAATTTGAAACAAAACTTTTCAAAATGGCCTTTAGCTACGATTGGAATACCTCAAGTTTAAGATACAACGACAGAAGTATTGGTACCTACGAAATCTTCCTTGCACTAAGGCTATCAAAAGCGGGCGAGCCAAAATCTCGTTATTAATTATACATGGTAAGAGGGGCAGGGTTTTTATTAATATGTGCATTACTATGCACTTCGGCAAAAGGACAAAAAGTGCTTTGGGCAAGCAAGGTAATCGAGTTTTCGTCTGAAAGAAAAACGCCTATTCATTTAAAGCAAATAGAAGGGAGCGCTTATAAGGCGACAGAGGTACTAAGTACACCAGATATCTATCCCGGAACAAATGGAAACTCACGTGCATGGACACCTAAAAGTCCAAATAAAGTTGACTTTATTAAAGTAGGATTTAAAGAACCCATTCATGCCCAACAAATTGTTATTTTAGAAACGTTCAATGCCACTGCCATATGGAAAGTATACCTGTATGATCAGAAGGGTAATGAATATCTAATCAATGAATTTAATCCACGGCCTATTCCGCTTAAATCAAGGCTTTTGGATATTCTTTTCGAAAAAACGTCATATAAGGTAGTCGCCGCCAAAATTGTATTAAATGGCTCAGCTGTGCCGGGTTATAGTGGAATTGATGCGATAGCGATTTCCGATTCTAAAGAACCTATATCAGTTGATATTACGGAAGCTGATGGTATTTATAAAGGACTCTTAGGGCGAAAGCTTGGCCCTAATATTAATAGTCCTTACAAGGATCTCAGACCGTTGCTCAGCGCAGATAACAAAACGTTATATTTCAGCAGGGTGCAGGACCCAAATAATATAGGTGGCTCTGAAGACCTCGAAGATATTTGGGTATCAAATAGGGATGAGAATGGCGAATGGCAAAAAGCTCGTAATATAGGCAGCAAATTAAACAATGAGGGGCCTAACTTTATCAGTTCAATCTCAGCGGTAAAAGGTGGACAGCTCATGCTCCTGGGCAACCGATATAGAAAAAAAAGAATGTTACCCGGTGTTTCGGTAGCGTATGACCTTGATAGTGGTATTACGGAGCCCAAAACGCTAATCATTGAAAATGACGAAAATTTCAGCCCATTCGCAAATTACTTCTTAGGACCAAATCAAGATGTATTACTTATGTCAGTTCAAAGAAGAGTAAACTATGGTGGAAGAGATCTTTATGTCAGTTTTTTGAAGGAAAATGGCAAATGGTCGACTCCAAAAAACCTTGGTAAAACAATCAATACCTCTGATGAGGACTTTGCCCCCTTCCTGGCAGAGGACGGCAAAACACTGTATTTCTCATCAAAAGGGCGCCTTGGGTTCGGTGGCAGTGACATTTATATCACCAAACGGCTTGATAATTCGTGGACGAATTGGAGTGAGCCGGAAAACCTTGGGCCAACCATAAATTCTGAGTTGGATGACATGTTCTTTGTGCTCTCAACTGATCACAAATACGCCTATTACACAAAGGGAGATGGAGAAGATGCTGATATTTATTATCTACAGTTACCTATATATCAACTACCTGAACCTGTAGTAAGGGTCAATGTGAAAGTCATTAACCAGCAAAATTTAGAACTTGTTCCCTTCGCAAAGTTAAAGGTGTTAGATCATGAAACCAGTGAAGTTGTTTTTAGTCAATTAGGGGATAGTACCGGGGGCTTTAGCATCGTTCTTCCAAATGGACGGGTGTATGAAATCAAAGCTGAGGCTGATGATTTTTTATCTGTTGACAGTCATATTATCGACCTAAACCCTGCGTACGAAAGCGACACTCTAGACTATGATCTAAATCTGATTCCCATTGAAAAAGGGATTAGAGTGCCACTTAGCCATATATACTTTGAGTTTGATAAAGCAAAGTTGAAGCCTGAATCATTCCCACAGCTGGATAGAGTATTTAAATTCATGGCTAAGAATCAAAAAGTAGAAATACAGTTAGATGGTCATACTTGCTCAATTGGCGCTGAGAATTATAATCAAGTACTTTCTGAGAAAAGAGCCCTCGCTGTAAAAGATTATTTGGTTCAAAAGGGAATTGATTCAAAAAGGCTTCTCTCATTGGGCTTCGGGGAAACTGTACCTAAAGCCGAAAACACCACTGAAGAAGGACGCGAAATTAATCGAAGGGTTGAATTTGTTATTCTCAACGAATAAGCTAACGGCGCATTTTTCTTTCCTTTAACTCCTTACGAATTAGGGTTAATTCTCGGCTGCTCTGTCCTGCAACAGAGGTATTTTCATCTGCCCTACGAAACAGGTACGGCATCACGGCTTTCACCGGCCCATAAGGTACATACTTAGCTACGTTGTAACCTGCTTTTGCCAGGTTGAACGAAATATTCTCGCTCATTCCATATAATTGAGCAAACCACATTCTGGGGTCATCATTGGCGAGGTTGTATTTTTCCATTAACAATGCGAGGTAGTAATTGCTATACTCGTTATGCGAACCGTTGATCAGGTATACTCTTTGCTTATTATCCACGCAATAGGCCAGACCGTTGTTGTACGCGTCATCTGTATCCTTTTTTGTAGGATGAATAGGACTAGGGTACACCTTCTTTTCCGCTCTTTCCCTTTCTTTTTCCATGTAAGCGCCTCTAACCAGTTTCGCTCCAAGATAATAGTTATCCATAGCCGCGTAATGAAAAGCCTTTTTCAAATTCGACAGCATATCCGAACGATACATTTGGTAAGTGTTATAGACAATCGCCTTTTCTTTGTTAAACCGCTTCATCATGCTGTAGGCGAGCTGATCGATAGTATCCTGAATCCAGCTTTCCTCGGCATCCACAAGCAGCGGCACGTTCTTTTCATAGGCCCTGGAACAAATTTGATCCATCCTTTCCTTCACTCTGGAAAAAGCCTGATGCTCAGCATCTGACAAAGCACCTCCCTCCTGAACCCTTTTTAGCAAGTGTGTACTGGCAATACCTGTCATTTTGAATACCGAGAATGGGACATGATCATTTACAGCGGCTTCCTCTATGTTCCGAATAATCTCATCACAAGTAAAATCGAAACTCTTCTCATTATCTTCACCCTCCACTGAATAGTCCAGAATAGTACCAATATTGTACTTACCTAATTCAACAATAGTAAGGGCGCTCTCTTCGATAGTTTCTCCTCCGCAAAAATGCTCGAATACCGTATTTTTAATAATGGATTTTAAGGGTAGCCTCAACATCAAGCCTAGCTTTACAGACCCGGTAGCCAAGCGGCTCACAAGTGGACTGTTGACTACTGAAAACAATAAATTGGCTTTTCTAAGGGCTTTATCAGATTTTGCCTGAAAAGCTATAGAAGTATCGTCAAATGATACATTAGACTTTAACTGCATATATGCTCAAAAAATTGGCCTAAAGATATAAATTAACCCTTTATGGAAGCTTTTGTTTTATTTATAAATATCTTTAGCTGAGCATGAAAGAGGCTGAAATACTTGATAAAATTCGTAGTGATATTGATGATATAGACCAAAAACTTCTGGAACTATTGAATCAACGTATGGATTTAGTGAAAGAAGTAGGCAAAGTCAAGAAAAATTCTAACTCATCCATCTACCGCCCCGAGCGAGAAAAGGCGATTATTCAGCGATTATCACAAATCAATACCGGCAAACTCAACCAACAGGCTATAGAGGCTATTTTTTTGGAAATTTTTGCGGTAAGCAGGAATATCGAACTACCGGAAAAAGTAGCATACCTGGGCCCTGAAGGAAGTTTTACACACCAGGCAGCAGAGGAAAGGTTCGGCGCTATGAGTGAATACCTTCCACTCAAAAATATTCAATCTGTTTTTGAGGCAGTAACCTCTGATAGGGTTAAATATGGTGTTGTTCCCATTGAAAACAATCAACAGGGGATAGTTGGTGAAACTATGAGCCAGCTCAGTTCTACCACCATCAACATTGTAGCGGAGATACCTATGCCTATTCATTTCTCATTTGCCTCGCTAAATGAGAATATCGGTGAAATCACCCATATATATTCAAAAGACATTGCTTTTCGCCAATGCGCTAAGTTTTTAAAAGAGTATATCAGTAATAACGCCGTGATGATACCGGTGGAATCTACCTCAAGGGCGGCTCAACTGGCTTCGCAAACCAAGAGCTCTGCTTCTATATGCTCTCATATTGCCGCTAAGATGTATAACCTTCCTATTCTTTTTGAGAATATCCAAGATAGTGCAGATAATTATACTCGCTTCCTGATTATTAGCAGTGAATACAAAAACATGATCAGCGAAAGCGATAAGACAACGATATTAGCTCGCATCTCAGATAAGCCAGGTAGTTTAGTTACCTTCTTACACAAGTTTCATGAGGCAGGCGTCAACTTCACCAAGATCGAAAGTTATCCGGCGAAGGATGGAAAAAAATTCAAATATTGGTTTTTTATTGAATTTGATGGCCACATAGACGATCCTAAAATACAAAAAGTACTAGAAGTGAACGAGGATCAAATTAAGTGGTTGGGAAGCTATCCTAAGTTGTGTTGATGAAAGAAATGTGGAGAAAAGACGAACATAAACCTTGGCTTATTGCCGGTCCTTGTAGCGCTGAATCTTTTGAACAGCTTCGCGAAACAGTACTTGCCGTTCATGACCTAGGCATTACCACGGTAAGGGCAGGCATATGGAAACCTAGAACACGCCCTAACAATTTTGAAGGCGTGGGAAAAGAAGCTCTTTCCTGGATTCAGGAAATAAAGCAAGAGATAGACGTTCAATTTGCCATTGAAGTGGCTAGCTCTAAACATGTGGACCTGGCACTTAAGAACGGTATTGACATTGTTTGGATAGGAGCGCGAACTTCCGTGAATCCTTTCTCCGTCCAGGAAATAGCAGAAGCTTTACAGGACTCTGATATTCCCGTTCTAATTAAAAATCCAATAAATCCGGATCCGGACCTTTGGATGGGGGGTATTGAGCGGCTTGCCAACGTGGGACTCTCCAAAGTTGGCGCTATTCATCGGGGCTTCAGCGCCTTCAAAAAAACAGAATACAGAAACCAGCCGCTTTGGCAAATTGCTATAGAGCTAAAAAGATCTTTGCCCCACATTCCTCTTATTTGCGACCCAAGTCATATTGGGGGGGATCGCTCAATGATATTTGACATCAGCCAAAAGGCTCTTGACTTAAGGTACGACGGTTTGATGATTGAAACCCATCCAAATCCGCCTAAAGCCCTAAGCGACCCAAAACAGCAGGTTACTCCAGGTCAACTGAAAGATATTGTCACGAATCTTCAAATTAGAAATAACCGTATTGATGATGTATTCTTCCAAAGCAAACTGGATGAGCTAAGAAATAAGATAGATAGTATTGATCATGACATTATTGAAAACCTCACCTCGAGGATGAAACTAATAGAAGAGATTGGAGACTATAAAGAGCAAAATAATGTGGCCATTCTTCAGATTGAGAGATGGAATGAAATTTTAAGAACAAGAAAAAAGTGGAGCCAAGATGTAGGCCTAAGTGATGACTTTATAGAAGATATTTATACCTTGATCCATGCAGATTCTATTAAGCGACAAACTGAAATCTTTAATAAAACGAAGAAATGAATCTTGAAAAGATCGTGATAACTGAAGATGTGAACGCGCAGTTACAAAAGACGTTATCAGAAGTCAACTTTACCCAAGTTGCTGTTCTGGTGGATGATAATACTCTGACTCATTGTTACCCTATAATAGAAAACGTACTACCGTCTCACAGTCTCATTCAGATCAATAGCGGCGAGGAGTTTAAGACTATTAAAACCTGCTCTACTATTTGGAAAAAATTGACGAGCCATGCTTTTGACAGGAAAGGACTTTTAATAAATCTTGGTGGTGGTGTTATAGGCGATATGGGCGGTTTTTGTGCACGTACCTATAAGCGTGGTCTTCAATTTATTAATTTACCCACTACCCTATTAGCACAGGTGGACGCCAGTATAGGAGGGAAGTTAGGAATAGACTTTGAGGGGTTGAAAAACCATATAGGTTTATTCAGTGAACCAGACCAGGTAATTGTTGATCCGGTATTTTTAAATTCACTGCCAAAAGAAGAACTCACTTCAGGGTTTGCAGAGGTGATTAAGCACAACCTAATTGCTGATGTTGCCAATTGGAATAGACTAAATAAATTACAGTTAAACGACATTAATTGGGTTAATACTATCCGTCACTCGATCGAAATCAAAAAGAGAGTAGTTGAAGAGGATCCATTTGAAAGCGGAAAGCGAAAAATATTAAATTTTGGTCACACCATAGGCCATGCAGTGGAAAGCTATCGTATGCTCATGGGTAAACGAATACTGCATGGTGAAGCGGTGGCGCTGGGAATGATAGCTGAAACTCAACTGAGCTATCAAAAAAAAATGATTACTGAATATGAAAAAGATGCGATTGAAGAATACATCGATTCAAAATTTAATCGCATAGATATAGAAGCTGACGAAATTGAAAAGGTTGTTTCTTACGCGGTGCAAGACAAGAAGAACGAGGGCAATACGATATTAGCGGCGCTTCTTGATGGAATTGGAAGCGCCCGATGGGACATACAGCTCACCTCCGAAGAAGCGAAAGCAAGTTTGCGCTATTACGCAAATTATACGTAGTGAATTTCAGAGTCATCATTAGACAACGGAGTGGCTTTAATATCTGCTTTAGCCGCTTTTTTTATCGACTCACTTCTGTTTTTTTTACCAGGGCGAGTACTTAAAGTTAGAGCTAAAACAGCGCCAGTTGCTACTCCTAATGCAAGACCCCATTTTCCTGTTCTAGTCATATTTTATTTAATTATCCACTTGACTAGCATAAAGCATACCAATCTATGGCTTGATATAAAGAAATAACGTTTTTTTGCTCCATTAAGTTGTAACCGCCACCAAAACATTATTTGAAATTGACAAAAATTATTATTGACAGAAATACATCGCCTATCAGTGCAAGCATAAATCTGCCTGCTTCTAAAAGCATAGCTAATAGAGCGTTAATTGTCAATGCGCTAAGTGGTGCTCCTGCGTTGATAGGTAACTTATCTGAAGCAAGGGATACACAAACCATGAATCGACTTCTATCCAGCGCTGACAGCGTTTTGGATGTTATTGACGCCGGAACGACCATGCGGTTTCTAACCGCTTATTTGGCTGTGACTGGTCAAAATAAAGTTCTTACAGGCACCAAACGGATGTGTGAACGACCCATTAAAATATTAGTTGAAGCCTTACAGAAACTAGGTGCATCTATTGCTTACCAAGAAAAAGAAGGCTATCCTCCTCTACAGATAAACGGTTTCAAGCGTCAAATAAAAGATCGAATAAGAATAAGAGGAGATGTAAGCAGCCAGTATATATCGGCGCTGCTCATGATAGCGCCTACGTTGGAGCACGGCCTAATCCTTGAGCTTACAGGCAGCATCGGCAGCCGTCCTTATATAAACATGACCTTACGGGTGATGGAATTCTTCGGAATAAAAGCCAACTGGAACGGATCTATAATTATGGTGCCACCTGGCAGCTATGTAGCCAAGGAATACCAGGTAGAGCCCGACTGGTCTGCGGCAAGTTACTGGTATAGCATTGCGTCTCTCACTGATCATACGGATTTACTTCTCAGTGATTTAACTGAAACTTCCATTCAGGGGGATAGAGTTATTGCGGATATAATGAAAGAGCTTGGCGTTTCTACTACATTTACGTCCGCAGGTGCGGAGCTTACGAAGATCGCCAGTAAAGCATCCGTAAATATAGATTTCAAGGATTGTCCTGATTTAGCTCAAACCGTGGCTGTAATCTGCGCTGCCAAAGGTATAGTAGGAAATTTTACAGGACTTGAAAGTCTGAAAATAAAAGAAACAGATAGAATAGCGGCGTTACAAAATGAATTAGGTAAAATAAACGCCCAACTGATTGAGCATGATGACCACTGGAGCCTTCTACCCGGTCTTTTACCCTTGAGAACGTATTCATTCCATTCATATGACGACCACAGAATGGCAATGGCTTTCGCACCACTTGCCACTTTAAACAAAGTTGAAATTGACAATCCTGGTGTAGTCAAGAAGTCATATCCAGGATATTGGAAAGATTATGAAAGGGCAGGCTTTTCTTTAGCTAAGATCTAAGTTCCTAAAATATTTTGGAGCCTCTACCAAACGTGAGCCATACCACGAAAAGTATTCCCCATTTACGAGGATAACTTGAGCATTAGGAAGTTCTTGCTGAAGAATTTCTACATGGCTTGGCTTAAACGGATACGGCTCTGAAGAGAGCAAGATCACATCTGGGTCTATTACTCTTATCTCAGCTATACTAAGCTCCGGATACCTCTTTAAATGAGACGCAGCATTTTCAAACCCTACTTTTTCCAACATGTCATTTATAAAAGTTTCAGAACCAGCCACCATATATGGACCCTTCCAAATAAGATAGAGCGCCTTTTTATTTGATATTCTCTTGATAGTATTGAATTCTAACTCTATGTTTGTTACAAGGGCATTCGCCTTTTCCTGAACCTCAAAAAGCTTTCCGAATTCTCTCACCATTTTCAAGGCATCTTCTAAAGTGCGAATGTCACTCATCCAAATTGGAAAGTGTTTTTCTAACCGGAGAATATCTTTTTTGGTATTTTCCTCCTTATTCCCAATTATCAAATCAGGAGACAGCGCGGTTATCTTATCAAAGTGAACCTTTTTTGTGCCTCCTACTACCGTCTTTTCGCTCTTGGCTTCAATGGGGCGCTCACAAAACTTTGTGACGCCAACCACTCTTTGCCCCTGGCCTAGATAAAATAGAAGCTCTGTTTGAGAAGGCACAAGTGAAACAATCCTTTGGGGAGAGTTTGCGAGAGATAAAGTTCTCCCCATTTGATCTTTAATTTGAAGGACAGAATCCACAGATTAAAGTTAGGCATTGCTGATGTAATGTTGCTAGCCCATGATAAGCTCCTGGCTTGTGATATCGTTATTCACAAGATTAGGTAAGATAATGGTAAAACAGCTGCCCTTTCCATGTTCAGAGTTAACCTTAATTTCACCACCTAATCTATCAATGATGTTTTTTACTATGTAGAGCCCCAACCCTGAACCCTTGGCATTCTCATCAGCTCTGTAGAATATTTGATATATCTTATTAAGGTATTCATCTTTGATGCCGATGCCATTATCTTCTATTGTAATTTGGCAGCGGTCAGGCAGCACCTGCACATCAATATCTATAGTTTGGTAATTTTTACCTTTATCTGAATATTTGATGGCGTTGGAAATAATATTATTCAAAACTGTTTTTATGCGAACTTTATCGGAGTAAAAATCAGAAATACGATTGACTCTGAGGTTAATACTAATCGGATTAGTATCATAGAGCATACCTAGTTTATTAAGCTCTTCATTTATTGATCGCTTAAGGTCTATAATCTCCCTGCCAACAACAAGCCTTTCATTGCGATAAAAGCTATTGATGTCTTCGATGAAGGCATCAAGCTTCTTCATATTCATTTCTATCATGCGCAGATAATTATCTTTATCGGAATCCGGATCGCGTTGAGCCAGGTCTATCAACCCTAATGAGGACAGTAGTGGAGCGCGTAAATCGTGCGACGTTCTGTACATGAAATGGTCAAGCTCATTATTAGCTTTTATCAGTTGTTCTTCTATTTTCTTCCGCTTGGTTACATCATGAAGTGTAATGGCTAAACCCTTGACTAATGGATCATCAAAAAGATCCATAAACGAAACGTCAAAATGCATCGCTTTTTTATTCTTACAGGGAATACACACTTCCATGAATCCGGGGTTTTTGGCGTTTGTAAGGCGCGATGTTAAAAAATCTCGAAGTACTCCCTCTTCAGATGGGTCTATAAAGTCAAAAATACTTTCACCTATAACTTCTTCTTTTGTTAATCCGAGCGTAGTAACACTTCGGTTAACATAGGTAATCAAAAAGTCTTGATTGGTTACCAAAATAATGTTCATCGACTGTTCTACCAATTCCGTAAACATAGCGTTCATCTTCAGTTGACTCATCATATACCCAATTTCCCTAGGTACTTTCAGTTCGAGTTCTTGTATATTGTTAAAGTAGTATAGCTATTGCTGTGAGCTGACTACTCACTTTCAGCCCGGCAGCTTTTACAGCTTGCTGATTTAGCTCAAATCGTAGCTTATTACCTTCAGTTGTGAAATTAATGCCACTGCCTAACTTTCCATATCCGGGTTTATTCGTGATAAGTAATGTAGACTGATCCTCAAGCTTTTTTGTAACAGATGTCAACTTCGCTTTCGACTGATTACCCATGTATATGATATTACATTTCTGAACATCTGCAACAGAGTTAAACATAACTACTCTGAATGTCTTTCCTCCTTTTAGCTTACCATCATACCATTGATGTAAGGTACTGAACACGCTCTCATCTCCAATAACACCAATAGTAAACTCTTGCCCCGAAGACGGCCATTCTATGTACCTTATGAAATTATAGACCATCATAGCGTGCAACTCATGCTCAGGTCTATTCGCCTCCGAAAATGACATTAATGCAGAACTGATTAATAGTGCTAGAATTGAATTTTTCACTGCTTAATTTTTTTTGTTTGGAGTGCAAAAGTGAGGCAAAAAAGTAGGTTCGTTTTCAGTAGGCCTGCGTATTTTAAAAAATAAGTAAAACACTTAGGTAAAAGAAAAGGTCAGCCCTGAACGGACTGACCTTTGTATAATTGAGCAAATTTTTGTAGTTAGATAAGTATGGCCATATTCATTAATTGAGAAGAGACTTTCAAACCAGACGCCTCAATAGAAGCTTCGTTTAATTCGAAGGCTAGCCTGTTATTTACCATTTTAAAATTAATATTGCTTCCTTTTTTACCAAGACCTACTTTATCTGTAATGATTAAAGTTCTTTGGGCATCAGTCTTTGCTTTGATTTCGTCAAATTTACCGCTGATGCCTTTCGATACATAAAGAATATCAGTTTGAGTAACTTCAGCTGCACTACTGAACCTTACTATTTTGAATTTGCGGTTACCTTTCAGTTTTCCATTGTACCAGTTGTTCAGAGTCTGGTAAACATTTTCATCGCCAACAACTCCAATTACAAATGCTCCCGAACTCTCAGGCCACTGAATGTATTTAGTGAAATTGTATAACATCATCGAGTGAATTTCATGTATAGGCCTGGACGATTGTCCAAATATCTGCCCCGCAGACATAGCGACTACTAAGCTGGTCGTTAAAAGTAGTTTTTTCATTTTAGTTGGTTTTTCCGTCCAAAATCAATAATTCTGCCAGAATAAAAAACCCTCTGATATGTAAATTAGAGAGGTTTTCGTAAAAATAAATTCCCATACTGGGAAAAATTTTCCCAGTATGGTTAAATAATGATGGCCATCTCAGCGAGTTGGCTACTTGTTTTTAGAGAGGTCTTTTTTACAGCAGCCTGGTTTAACTCAAATTTTAATCTATTGTCTACCACTTTAAAATTTATACAGCTCCCTTTTTTGCCGAACCCGTTTTTTGCGGTTACTGTCAATATAGGTTTGTTACCCACTTTGCTAATAATAGCTTCAAATTCATCTGCTCCTGATTTTCCTATATATACTAATTGAAATTCTGACAGATCATCAGTAGCTGATACCTTTTTAATAATAAAATTCTTATTCCCACGCGTTTTATTACCATACCAGGTGTTTAGCGTATTATATACGTCGTCAGAACCAATTACACCTACTAAAAAATCACCGCTATTTTTTGCTCCAGGCCATTCAATGTATTTTAAGAAATTATAGATCATCATTGAATGCAGTTCATGTGCAGGCCGATCCTGAGCACAGGCGAAGGACGTGGCCAGAGACAAAAGACCACCGATAAGAAAAAATTTAACTTTATTCATATTAAAAAATTTAAACCCCTGAAAATCAGATGTAAAAGTAAATCTTCTAGGTTAAATATCTAAAGTCGTGACCACTTTCAAGATGAAGAATAAATTTTTTTATTAAATGTATTACGTTTTCAATATCATTTTTGTGAACGGTTTCTACCGTTGTATGCATATATTTTAACGGTAGAGAAATGAGGGCTGACGCAACCCCCGCATTTGAATAGGCAAACGCATCAGTGTCTGTACCTGTAGCTCTGGATGCCGCAGCACGTTGAAAGGGGATTTTTTCTTTTTCAGCAATATCGACGATCATATTTAATAGGTTATTATGAACAGCCGGAGCGTAGGTGAGTACGGGTCCTTTGCCTGCCGCCTGATGTCCACTTTCGATTTTGTCATACATAGGAGATGTTGTGTCATGGCAAACGTCAGTGACTATGGCTACATTAGGATTAATGCGTTCAGCTATCATCTGAGCCCCTCGGAGGCCTATCTCTTCCTGAACCGCGTTAACTATGTATAATCCAAAAGGTAAATTATCCTTACCCTCAGAAATTCTTCTGGCCACTTCAGCAATCATGTATCCTCCTATTCGATTGTCTAAAGCTCGACCTACAAGGTAGTCCTTATTCAGTTCGAGTAATTCATCATCAAAGGTCATTACACATCCTACATGAATACCTAATTTTTCCACCTCTTCGTTGGAGCTGCAACCTACATCAACAAAAATATTTTTCAATGAAGGCGCCGCTTCGGATTTACCGTTACGAACATGAATGGCAGGCCACCCGAACACACCTTTTCTAACACCTTTTTTTGTGTGAATATTCACTCTTTTAGACGGAGCTATCTGATGATCAGAGCCTCCATTTCGTCTCACATAGATATAGCCACTGTCTGTAATATAGTTGACGAACCATGAGATCTCATCTGCATGCGCCTCTATAACCACCTTGTAATCGGCCTTTGGGTTTATGACGCCTACAACGGTACCGTAGGTATCAGTTATATACTCATCAATGAAAGGTTTTAGGTATTCGAGCCAGATTTCCTGACCCGACTGCTCAAAACCGGTGGGTGATGCATTGTTTAAATATCGCTTTAAAAATTGTTTACTTGCCTTATCCATAAATTACTTTTAAACTGATCTTGTAAGGCCTCCATCTACCTTAATGTTTTGGCCCGTTATGTAAGATGCTTCCTGTGAACTCAGAAAAGCAACGGTTTGGGCGATCTCCTGCACCGTGCCGGACCGGTGCATAGGTATAGTTTTTTTTATTTGTTCGTTTATCTCATAACTATCAATGAAGCCAGGTAACACATTATTCATTCGAATACCATCGGCTGCATATCTGTCTGCGAACATTTTAGTAAACCCGCCGAGTGCGGCTCTTAGGGCTGAACTTATTGGAAATGACAATGAAGGCTCGAAAGCGGCAAATGTGGAGATATTAACTATAGCACCGGACCGTTGTTTTTGCATTATTGGTGTGACCAACTTGGCAAGTTTAATTACGTTCATTAAGACCAAATCCAAACCTTTATGCCAGTCCTCCTCAGACAGATCCAACAATTCACCTTTAGCAGGATGGCCCGTATTATTCACTACTACATCTATCCTTCCGTGGGCGCCCATCATTGCATCCACAAGCCTTTTGAGGTCTTCTTTACTGGTAACGGACCCTTGAACAGCTATAGCAGAGAGTTCTTTTGCTACTTCATTTATACTTTCACTACGCGCCAAAAGGCCCAACTTATAACCCCGGGTATATAATTCTCTGGCGCACGCCAGGCCCATACCTTTGCCGGCTGCGGTAATAATCGCTGCTTTATTCGGCATCAGTACTTATAAAGGAATGTTGCCGTGCTTTTTTCTTGGCAATTTATCAACTTTATTTTCAAGCATTTTGAATGCTCTAATTAGCTTTTTTCGAGTATTCTCGGGAAGTATGACTTCATCTACGTAGCCACGGTGTGCGGCTCGGTAAGGATTAGCAAACTTACTGGTGTAGTCATCTACTTTCTCCTGCAGCTTCGCCTCCTGATCATCGGAAGCTGCAATTTCACGTTTAAAAATAATCTCTGCCGCTCCTTTCGCTCCCATAACCGCTATTTCGGCCATAGGCCATGCATAGTTGATATCCGCTCCGATGTGCTTGGAATTCATTACATCATAAGCTCCACCATATGCCTTACGAGTTATTACCGTAACCCTGGGAACTGTAGCCTCGCTAAAAGCATAAAGTAACTTCGCTCCATTGGTTATAATACCATTCCATTCCTGATCCGTACCAGGGAGAAAACCCGGTACATCCTCTAGTACGAGTAAGGGAATGTTGAAACAGTCGCAAAACCGGACAAACCTGGCGCCCTTGGTACTGGCATCAATATCCAGTACACCTGCTAGAGAAGCCGGCTGGTTTCCTACCACGCCAATACTGCGGCCCGCAAGTCGTGCAAACCCTACCACCATGTTATCGGCAAAGTCCTTATGTACTTCCATAAAACTATCCTTGTCTACGATACCTTCGACTACATCTCGTATATCATACGGCTGGTTAGGATTATCCGGAACCATGTCGTTCAGAGCCTTTACTACCTCATCGCCACTGTTTTCATATTCATATACAGGGGCGTTGTCCTCGCAGTTTTGAGGCATATAGCTAAGTAGCCGCTTAATATTGTTAATACATTCTACCTCATTTGCACAGGAAAAATGCGTAACACCGCTTTTTGTACTGTGCGTACTTGCTCCACCAAGCTCTTCCGCCGTAACATCTTCCTGGGTTACAGTCTTAACCACGTTCGGTCCTGTTACAAACATATACGAAGTGCTTTCAACCATCAAAATGAAATCTGTAATAGCCGGAGAGTAAACGGCGCCGCCTGCACATGGCCCCATTACTGCCGATATCTGGGGTACTACGCCTGATGCCAGCGTATTTCTGTAAAATATGTCTGCATAACCGCCCAGGGATACAACACCTTCTTGTATCCGCGCTCCCCCGGAGTCATTTAGCCCAATGACGGGAGCGCCATTCTTCATGGCCAGGTCCATTATTTTAACTATTTTCTCTGCATGCGTTTCAGAAAGCGAGCCTCCGAATACTGTAAAATCCTGTGAAAAAACGTAAACAAGTTGACCGTTAACTGTTCCATATCCTGTTACCACACCATCGCCCAGGTAGTATTCTTTTTCAAGTCCGAAATCCTTGCATCGGTGCATAACGAATTTTCCCACCTCTTCGAAACTGCCGTCATCCATGAGCAGTTGTATTCGTTCCCTGGCTGTCAACTTGCCTTTTTTATGTTGCGATTCTATTCTTTTCTCACCCCCTCCTAAGAGAGCCTCAGCATTTTTTTGTGCTAACAGGTCAAACTTCTCTGCATTTGTAGGCAACGTATAAATGCGCTTATCAGGTTTTTCAGACATTATAATTTGGCTTAGTTGTTCCAAATCAAATATAGATAATAATGCGTCGAAAGAT